>OLYC01000698.1_pt1 | contig 26173 bp, 28 predicted proteins | sample 1674271 | NCBI WGS metagenome assembly OLYC01 (sample SAMEA103958154, study PRJEB25191) | human gut metagenome
TGAGAAGGCAAAGGGTCACTACGGCCAGTTTGACTCCGCCGCCAAGTACATCGACCCGCGTCAGGAATAAGAGAAGGAGGACAATTTAATGGCTCTGTTTGAAAATTACGAGAGAAGAATAGACAAAATAAACGGCGTCCTCGCTCAGTACGGCATCGGCTCTGTCGAAGAGTGCAGAGAGATGTGCAAGGCCAAGGGCTTTGACCCCTATGAGATAGCGGCGGGCATCCAGCCCATCTGCTTTGAGAACGTCCGCTGGGCATACTGCGTAGGCGCTGCCATCGCAATGAAGTCCGGCGTCAAAAACGCTGCCGAAGCCGCAAAGATGATCGGCGTCGGCCTCCAGAGCTTCTGCCTCGACGGTTCCGTCGCGGACGACCGCAAGGTCGGCCTTGGCCACGGCAACCTAGGTGCAATGCTGCTGAGCGACGATACCAAGTGCTTCGCATTCCTCGCTGGCCACGAATCCTTCGCCGCCGCAGAGGGCGCGATCGGCATCGTCCGCAACGCCAACAAGGCTCGCAAGGAGCCGCTGCGCGTTATCCTCAACGGCCTCGGCAAGGACGCAGCCCAGATCATTTCCCGTATCAACGGCTTCACCTATGTCCAGACCCAGTTTGATTACTACACCGGCGAGCTGAAGATCGTCCGCGAGATCCGCTACTCCGAGGGCGAGCGCGCCAACGTCCGCTGCTACGGCGCTGACGACGTCCGCGAGGGCGTTGCCATCATGCACAAGGAAGGCGTCGACGTCTCCATCACCGGCAACTCCACCAACCCGACCCGCTTCCAGCATCCGGTCGCCGGCACCTACAAGAAGGAATGCGTCCAGATGGGCAAGAAGTACTTCTCCGTCGCTTCCGGCGGCGGCACGGGCCGTACCCTGCACCCGGACAACATGGCTGCCGGCCCCGCTTCCTACGGCATGACCGACACCATGGGCCGTATGCACTCCGACGCCCAGTTCGCTGGCTCCTCCTCCGTCCCGGCACACGTTGAGATGATGGGCTTCCTCGGCATGGGCAACAACCCCATGGTCGGCGCCACCGTCGCCGTGGCCGTCGCAGTCGAAGAGGCTATGAAGTAAGCGCAAAACATCATACAGAAAAACGCATCCCTCCGGGGATGCGTTTTTTTATAAAATTCCGAAAAAAGGAGCCCTGAGGGGATCTTTTTTCATAGAACAAGAACAGGGAGGACATGGTCACCCGTGCGTTACCGCTTTACCGGCCGCAGCGTGATCTCGTCCGTGACTGTCAGGCCGCAGGCTGCGACGAATTTTTGGTACGGCTCGAAGGTCTCGGGCTGGAAGAAGCAGTTCGGGTCGTGCGCGTCGATCCCGGCGACGATCGTGTTGCCGCAGGCCTTGGCGATGCGGAAGAAGCGCTCCGAGGGGTAGGTACGGTTGGCGCGCAGCCCCAGCAGATTGAGCTCCAGCGGGATGTTCAGCTCCTTCGCGGCCAGACACAGCCGCTCCATTTCCCTGCGGTAGAACGTTTCAGAGCCGGTAAAGTTGATCAGGTCCGGATGGGCCAGATAGGTATAGAGGCCGGTCTGCAGGGCCTCAATACATTGGTTTACATAAGTTGTGAGGACCTTGGGATCGTCCGTCGGCTCGTAGACATAGACCCCGTCGATCTCGTTACGGATATAGTGCTGCCCGAGCAGCAGATAGTCGACCGGATACTGCGTGATGCGGGCAAGCAGATCGTCAAAAAATCTGGGATAATACTCCGCCTCATAGCCGATCAGGATCTCAATGCGCCCCGCATATTCCTCCTTCAGCGCAAGAAGCGTCTGAATATAGTCCTCCAGATCCTCCGGGAACATGTGAAAATAGGAGACAATGCCGTCCGGAAACTGATACGGCGCGTGCTCGGAAAAGCCGAGTGTCTGATAGCCGCCCGCGATCGCGGCCTCGATATATTCCCGTTCCGTGCCGACCGCATGATGGTTGCGGAACGTGTGGGTGTGATAATTGTGAAGCATACTGCACCTCGAATCTGAACTGAGAAAAGTATAGCACGCCGGTAAACCAAAAACAATAGCGCGCACCCCGCTTTGTCACGAAACGGCGCTTTTCTGTATATTCTGAAATAGAAACCGGAAAACAGAAAGGGGAGTGCGCCCATGAAAATGCGGCGGATGGGATTGGATACGCTGCGGCCGGGGGAGCAGTGCGTGCTGCGGCAGATCCGGCTGCCTGCGGCGCAGCGAATGCGGCTGGAAGAACTGGGATTGCTGCCGGGGACCAGGATCCAGTGCCTGTATCAGGCACCGTGCGGGACGCCTGCGGCCTATGCGGTCAGCGGTGCGGTCTTCGCCCTGCGGCGGAAGGACGCCGCGCGGCTGCTCGTGGAGGCCGTCTCATGAGCCGTCCGGAGGCCGCGCCCCGCGCCGTCGCGCTGGCCGGGAACCCGAACGTCGGCAAGAGCAGCCTTTTTAACGCCCTGACGGGCCTGCACCAGCACACCGGCAACTGGCCGGGCAAGACCGTCGCGGTCGCGCAGGGGGAATACGCCTACGCCGCCGCGCGTTATGCCGTCACCGACCTGCCGGGGGCCTATTCCCTCACGACCGGCTCTGAGGAGGAGCATATCGCAGCGGACTACCTGCGCGCGCATACGGACGCCTGTCTGGTCGCCGTCTGCGACGCGACCTGTCTGGCGCGGAGCCTGCCGTTTGCTATCCAGCTGATGCAGCGCTGGCCGCGCGTGATCGTCTGCGTCAATCTGATGGATGAGGCCGAAAAGCAGGGGATCCGCATCGACCTGCACGCGCTGCAGACCCTCCTTGGCGTCCCTGTCGTCGGCACGTGCGCAAGCGACCCGAATGCGGTCGCCCGCCTGCGGCAGACGATCCGCGACGTGCTGGATGGCTTCATGACCGTCCGTCCGCATCTGCCAGACGGTCAGAAGCCCGCGGACTGCGTACGCTATGCCCGGCAGCTCGCCGCGCAGACCGTCACCGGCGGCCAGACCCGGCGTCACGCGCGGCTGGACGCCGTTCTGACGGGCAAACGCACGGGGCCCGTGATTTTTGCCGCACTGCTGATCGTCCTGTTCTGGCTGACGCTGGTGGGCAGCAACCGCTGCTCCGACTGGCTGCAGAGCGGCTTTGACCGGCTGCAAGCACTGTTTCTGCGCGTCTGCGGCGCGTGGCCGCCGCTGCTGGCGGACGCCGTCTGGAACGGCGTCTACGCGACCACGGCGCGGGTCACGGCCGTCATGCTGCCTCCGGCCGCCATCTTTTTCTGCCTCTTTTCCGTGCTGGAGGACGTCGGCTATCTGCCCCGCGCCGCCTTCCTGACGGATCACCTGTTCGAGCGCTGCGGGACCTCCGGGCGGCAGGCGCTGACCATGTGCATGGGGCTCGGCTGCAACACTGTCGGCGTGACGGGCTGTCGGATCATGCCGACGCGCGAGGAAAAGCTCATCGCCATCAGCACGAACGCCATGATCCCCTGCAACGGCCGCTTTCCCATGCTGCTGGCGATGGGGACGGTCCTGCTCGGCCGGGAAAACGATCTGCTGCTGGCCCTGCTGCTGACGGCGGCGGTCTGTCTGGGGGCGTGCGGGACGTTCGCGGTGTCCTTCCTGCTGAGTAAGCTGCTGCACCGGAAGCCGCCGGCGCCCTTCGTGCTCGAGCTGCCGCCCTACCGGCGTCCGCAGCCCAAAAAGATCCTGACCGACGCGATCTTCGGCAAGACGCTGCATGTGCTCTCCCGTGCGGCGCTGGTGGCGGCTCCGGCGGGGCTGATCCTGTGGGTGCTGTGCACGGTGCAGGTCGGCGGCATGAGCCTCCTGCAGCAGCTTTCTCGGGCGCTGGACGGGGCAGGGGAGCTGCTTGGCATGAACGGTGCGATCCTGATCGGCTTCCTCTTTGCCCTCCCGGCCAACGAGCTTGCAATCCCGGTCATTCTGATGCTCCTGATGCGGCAGTCGCTTGGCACTGCGCCGGAGGCAGGGGCCGCCGCGCAGCTGGCCGCCTGCGGTGTCGGCGCGAAGACAGCTTTTTGCTGTCTGATCTTCAGCGTGTTCCACTGGCCGTGCGCCACGACGCTCCAGGCGATCCGGCGGGAGACGGGGAGTCTTCGGTGGACACTCCTGTCCGCGGCGCTTCCGACGGCCGTCGGCGTCCTGCTGTGCCTACTCGTCAGCTGGCTCGTCCCATAGACATAAAAAACACGCTGCACGGATGTGCAGCGTGTTTTGTGTACGAAAGCAAGTAAAATTACTTGACCTCGACCTCTGCGCCAGCTTCCTTGAGCTCGGCGGCGATCTTCTCGGCTTCGTCCTTGGAGACGCCTTCCTTGAGGTTCTTCGGAGCGCCGTCGACGAGTTCCTTGGCTTCCTTCAGGCCCAGGCCGGTCAGAGCACGGACGACCTTGATGACAGCGATCTTGTTGGCGCCAGCGGCCTTCAGAACGACGTCGAACTCGGTCTTCTCTTCCTCAGCAGCAGCAGCGCCGGCAGCGGGAGCGGCGACAGCAGCGGCAGCGGCGGAAACGCCGAATTCCTCTTCCAGAGCGTGGACCAGCTCAGCCAGTTCCAGAACGGTAAGAGTCTTAACTTCTTCGATCATAGCAGTAATCTTTTCGGATGCCATTGTAGTTACCTCCAGTAAATTGTTTCAATCGATTTAAAATTTTGTAGTGAATCAGGCTTCTGCGGGAGCTTCTTCCGCAGGAGCGCCGCCCTTCTGCTCCAGGATCTGGTTCAGAACAACTGCCAGAGAGGAGATCGGAGCGAGGAACGTGCCGAGGACCTGCGCAACGAGTGCGTTCTTGGAAGGCAGCTCGCCGAAGGACATGAGTTCTTCCACAGACAGAACCTTGCCTTCAACCATGCCGCCCTTGATCTTGACGACGTTCTTGTTTTTCTTTGCGAATTCGCAGATCACGCGAGCCGGAGCAATGGGATCGTCGGTGGTGGAAGCCATGGACGTCGTGCCGTTGAGAACCTCGTCGAACTCGGTGTAGCCGGCCTTATTGGCGGCGAAGCGGGTCAGCGTGTTCTTGACGACAGAGTACTCGACTCCCGCAGCACGGAACTGATTGCGAAGCTCGGTATCCTGCGCGACGGTGATGCCCTTGTAGTCAACAAATACAGCAGCGGTAGCGTTCTGGATCTTGTCAGACAGAGCATCAACGACGGTTTTCTTGCTTTCAAGTACCTTTGCGTTGGGCATGAATGTCACCTCTGAAAATAAAATGTCCTCACGCCAAAGACGTGAGGACACAAAAATGTTACCATTTGTGCGGAACCTCGGCAGGAAGGGAAGACCCTTTACGGCAGAATGCCTCCTGCTGTCTTTGGCAGCTTGTATATTATAGCAGAATCTGCGCGGATGTCAAGGACGAATTGAGAAAATCCCAGAAAAAACTCAGATCTTCGCGGTAGCGACCTTGATGCCGGGGCCCATGGTGCTGGCCACGGTGCAGCTTCTGATATACTGGCCCTTTGCAGCGGCCGGCTTTGCCTTGATGACGGCGCCCATCAGTGCGTTGAAGTTCTCAGCGAGCTTTTCGGGGCCAAAGGAAGCCTTGCCGATCGGGCAGTGGATGATGTTGGTCTTGTCGAGACGGTACTCGATCTTACCGGCTTTGATCTCCTTGACGGCGGCGGTGACGTTGGGGGTCACGGTGCCGGCCTTGGGGGAGGGCATGAGGCCCTTCGGGCCGAGGACCTTACCAAGACGACCGACGATACCCATCATATCCGGGGTAGCGACGACGACGTCAAAGTCAAACCAGTTTTCCTTCTGGATCTTCTCAACGAGCTCCATGCCGCCTGCGAAGTCGGCGCCGGCCTCTTTGGCCTCGTCGAGCTTGGCGTCCTTGGCGAAAACGAGGACCTTGCGGGTCTTGCCGGTGCCGTTCGGGAGAACGATGGCGCCGCGGACCTGCTGGTCAGCGTGACGGGAGTCGACGCCGAGCTTGATGTGGACTTCAACAGTCTCATCGAACTTGGCGGAAGCGGTCTTTACAACAAGATCCATGGCAGCGGGAACTTCGTACTGCGTAGCGCGGTCGATCAGTTTCGCGTTGTCCTTATATTTTTTACCTCTGAACAATGTAATTTCCTCCTTAGTGGTGATTCGGAATGATTCCTCCCACGTATTTATGAGGTTCGGCCTGTTGCCGATATCCCTCGGTCAAGCTGTTATGCAGTCAAACTCAGTCGACGACCACGATGCCCATGCTGCGGCAGGTGCCTGCGACCTGGCTCATAGCGGCTTCGATGGTGTTGGCGGTCAGGTCGGGCATTTTGCGCTCGGCGATCTCCTTGACCTGTGCCTTGGTGATGGTAGCGACCTTGTCCTTGTTGGGCACGCCGGAACCCTTCTCGATGCCCAGAGTCTTCAGAATGAGGGTCGGGGTCGGGGGGGTCTTGGTGACGAAGGAGAAGGAACGGTCAGCGTAGACCGTGATGACGACCGGGATCTTGAAACCAGCCTGATCCTTGGTGCGCTCGTTGAATTCCTTGATGAACTGGGAAATGTTGACGCCGTGCTGGCCGAGTGCCGGGCCGACAGGGGGCGATGCAGTTGCCTTTGCAGCCGGGATCTGCAGCTTGATATAACCTGTTACTTTCTGTGCCATGATGAGCACCTCCTGAATAAATGTGGTGATACGCGCGCATGCACGTATATTTGGCGGGGGTCAAGCCCCTCCCACGTTCCGCGCCTTGGCGGGGTCAATCATTGACCAGTTCGACCTGATCGAGCTCCAGCTCGACCGGCGTCTCGCGTCCGAACATGGAGACGATGACGCGGACCTTGTTCTTTTCGATGTCGATCTGGTCGACTGTTCCGATGAAGGAGGTCAGCGGGCCGTCATTGATCCGGACGCTGTCGCCTTCACTGTACGCAACCACGATCTCATGCTTTTCAATGCCCAGCTGCTGCACTTCCTCTTCGGTGAGGGGGGTGGGCTTGGTGCCGGAGCCGACGAAGCCGGTGACACCGCGGACATTTTTGATGATGTACCATGCCTCGTCCGACATGATCATCTTGATGAGAACGTAGCCCGGGAATACCTTGCGGTCGTACGTTTTGGGCCCGTTGTCGGTGATCTCGGTCACAGTCTCCATCGGGATGGAGACGATGTGGATGAGATCCTCGAGATGACGGGTCTCAATGGTTTTCTCGATGGTGGCCTTGACGGTGTTTTCGTAGCCGGAATAGGTATGCACGACATACCATTTTGCTGCTTCCGCCATGCCTTAGCCTCTGACCAGGGTAATGAGACCGTTAACGACGACGCCGCCAACAGCATCGAAGACCCAGATGCAAATACCGACGATCAGCGTGCACACCAGAACGATGACGGTGTTGTTGACCATCTGGCTCTTTGTCGGCCATACGACTTTTTTCAGCTCGCTCTTCATCTCACGGAACCAGCGGCTGATGCGCTTGCCGGCGCGGGCAAAGAAGTTTTCCTTTTTCGCTTCTGCCATGATGTTCACCCTTTCTGCTTGTCCGATGTGTTACTTCGTCTCGCTGTGCACAGTCTGCTTCTTGCAGAATCTGCAGTACTTCTTCAGTTCGATACGGTCGGGGTCGTTCTTCTTGTTCTTCATGGTGTTGTAGTTTCTCTGCTTGCATTCGTTGCATCTGAGCGTGATCTTAACTCGCATGTTCGGCACCTCCTTAATACTTGCCTCCCTGCAAAACTGCGGCTATTGTAAATTTAGATGACGCCGAAACTACCTGGCGTCCCGCAGCTTGAAAAATGGGCGCAAAAAAATAAAACCCTTTTTCACAGGTAGGGTCATTCTATCACAAAACCCGCCGCGGGTCAACAAATTTTTGAGAAAAAAACAGGAAATTTTTCACCTGAATTGCGCGGGCGGAAAAAACCTGCTATAGTGTAGAATCATGAAAACCGAAGGGCAGGGAAACCATATGAAAGTAATGGCCATCGACTATGGCGACGCGCGCACCGGCGTTGCAATTTCAGACGCGCTCGGCTGGATGACCGGGCAGACGACTGTGATCCATTCTTGGAAGCCGGAAAAGACGGCGGAGGAGGTCGCCCGGCTGCTGCGCGAAAGCGGCGCGGAGCGTCTGGTCATGGGCTTCCCGCGCAATATGGACGGGACTGAGGGTCCGCGCGCGGCCCTCTACCGCGAGTTTGCCGCCCTGCTGGAGCAGATGACCGGCATGAAGCCCGTCCTCTGGGACGAACGTCGCACCACCATCGAGGCCCATCAGATCCTGAACGAGGGCAACTACCACGGGAAAAAGCGGAAAAACACCGTCGACGCTGTGGCGGCCAGCCTGATCCTGGAGGGATATCTGGCCTATCTTCGCAATCACAAGGAGTAAGCATCATGTTCACTGGCTATACCGATCAGACCGTCGACGTATTCTGGGGCATCCGGTTCAATAACGACCGTGCCTGGTTCGCCGAGCACAAGCAGGAATTCCAGGACGCCGTCATGGCCCCGACCAAGGCGCTCGCCGCCGAGCTCTATGACTGGTTCCAGGCCGATTATCCCGACCTGCATCTCAATCTGCACATCTCCCGCATCTACCGCGACGCGCGCCGCCTGTTCGGCCGCGGGCCGCTCAACGACCATATCTGGTTCTCGTTCCAGAACGCGATTGAAAACCGCGGCGAAGCGCCCTGCTTCTGGTTCCAGGTCGGCGCCGACGGCTACGGCTGCGGCGCGGGCTGGTGGATGCCGGCAGCCTCCGGCGTGCAGCTGCGCCGCCTGCTGGACCATGACCCCGCCCGCGGCGAGAAGCTTCTGCGAAACCTCGACGCGCAGAATTCGTTCACGCTCTCCGGCCCCGCCTATGCCCGGCCCAAGGGCCACGCGGCAGAGCCGCTCGGGCGGCTGTATAACCTGCGCTCGTTCTCGCTGGAGAGCATGCACCCGTTTGACGCGCGCAGCAGCAGCGCGGCGCTGACCGACTGGGTCAAAGACGGCTTCCGTTTCCTCCTGCCGTATTACCAGCTTTTCGAGCAGGCCTACGGCATGGTGGACTGAGCCTACTTCTTTTTCAGTCCCTTCAGGAAGACCTCCGACAGGCCGACGAGGATCAGAAAGCCGCCGAACAGCTTCCGCAGCGTCTCGGCGTCCGCCTGCTGGGCCAGCAGCGCGCCGCCCACGGCGCACACGGCTCCGGCGGCTGCCGCCGGCCAGACGGCCGGCCAGACGATCTGGCGGTTTTTGATATGAAAGATCAGCGCACAGGCGGCGCAGGGCAGGAAGTACAGCAGATTCACGCCCTGCGCCGCTTTCTGATCCATGGACAGTACCGCGGTCATCCAGACCATCAGCAGACTGCCGCCGCCGATCCCGAACCCGGACAGCACACCACAGACCAGCCCCGCGAGGATGGCACCCAGAAACGTCAGCATACGATCAGCCGCACCCCTCCCGCCAAAATCACGCCGCCGAGGATCAGATGCAGCGCCTTCGCCGGGATCTTCCGGAACCAGAGCCCTGCCAGCACGCCGCCCGCCGCGCCGCCGATCAGATAGGGCAGGGCATCCCGGAGCGGCAGGCTGTCGTGCACCGCATAGACCGCGATGGACACCGCGCACAGCGGCAGGATCACCGCGACCGCCGAGGAAAACGCCGCCTTGTCCTCCAGCCGGACGAGCCAGAGGAGCAGCGGCACGAGCACCATCCCGCCGCCCGCACCGAAAAATCCATTGATGAACCCTGCCAGCGCCCCGGCCAGCAGGCAAAAGCCGAGCTTCGGCTTCTGCGTCTCAGGCATAAAAAACCACCTCTCTCGCGGCATAGTCTGCCGGAAACGGGGTGGTTTTATACATCCGGGAAAAACGAACAGCCGTCCGGAAACCGGGCGGCTGTTCCGCAAAAACCTTATTTCGTGGTGTACTTCATGCCAAAGGCAGAGGTGGTGTAGCTGCCGTCACCGGCCGTGGCATCGTACCAGGCGTTGTAGTCGGCGCTGCGCAGAGCGTTCTCGACCAGCGCGTCACGGTAGATCTTGCCGAAGCTGTCGAAATACATGACATGCACACCGTAGGACGTCTCGATGATGCCGGTATCGCCGGGCTTGCGGTCGGCGTCGAAGCACCAGTCGTTGAACTCGGTGACCATCTGGCCGGGCATGATGTTTTCATACAGGCCGCCCTCGTCGCCGTTGGAATCGGCGGTGTATTCCTTGGCCAGCTCGCCGAAGCTCTCGGCGGTCTTGTCGCCGGCTTCGTACTCGGTCAGGACGTCTTCGGCCTTCGTGCGGGCCTCGTCCATCGCGGTCTCGTCGGTGGTGTCGCTGACGGAGAAGAGGATGTGGCGGACGTTCGGCAGCTGATAGTCGTTCGTGCTGCGGGAGACGAAGTAGAGGACGTAGTAGACACTGTCGGTGGCGATATAGGTGGTATCACCCTCGGCACGGCCGGCATCAAACAGCCAGTCGGCAACGTCGGTGCTGAGGGAGCTGTACAGCTGGTTCTCTTTCAACGTGGCGCTGTCTTCCGCATAGGTCTCCTTGGCGGATTCCAGGCAGTTTTCGTAAGCCTGATCGATGAAGGCCTGCTCGTCGCCCTGCGTCTCGGCGGCCATCTTGGAGGCCAGCTCTTCCTTGAGAGCGGTCAGCTCTTCATCGGAGAGGGTCTCAGCCTCGGCCTCGGCGTCGTCATCTTCCGTGTCAGTGCTGTCGGTCTGGAACATGGCGTCGGAGACCAGGAACTGCCGGTAGGTCACGGCGTCATAGCTGTTGGGGTCAGCGGCGTATTCCGACGCGATCTGCTCGTCGGTGTAGGTAAAGCCGTTCTGGGTGGCGGTGGCGTAGCTGTCGGCCAGCGTCACGACCTCGAGATACTCGCGGAAGTTCTTCTCGTTGCAGCCCGTGCCGTAGACACCTGCAATGTAGCCGCTGGTGTTCGTGCCGTAGTAGGAGGCATACAGCGCCAGGGAGGAGATCTGCGAGTCGATGGAAGCCTGCTCATCTTCGGAGAGCGTGTGGCCGTCAGCCTTTGCCGCGTCATAGAGGGCATAGGCGTTGGAAGCGTTGATCAGGCCCTGATCGGTGAAGTAATCGGCCCAGGTCTCGCCGGACTCTTCGTCATAGACCTGCTCGTCGAGCGGCGTGTCGGAGTCGATGACGTAGCTCATGAAGTCGCCGTACTGGTTCTGCATGTTGCCGTAGGCGCCTTTATAGAAGTAGTTGACCATCGCGGGCGTCAGCTTGTGCGTGCCGACGGTGGCAGCCGTGGTGTGGGAAGCGAAGAAGCCGCTCGTCAGCATGTAGAAGAACACGACGATGCAGACGATCAAAACAGCGCAGACGGCAATCAGCGTCGTCTTCAGGCCCTTGCTCATACCTTTCTTTGCTTCGTTGGCAGCTGCGGGAGCGGCGGCCTCTTCCTTGCGCTTGTTCTTTTCGCGGGATGCGCTCATGTGGGATCATTCCTCTCATTAGTCATAAGTCTGAGTTTTGCCGCAAACCGGCGGCAGTCAGCCGATCAGGCAATTCAATGCGTATTATACCGAAAACAGCCGCTATATGCAAGCGAAATTTTGCAAAAGGGAAAAAGTAATAGTGAAAAGGGAAGAAGTGCGGTACCGGCTGCGCCAGCGATCCCGATCGTGCTGCCCCGCGGCACGCCGCACTGATTCACTCTTCACTATTACTTCTTACTTCCTATAAACACAGGTATCCCCGCAGAAGCCGTGCGGATCCAATTATAACCTGCACGAAACGGGCAGGTGGGTTGCCTCTTTGCTGCTTCTCTGCTTCCAACGTCCACCACCGGTCAAAGCCGTGGGCGGGAGGCCTGCAATCGACAGCAAAAGTATCCGGCATCCCCTAAATATAATGTGGGTTTAAGTGGACCCGTCACGCACCCCGCAGGGATACGCGTTTATTATTATATTTGTAGTTTGCTGCGGCGCGGCGGAATTATGCTTCCGGTGCGTCGTCTTCCTCGTAGATGAGATCCATCAGCGCGCTGTAGACCTCCTCGAGCTCCGCGTCGTCTTCGATGGCTTCGAGGAATTCCTCGCCGTTTTCCTCCACGGATTTGAGGATGCTGACCTCAAGATCCTCTTCCTCATCGTCGTTGCCGCTGCCGGCCGGGACGAGGGCGAGATAGCGGCTGCCGTTGTGCTCCAGCTCGGCCAGAACTTCCAGCTCGTATTCCTTGCCGTCTTCGTCGGTGATGCTGATGAAATCGTCGCCGTATTGCTGCTCCATGGGACTCCTCCGTATCACTTGATCTTGGCTCTATTTTAACCTGCGGGCCGGATAAAATCAAGAGGAATTTACTGACCGGATGCGGCCTGCCGCACGCCGGAACGCCATTTTATTCCGGAAAACCTGCCAAACAGGGCGTTTTTGCCCCATGCGCGCGGGAAAAAAGCGGAAGAAGAAAAAGACTGCATGGATTTCAAAATTTGTTTTCAAAATAATTGACAGATGTGTTATAATTGCTTGGATAGCATGATATATAGTGGCGCAATGCGCCGTTTGCCTGTATAACAGAAAAAAGTATGGAGGGTCCGTATGGCTCAGCAAAAAAGAAATGAAGCTGCGAAGAAGTCCGGCGCAGGCCATGTCTTCGCGGTGATCGGCAAGGTGATCGGGACGGTCTTTCTGACCGCATTTCTGGCGTTTCTGATCTTCGCCTGCCTGTTTGCGGTCTATGTGAAGAACGACCTTTCGCAGCAGGCCGAGTGGGCGGCTGACAGCTTCTCGCTCGACCAGACCTCGGTCATCTACTACGAAAACCCCGAGACCGGGAAATATGAGGTGCTGCAGACGCTCTACGGCGGCTCCAACAGCACCTGGGTCGAATACGATGATATCCCGAAAAACCTCATCCACGCCTGCATTGCCATCGAGGATAAGCGCTTTGAAAAGCACCAGGGCGTCGACTGGGTCACCACCCTGCGCGCCTGCTTCAAGATGTTCCTCGGCAAGAGCGAGGCCGGCGGCTCCACCATCACCCAGCAGCTCATCAAGAACCTCACGGGCGAAAAGGAGGTCACGGTCCGCCGCAAGCTGGTCGAGATCTATCGCGCGCTGGAGTTCGAAAAGACGCACACGAAGAAGGATATCATGGAGTGGTACCTCAATATCATTCCGCTCGGCGAAAACTGCAAGGGCGTCCAGTCGGCCTCCCGCGTCTACTTCGGCAAGGATGTCAAGGACCTGAGCCTGGCCGAGTGCGCGTCGCTCATCGGCATCACGAATAACCCGTCCCGATACGATCCCTATATCAGCGAAGCGAATACCAGAGAGAACAAGGAGCGGCAGGAGGTCATCCTGACCCAGATGCTCAAGCAGGGCTATATCAATCAGGAGCAGTATGACGAGGCCGTGGCCGAAGAACTGGTGTTCACCAACAGCAGCCGCGATAACAGCGACACGAGCGATGATTATTACTCCTGGTTTGAAGATCAGGTCATCCGCGATGTCGTCAGCGATCTGTGCGACAAGACCGGATACGAATACGACATCGTCTACAAGATGGTCATGACCGGCGGCTACCAGATCTACTCCACGGTCAACCCCGAGGTGCAGGCGGCGGTCGACGCGGTCTACGAAGACCTGCAGAGCCTGCCGGCCACGGCGAGCTCCCAGCAGCTGCAGTCCGGCATCGTGATCGTCGACAATACGACCGGCGACGTCGTCGCGCTGGCCGGCGGCGTGGGCAGGAAGCAGGGGAGCCTTGTCTGGAACTGCGCCACGCAGAGCCTGCTCTCGCCCGGCTCCATCATCAAGCCCGTCGCGGTCTACGCGCCCGCCATCGAGCTTGGCCTCATCACCCCGGCGACCGTGATGGACGATACGCCCTATTCCTTCACCGACTCCGCGACCTGGCCAAAGAACCTCGACTCGACCTACCGCGGTCTTGTGTCGGTGGAAGAGGCTGTGGCCCAGTCGATCAATACCGTTCCGGTCAAGCTCGTCGCGCAGATGACGCCGGAATACAGCTATTCCTTCGCCAAGGACAAGATGGGCCTGTCCACGCTCGTCTCCTCCTACCAGTCGAATACCGGCGAGGAGCTCTCGGACGTCAACCTCTGGGCGCTCGCGCTCGGCAGTCTGACCCGGGGCGTGACGGTCCGCTCCATGACGGCGGCCTACGCGTCCTTTGCCAACGAGGGCGTCTGGCGCGAGGCCAGGACCTATACCGTCGTCAAGGACGCCAACGGGCAGATCATCCTTGACAATACGCAGGATTCCCACGTCGCCATGAAGGACATGACCGCGTGGTATATCACCGACATGCTCGAAACGACGGTCCAGACGGGTACCGGCACTGCCGCGCAGCTTGAAAACATGACCGTCGCCGGCAAGACCGGCACGACCTCCCGCGACTTTGACCGCTGGTTCGCGGGCTATACGCCGTACTACACCAGTGTCGTCTGGTGCGGCTACAACGATCCGGAGGAGATCGTCCTGACCGACTCCGAGACCAACCCGGCCATCGTCATGTGGAAAAAGGTCATGGAGCAGGTCCATCAGAATCTCAAGAACAAGGCGTTCAAGCAGCCCGCCAACCTCGTCGAGGTCACGGTCTGCCGTGACAGCGGCCTGCTGCCGTCCGACGCCTGCGCGCTCGACCCGCGCGGCGAGCGCACGGTCCGCGTGACGCTCAGCGCGCACGACGTGCCGACGGAAACGTGCAATGTGCATAAGGAGGTCGAGATCTGCAACGCCTCCGGCCATGTGGCCAATGAATACTGCGCACAGGTCCCGGGCAACTCCACACATAAGGCCGCGCTGCTCGATGTTTCGCGTGCCTTCCCGAAAAACGGCGTCGTCGTGCTCGATCAGGCCTACGCCATCCTGAGCGATACGCTGCCGGCCGGCTACTACGCGGCCGTCTCGCCGGATGTCGACGCGATCAACGTCGAGTGCTATATCCACAGCGAGGACGATCTGCCCGAGCCAGAGCCGGAGGAGGATGAAGAAGACGCCGGCACGGCCGACTCCGACGAAGACGACGCGCAGGGCGTCATCGACCGGATCCTCAACACCTGGACGAACGCCGGGTCCAATCCCTAAACAGACAGGAGAGCAACATGTGGCTGGCTGATAACTGGAAGGACTATGAGGTCCTCGACACCTCCGCCGGAGAAAAGCTGGAGCGGTGGGGGAAATATATCCTCGTGCGTCCGGATCCGCAGGTGATCTGGAACACGCCGAAGGACGATCCGCTCTGGCGGAAATACGACGCGCGCTATGCCCGCTCGTCCACCGGCGGCGGAAAGTGGCAGAATCTGCGCCTGCCCGCCCAGTGGCAGGTGCGCTATAAGGAGCTGACGTTCCAGGTCAAGCCCATGAACTTCAAGCACACGGGCGTCTTCCCGGAGCAGGCGGCCAACTGGGACTTCATGATGGAGACGATCCGCCGTGCCGGCCGTCCCATCCGCGTCCTCAACCTCTTTGCCTACACCGGCGGCGCGACGATCGCCTGCGCGGCGGCCGGCGCCAGCGTGTGCCACGTGGACGCGGCCAAGGGCATGGTGCTCTGGGCCAAGGAGAACGCAAAGGCCTCCGGCCTGGAAGACCGGCCCATCCGCTGGATCGTGGACGACTGTGCCAAGTTCGTCGAGCGTGAGATCCGCCGCGGCAAGACCTACGACGCCATCATCATGGACCCGCCGAGCTATGGCCGCGGCCCGTCCGGCGAGGTCTGGAAGCTGGAGGAGAATCTGTATCCCTTCGTGGAGCTGGTCAGCCGGGTCCTCTCCGATGATCCGCTGTTCTTTATCATCAATTCCTATACGACCGGTCTGGCGCCGTCCGTGATGCGGTACCTGACCGAGACGCTCGTTGCGAAGAAATACGGCGGCAGCACGCAGTCCGACGAGCTTGGGCTCCCCGTGCGCGATACGGGGCTGGCGCTGCCGTGCGGCGCGACCTGCCGCTGGACAAAGGAGAGACCATGACCACAGCGATCGAAGTCAGCCGCCTGCGCTACGCCTACGACGCGCAGGACGGCGGAGAAACACATATCGTCTTTGACGGGCTGGACCTGTCGGTCCGGCAGGGGAGCTTCGTGGCCATCCTCGGCCACAACGGCTGCGGCAAATCTACGCTGGCCAAGCACTTCAACGCCGTCCTGCTGCCCTCCGGCGGCAGCGTGCACGTCTACGGCATGGACACGAAGGACGAGGAACAGCTGCTCGCCATCCGGCAGCACGTCGGCATGGTCTTTCAGAACCCCGACAACCAGATCGTCTCGAACGTGGTCGAGGAGGATGTGGCCTTCGCGCCCGAAAACCTCGGCGTCCCATCAGAGGAGATCCGCAGGCGCGTCGATGATGCGCTCCGCGCCGTCGGCATGTACGAATACCGGACCTATGCGCCGCAGCTGCTCTCCGGCGGACAAAAGCAGCGTGTGGCCATCGCAGGCGTGCTGGCCATGCAGCCGCAGTGCGTCGTGCTCGACGAGCCGACTGCCATGCTTGACCCGCAGGGCCGCCGCGAGGTGCTCGATACCATCGAGCGGCTCAACCGTGAAAAGGGCATCACCGTGATCCTGATCACGCACCATATGGACGAGGCGGTCCGCGCCGGGCGCGTGATCGCCATGTCGGAAGGGAAAATCATCGCCGACGGCACGCCGCAGCAGGTCTTCGCGCAGGAGAAGCTGCTCCGCAGCGTCGGGCTCGACGTCCCACAGACAGAGCAGCTGCTGCTGGCTCTCCGGGCGCGCGGCGTCAACATCCCCACGGACGCGCTCACGCCCGGGCAGTGCGCCCGCCTGCTCAGGCAGTACATCCCGGCAGTCTGAACCAATACCCGGAGGAAGAAGCCTTGACGCCAATTTTAGAGATACAGAACCTTTCCCATATCTACAGCCCGGACACGCCGTTCGAGCATCCCGCGCTCACAAACGTCGATCTGACGATCGGCCGCGGGGAATTTGTCGGCCTGATCGGCCATACCGGCTCCGGCAAATCCACGCTCGTGCAGCATATGAACGGGCTTCTGAAGCCGACGTCCGGCCGTGTGCTCTTTGACGGACGCGATATCTGGGAGGATGCGAAATTCACCCGCCAGATCCGCTTCCACGTGGGCCTTGTGATGCAGTACCCGGAGTATCAGCTCTTTGAAGAGACCGTCTATACCGACATCGCCTTCGGCCCGAAGAACATGGGCCTGTCCAAAGAGGAGATCGACGCGCGCGTGCATCGCGCGGCCGGGTTTGTCGGGATCTCCGAGGCGGAGCTGCAGAAATCTCCGTTCGATCTTTCCGGCGGGCAGAAGCGCCGCGCAGCCATCGCGGGCGTCATCGCCATGGAGCCGGACGTGCTCATCCTCGACGAGCCGACCGCCGGGCTCGATCCCGCCGGCCGCGAGAGCATTCTGGAGAATATCCGCGCCTATCAGGCCGCGCAGCACGCGGCCGTCGTCATGGTCAGCCACTCGATGGAGGAGATCGCCTCCAACGTCGACCGCCTCATCGTCATGGAAAAGGGGACGGCCGTGATGAACGGCGCACCCGGCGAGGTCTTCTCGCACGCGGCGGAGCTCGTCGCCATGGGTCTGAACGTGCCCTGCATGACGCAGGTGCTGCTGCAGCTGCAGCAGCTCGGCGTAGACGTCCCGGCCTCCGCCTATACGGTGGAGCAGGCGGCGGACCTGCTCGCGCCGCTTCTGAAAGGGGGCCGTCCGACATGCTGAAAGATGTGACCCTCGGTCAGTTTTTCCCCGGCAGCACCCCCATCCATAAGCTCGACCCGCGCACGAAGCTCGTGCTCGTGATCGTCTATATCGTCGCGCTGTTCCTTGCCAAGTGGTTCGTCTCCTATGTGGTCGTGGCGGCGTTTCTGGCGATGGTCATCGCCATGAGCCGCATCCGGCTGAAGGTCGTGCTCAAAAACCTCAAGCCGCTGCTGTTCATCATCCTGCTGACGGCCGTTCTGAACCTCTTCTACGGCCAGGGCGAGCCCATTGCGCAGTTCTGGATCTTCAAGATCACGAAGGCCGGCCTCGAAAACGCCATTTTCATGGTCCTGCGCATCTCCCTGCTGGTGGCGGGGACATTTATGTTAACCTATACGACCTCGCCGATCTCCCTCACCGACGGCCTCGAGAGTCTGCTCTCGCCGCTCAAAAAGCTGCACGCGCCCGTCCATGAGCTTTCGATGATGATGTCCATCGCTCTGCGCTTCATCCCGACGCTCATCGAGGAGACGGACAAGATCATGTCCGCCCAGAAGGCCAGAGGCGCGGATTTTGAATCCGGGAATCTGCTCAGCAGGGCCAAGGCGATGGTGCCCATTCTTGTGCCGCTGTTCATCAGCGCCTTCCGCCGTGCCGACGAGCTTGCCACGGCTATGGAGTGCCGCTGCTATCACGGCGGCGAGGGCCGTACCAAGCTCTCCGAGCTGCACTATCAGACGCGCGACTGGGTCGCGTATCTCACCGGCGCGGCGCTGCTCGCCGTGATGATCGTGCTGCGGCACTTCGGACTGTAAAAAAGGAAGGAAGCTATGCGTAATATTGCCCTGACGCTCCAATATCTCGGCACGGCCTACCACGGCTGGCAGGTGCAGAAGACGGTCACGACCGTCGGCCAGACGCTCGAAGAGGCTGCCGCCGCCGTCGTCGGCCATCCGGTGCATATGACCGGCTGCGGCCGCACGGACGCCGGCGTCCATGCGCGGGTGTACGTCGCCAATTTCCGGACCACCGCGCGCATTCCCTGTGACCGGCTGCCGTACGCGCTCAATACGCACCTGCCCGAGGATATCGTCGTCACGAACGCCACGGAGGTCCATGACGACTTCAACGCCATCGGCTCCTGCGTCAGGAAGGAATATACCTATCTCATCTATAACTCCGGGATCCGCGACCCGTTTTATGTCAACCGCGCGTGGTTCTATCCCAAGCACCTCGACGAGACCGTCATGCAGCGTGCGGCCGACTGCTTTGTCGGTACGCACGATTTTGCGGCCGTCCGTTCCGTCGGCACCGACGTCAAGTCCACGGTCCGCACGGTCTATTATTACAAGATCGAGCGCGAGGGCGACCTTATCTCGCTGCGCGTGTGCGCCAACGGCTTCCTCTACAATATGGCCCGCGCCATGGCGGGCACCTGCGTCTATGCCGCGGAAGGGAAGTTCCCGCCGGAGGACGTGGCGCAGATCTTACTGAACGGCGACCGCACGGCCGCCGGGCCGACCGTCCCGCCGGGCGGCCTGTACATGACAAAACTCTGGTATGATGACGGGAAGGCGGTTTTCCATGTCGGATAATGTTTCGCAGCTGCAGCCGCAGAAAAAGCCGGGTCTCGGAAAGCGCATCGCCGCCTTCGTGCTGCTCGCGGTGCTTGTGGCGGGCGGCGTCGCGGCGTATGTGTTCCGTGACCAGCTGAATCTCGACGCGCTGCAGCGCTACGTGCGCTATCTGAACGTCTCGGACGACAGCAAGAGCGGCCGCTTCCTCTACGACGAGAGCAACTCCAACCAGTATGCCGGTCTGTCCGGCGGTCTGGCCGTCGCCTCGGCGACGGGGCTGAGCCTTTACGATAAAGACGGCACGGAGACCGCGTCCATACAGGCCGCCATGTCCGTGCCCGTTCTCAAGACCGGCAATACGGTCGCCCTGGCCTACGACGCCGGCGGGACCGTGCTGGAGGCTGCCAGTCAAAAGAAGGGCTCCGTCCTGCATGTCGCCTCGCAGCGCGCGATCCTCGACGCCGATATCGCCGCGGACGACAGCATCTGCTATCTCTCCTCGGAGCCCGGATATAAATCCGTTCTCTACGTCTATAACAGCCAGCAGTCGCTCATCTACCGCTGGCTGTCCGCCAGCCAGTACTTCATGCGCTGTGCCGTGGCCAGCGGGTCAAAATACGCCGCCGCGGCGGTCCTCGGCCAGCAGGACGGCATGTTTGAATCCTCCGTCGTCCTCTTCCGGACCGACGCGGAGGAGATCGCCTGCACCATCCCCATCGGCAACGCCATGATCTACGACCTGCACTTCGTGTCCGACAGCAAGCTCTGCGTGCTGGCCGAGGATGCGCTCAGCTTCTACGATCTGGACGGGAATCTGCTCGGCAGCTTCTCCTACGGCGAGTCGTACCTCAAGGACTACACGACCGACGGCAGCGGCTGTCTGACGCTCGTGATGAACCTCTATCAGGCGGGCAACCGCTATACTGTCCTGACTGTCGGCTATGACGGCGCGGAGCTCGGCCGCCTGTCCTCCGGCGAGCAGATCCTCGATATCTCCGCCGCAGGCAAATATCTGGCGATCCTGACGAGCAGCTCGCTCTCCATCTATGACCAGACCCTGCAGGAATACGATGTTTCCGACAACACCGCGGGCGCGGCCAGCGTGGTCATGCGCGCCGACGGCTCTGCGATCCTGCTGGCCAACGGCCACGGGACCCTGTATGTCCCGTAAAACTTTTTCCAAAAATCGTTTACAATTCTGCAACGATACGACTGCCTGTCTGTGATATACTCTTTAGAAGCAAAAGCACGATAAGGAGACACCTCTATGAAACCGACCTTATGCTCAAGATGCAAAAAGAATCTTGCAGTGATCTTTATTACAAAAATTGACGGCGGGAAGACCGTCAACGAGGGCTTGTGCCTCAAGTGCGCGAAGGAAATGGGCATCAAGCCCGTCGACGATATGATCGAGCGGATGGGCCTGTCGGAGGATGATCTGGAAAACCTCAACGGCGAAATGACCGAAGCCATGAACGGGCTGGAGGGACTGCTCGGCCAGAACCAGAGCGATGACGATGAGGCCGACGAGAACGACAGCCAGACCGCGACCTTCCCGTTCCTCAACAAGCTCTTCGGCGCAGCCGGACAGGACAACGTTCCCGCTGCCCCGGAGCCGGAAAAGACCGAGAGCCGCCAGCGCGCGGCGGAAAAGCCGAACGGCTCCAAAAACAAAAAGCACAAATTCCTCGATACCTACTGCCAGAACCTCACGCAGAAGGCGCGCGACGGCAAGCTGGACCATATCATCGGCCGCGAGGAGGAGCTCGAGCGCGTCATCCAGATCCTCAACCGCCGCCAGAAGAACAATCCCTGCCTCATCGGCGAGCCGGGCGTCGGCAAGACGGCCATCGCCGAGGGCCTGGCCCAGAAGATCGCGGCAAAGGATGTCCCCTATAAGCTGCAGAACAAAGAGGTCTACCTGATGGATCTCACGGCCCTTGTTGCCGGTACGCAGTTCCGCGGCCAGTTCGAAAGCCGCATGAAGGGCCTCATCGAGGAGGTCAAAAAGCTCGGCAATATCATCCTTGTCATCGACGAGGTCCACAATCTCGTCGGCGCGGGTGATGCCGAAGGCTCTATGAACGCTGCCAACATCCTCAAGCCTGCCCTGTCCCGCGGCGAGATCCAGGTTATCGGCGCGACAACATTCAACGAGTACCGCAAGCACATCGAAAAGGATGCCGCGCTCGAGCGCCGCTTCCAGCCCGTCACCGTGGCCGAGCCGACCATCGAGCAGTCCATCGCCATCATCCGCGGCATCAGCCACTACTATGAGGCCTTCCACGGCGTCGTCATCACGCCCGAGATCGCCCGGCAGGCCGTGCTCCTTTCGGAGCGCTATATCACCGACCGTTTCCTGCCCGACAAGGCCATCGACCTCATCGACGAGGCCTGCTCGGACGTCAACCTCAAAAACAAGGATCTCGGCAAGCTTGAAGCGCTCCGCAAGGAGCACGCCGATTACGATCTCGAGCTCGGCATGCTGACCGAGAACACCGAGAAGACGCAGGACGACTACGCCCGCATGGCGGAGCTGCGCAGCCGCAATCTGCAGCTCGATTCCGAGATCGCAGAGCTCGAGAAGCTGCCGAAGCCCGTCCTCACCATCGACAATCTGGCCCGCATCATCGAGCTCTGGACCAAGATCCCGGCCAGCAAGATCCGCGCACAGGAATATGAGCAGCTGCTGAACCTCGACGCGGCGCTCAAAAAGCACATCGTCGGCCAGGACGAGGCCATCGCCTCCGTCGTTTCCGCCATCCGCCGCTCGCGCGTCGGCATCCAGGTCAAGAAGCACCCGGTCTCGTTCATCTTCGTCGGCTCCACCGGCGTGGGCAAGACGGAGCTCGTCAAGCGGCTGGCCAGCGAGATGTTCGAGTCGGTCGAGTCGCTCATCCGGCTCGATATGTCCGAGTATATGGAAAAGCACAGCGTCTCGAAGATCATCGGCTCGCCTCCCGGCTATGTCGGCTATGACGAGGCCGGGCAGCTGACCGAGAAGATCCGCCGCCGCCCGTATTCCGTCATCCTCTTCGACGAACTCGAAAAGGCGCATCCGGACGTGCTGAACATCCTCCTGCAGATCCTCGACGACGGCCGCATCACCGACGCGCAGGGCCGCGTGGTGAATTTTGAGAACACGATCATCATCATGACCTCCAATGCCGGCTCCAACCAGAAGGGCGGCAGCGTCGGCTTCGGCCGCAGCCTCACGGAGCAGTCGAAGGAGAAGGCCATGAAGGCCCTCGGCGAGTTCCTGCGTCCGGAGTTCATCAACCGCGTCGACGAGATCGTCTGCTTCAACCAGCTGAGCGAGGAGAACTTCCGTGGTATCGCGGATATCATGCTCTCGGAGCTCCGCCAGTCGCTCGAGAGCCGCGGCATCGACTTCACCTGGGATGAGAGCGTCAAGGACTACCTGGTCAAAAAGTCCTACTCGGTCGCCTACGGCGCGCGCAATCTCCGCCGCGCCATCCAGACCGACCTCGAAGACCCGATCGCCGAGCGCATCATCCGGAGCTACGTCGAGCCCTTCCGCTCGATCAAAGCTACCTGCGAAGACGGCAAGATCTGGCTCGAGACCCTGTAAAAAGCAAAAAATACGCCTGACAAAAGTCAGGCGTATTTTTTACGATCGGGTCTGTAAGCCGGGTTCTGTGATCGACAGTCATCTATCTAGGCGTATCGTTGCCGATACGCTCCAGCCACCTTCTCGGAAGCAGCCGGGCAGGCCTTGCTTCCTCTGCGGTGTTGCTCCGGATAGAGTTTACAGCAATGGACGCTTTCGCACGCCATTGGGTGCGCTCTTACCGCACCTTTCCACCCTTACCTCGTCGGCGCAAACTTCATATCCCTCGCCCTGCCGCAAGCGGCAGGTCTCGGGCATTCCGCTGCGCCTCCTCTCCCCACAAAACTTTCGTTTTGCGGGGCCCCCATTTCTGGGCCGCGGCGGTATATCTCTGTTGCACTTTTCCTCAGATCGCTCTGGGCGGGCGTTACCCGTTATCCTTGCCCTGCGGAGCCCGGACTTTCCTCATGCGCGGCCTTTCGGCGCTGCGCCCGCGACTGTCCGACCCGGTCGCGCATGTATTGTACTTTATTTGCAGGAAAAAGTCAAACAGATTGCAATTTCTTTCCCATGCGGATATAATACAGGCAGGAATCTTTTCAGAGAGGCTTTGGATATGAACCATCTTGTCGATCAGTATTTTGATTCGCTTTCGGATAAAAAGGTCGCCGTTCTCGGCATCGGCGTGAGCAACCGGCCGCTCATCCGGATGCTGCTCGCGCGCGGCATCCATGTGCTGGCCTGCGACAAAACGCCGCGGGAGAAGCTCGACGCGGAGGTGCTGGAGCTGGAACAGGCGGGCGCGGTGCTGCACGTCGGAGAGGGGTATCTCGACGATGTGCGGGCGGACGTCGTCTTCCGCACGCCCGGGATGCACCCGGAGATCCCTGCGCTTCGCCGGCTGCGTGCCGCCGGGGCGGAGATCACCAGCGAGATGGAGGCGTTTTTTGAGGTCTGTCCCTGCCGCATCATCGCCGTGACCGGCTCCGACGGCAAGACCACCACCACCACGCTCATCGCAAAGATACTCGAGCACGCCGGGCACCGCGTCTGGATCGGCGGCAACATCGGCGCGCCTCTGCTGCCGCAGGCGGCGGAGATGACACCGACGGATCTGGCCGTCGTGGAGCTCAGCTCCTTCCAGCTCATGTCGATGGAGCGCTCGGCAGATATCGCCGTCGTGACGAACGTCGCGCCCAACCACCTTGACGTGCATAAGGATATGGCCGAATACGTCCAGGCCAAGAAAAACGTCTTTGCACATCAGGACGGGTCTGGCAAGGTCGTCCTGAACTACGACAACGACATCACCCGCGCCTTCGCCGCGGACGCTCCCGGCGCCGTGGAGTTCTTCTCCCGGCAGGCAAGACCCGCGCACGGCGTTTATCTGGAGGACGGGACGATCTTCCGGGACGGCAGGCCGATCATGGACGCCGCCGATATCCGCATCCCCGGCGTCCACAACATCGAAAACTATATGGCCGCCGCCTGCGCGGTCGAGGGTCTGGCCACTGACGAGGATATCGACGCCGTGGCCCGCAGCTTCGCGGGCGTCGAGCACCGCATCGAGTTCGTCCGGGAAAAGGACGGCGTCAAATATTATAACGATTCCATCGCCTCCAGCCCGTCGCGGACCATCGCAGGTCTGCACTCGTTCCACCAGAAGCTCGTGCTGATCGCGGGCGGCTACGATAAGAAGATCCCGTTCGACGCCCTTGGGCCGGAGATCTGCGGGCATGTCCGCCTGCTCATCCTCTGCGGCGCGACGGCGGAGAAGATCGAAGCGGCCGTCTGCGCTGCCCCGGAATATCAGCCGGGCCAGCCGGAGATCCTGCACGCGGCCACGCTTGCCGAGGCCGTGCAGCTTGCGCAGGCGCACAGCGTGCCCGGCGATATCGTCACGCTTTCGCCCGCGTGCGCGGCCTTCGACCAGTTCAAAAATTTCATGGTGCGCGGCGAGACCTATAAGCGGCTCGTGCAGGCACTGTAACACAGGAGACACAGGAGACAAGAGATATGAAGTTCAGCGAAGGGCTCCGCAAGGGCCTTGCGATCCGGGAAAAGCTGGGGCGGCCCTACTGCGCGGCCGTCATCGTTGCGGCGGGTTCGTCGTCGCGCATGGGCGGGACCAATAAGATCCTGACGGTGCTGGAAAAGCTGCCGGTGATCTGCCGGACCGTCGACGCGTTCGACCGCTGCAGCCTGATCGACGAGATCATCGTCGTCACGCAGAAGGACCTGATGGAAAAGGTCAGCCGCTACCTCGCGGCCTACGGCAAGATGCGCATGGTCGTCGCAGGCGGCGAAACGCGGACGGACTCCGTCATGGCGGGCCTTGCCGCCGTGTCGGACAAAGCGCAGCTCGTTGCCGTCCACGACGGCGCACGGCCTCTTGTGACCGACGAAGTCATCCGCGCCGCCGTCGTCAAGGCAAGGAAATTCGCCGCCGCAGCGCCCGCTGTGCGCGTCAAGGACACCATCAAGGTCTCGACCGACGGTGCGGTCGACGCCACGCCGGACCGCAGCACGCTCTACGCCGTGCAGACCCCGCAGGTCTTTGACCGCGATCTGCTCGCCGCCGCGCTGCAGAACGCAAAGACGCAGGGCCTCGCCGTCACGGACGACTGCAGCGCCGTAGAGGCGCTCGGCATGCCCGTGCAGCTGACCGACGGCGACGAGGAAAACATCAAGATCACCACGCCGCTCGACCTTGAGCTCGCCGCGCTCATCCTGCGCAGGAGGGCCGAAGCATGAGGATCGGCCACGGCTACGACGTCCACAGGCTCGTGGAGGGACGGGCTCTGATCCTCGGCGGCGTCCGCATCCCGTTTGAAAAGGGCCTCGACGGCCATTCGGACGCGGACGTGCTGACCCACGCCGTCATGGACGCGCTGCTCGGCGCGGCCGCGATGGGGGACATCGGCAAGCTCTTTCCGGACACCGACGACCGCTATCTCGACGCGGACAGCATCGCCCTGCTGCGCGAGGTCGACCGGCGGCTCACAGAGGCCGGCTACCGCCTCGGCAATCTCGACGTGACCGTCATCGCCCAGCGGCCGAAGCTCGCGCCGTACATCAATCAGATGCGGCAGAATCTCGCCGCCGCCCTGCATACGGAGCTGCAGAACGTCAGCGTCAAGGCGACGACGGAGGAGCATCTCGGCTTCACCGGCTCCGGCGAAGGCATCGCCGCCCACGCTGTCTGCCTGCTCGAGCCGGTGTAATGTTCGGAAGAACGCCCCGCCTGCTATTGGGCGGTGTCTGTAAAACAGCATTGTGCCGAAATCAACGAAGCGGCGCGAAACCGCATGGCGCTGATCGTGCCGGAGCTGGCAGAGCAAAACGGCGTGACCGAAAAGCTGAAAGCCGAAAACCAAATGGAATGGGTGCGGCAGATGAACGCTTGCAAGGC
>OLYC01000708.1_pt1 | contig 25896 bp, 25 predicted proteins | sample 1674271 | NCBI WGS metagenome assembly OLYC01 (sample SAMEA103958154, study PRJEB25191) | human gut metagenome
CTGCCAAACTATTTATCTTAATTTCCATTTTCTAAAATTATTCTATTTAAGAGATTCTCTAATCTGTGCGGTTTTACGCTTACTGCACGTTTAAAAATTTAAGCAACATATTCACGCTCTCTTCAAGAGGCATTTTTGAAGTATCAATGCTTAAAGCTGGATGTTTGGGAGCCTCAAAAGGTGCCGAAATACCAGTAAAGTTTTTCACTTCACCACGGCGAGCACGGGCATAAAGACCTTTTACGTCGCGACGCTCACACTCTTCAATAGGTGTAGAGATGAATATTTCCTTAAAATCGTCCTTACCAATGATGTTTTCTGCCAACTGACGAAGTTCCTCGGTGGGACTCACAAAGGCTGCTATGGTGATAATACCCGTATCGACAAAGAGTTTTGCCACTTCTGCTACACGACGAATATTTTCGCGACGATCTTCCTCTGAAAAACCTAAATTGGCATTGATGCCCATACGAATATTGTCGCCATCGAGTATACGACAAAGCAGTCCACGCTTATGCAATTCACGTTCAAGGGCAATAGCCACAGTGCTTTTACCACTTCCACTGAGTCCAGTAAACCAAAGCATCACACCACGCTGGTGGAGCAAAGTTTCCTTGTCCTGACGCGAAAGCATACGGTCGAATATAGGGTAGATATTTTCTTGATTACTCATAATGCTGCAAAGATAGAAAAAAAGTATTAAGTATTAAGTATTAAGTATTACAAACTATGTGAGAAGAAGTAAAGAACAAGTATTAAGTATTACAAGCTATTGGAGTCTGCCTTGCACAGTCTACATTATTCGATTGTTTGTAATACTTATTACTTAATACTTATTTCTTATTTCCACCTAATCTTCTTCACAATAAGTTTGCCACGCTTTACCACCTTTACATTGGCTAAAGCCTTGCGCAACTTATTATCTAAAATAATTAGACTCACTGAGAATAATATGAGTGCGATGCCTAAACTGATGCGTACTGTCAAAACCTCGCCAAACAACATTATGCCCAAAACGGCTGCAGTAACTGGTTCGAGTGCCCCCATTATGGCGGTGGGGGTTGAGCCTATACACTGTATTGCCATTGCCATAAAAACCAATGAAATGACTGTAGGCACCAAACCTAAGGTCAACGCCATGCTCCATTGCATGGGGGTATGGAGCATTTGCAAGGTACCCGTCGGGGTTAGCAAGGCATAAAGCGTGAGACATACCAAACAGGTTGTCATGGCATAAAAGGTGAGTTTTACGCTCGACATAACGATGCCACTGCGATTGACAATGATAATATACAAGGCGTATGATAAAGCTGAAACCAATATCAACACTATACCCATTGTGGCTATGGCACGTCCGCTGTCATCTTTATAAAGCAGGGCGATGCCACCTACCGTAAGCAAGATGGCTGTGATGCTTGGCCACTTGATGCGCTCGTGAAAAAATAGAGCCATAAGTAAGGCGGTGAATACGGGATAGGCAAATACTAAAGTGGCGGCTACACCTGCCGACATGTAGTGGAAACTCAAGAAATAGGTGAGCGATGAGACAGCAAACACCACGCCCAATGCACTAAGCACGGTGGCTTCTTTACGCGTAATGGCAAAACTTTTGCGCTGCACCATCATTAACAATGCCAACATGATGCTACCAAACAAAAAACGGTAGAACAATACGCTGTTTGAATTATACCCATCTTGATAAAGATATTTGGCGCAAATGGGATTTACGCCATAACTCACGGCTGCTATGCATCCGTAAATGTAGCCCTTAGCTTGTGTACTCAACATTGTGTGTGTGTCGTAAGTAGGTGTTATTTTAGTATCTTTCTTTTCGACTGCAAAGTTAGCAAGCTTTTTACGAATGCCCAAAAAGAGTGCCTACACTTTGTCTGTTCCCCACCCTTAGCAAGACAAAATCAAAATGCTTTAGAAAAACCTTTATTGAAAAAAATCTTCAAAAAAACTTCTCAAAAATTTGTCAGTTCAATAAAAAGTAGTACTTTTGCACTCGCAATTCGGGGTGTAGCTCAGCCCGGTTAGAGTACGCGTCTGGGGGGCGTGTGGTCGCTGGTTCGAATCCAGTCACCCCGACTGAATTGTAAAGCAGTTATTCAGCAATGAATAACTGCTTTTTTTGTTTGCACTCGCTTATGGGTAAAGAGGCATAATTCTATGTTTATCTATAAACATATTAGACGTCTCCCAATATATTATGAATTCAACATTTCAAGCCCCTTTACATACTGCAACAACTTGTCTTGCAAATATGCAGAAATACCATATAAAGGCACATTAGTCATACGCTCTTCTACACGATAGTCACTCATTGAAAAACGCAAGCCGTGCATGTTTTCATGTTTTTGCAATACCACCTTTAATGATTTTGCCTGCAAGTTCTCTTCGGCTTTAACTTCAACGGGGAAGACCTCATCACCAATTTGAACAACAAAATCGAGTTCAAGTTGACTATTATCCTTACTAAAATAATAGATTGGCATATTACGCAACAAACTCATTTGACAACATACATAGTTTTCAGTGAAATCACCTTTTGCAGTATTTGCTGAATTAGGTAATAAGAGCATTGCAGGTGGAATTTGACTCATTGCTCCTAACAACCCTACATCTAACAAGAACAACTTGAACGCTGAAATATCTTCATGTACCTTTAAAGGAACCGATAGCATTTTAGAACGATTCACCTTATACACAAGACCAGCATCAATAAGCCATTGTATGGCTAATTCATAATCCTTTGCTCGTGCTCCTTGCTTTACTAATCCATAAATAAACTTACGATTTTCTTTCGCTAATTGTGAAGGTATTGAATTCCACACTTGATTAATACGTACAACTTGCTCTGTGGGTGCATGCTTCGAAATATCTCTATCATATGCTAAAAGAATTTCATTTTGAATTTCACGTACTGCGGGCGCACTATTTGTTTTAACAAATTCCTTTACAGCTTCAGGCATTCCACCAACAAAGTAATATTTGCGTAAAAATTCTGTATAAGCAGTCTTTAATCCACACACCACGTTCCACTGCATGGTATGCAGCAAATCTGCCATTTTCTCTTTTCCACACGCCCAAAGAAATTCCTCAAAACTCATTGGATACATAGTTAGAGTATTCACCTTACCCACTGGATATGATTCACCCTGATGTAACGTAATGCCAAGCAAAGACCCCGCTACTGCTACATGATATTGAGACGCATCCTCACAAAAATATTTTAGAGCTGAAAGCCCACGCTTCAACTCTTGAATTTCATCCAATATAATAAGAGTCTCACCAGCCTTTACATCCACCCCCGTTAGAGCGCTGATAGCAAGTACTATACGTTCTATATTATAATCTGGCGCAAACAAATCTTGCACCATTGCATTATTATCACAATTTATGTAAGCTACATTTTTAAATTCACGTTTTCCAAATTCCTTTAATATGTAGGTTTTACCAATTTGTCTTGCACCTAAAAGGATAAGTGGCTTTCTATCTGCACGATTTTTCCAAGCCACAAGATCCTTCATTATTGACCGTTCCATACGCTATATTTTAGGATTAAATTATTAACTGCTGCAAATATAGTGATAATCAAGAAACTAACAAAGTAATTTACACTTTTATGAGGGACTTTTTACCGCATCACTACACTTTTATGAGGGACTTTTTACCATATCACTACACTTTTATGAGGGACTTTTTGCTGTATCACTACACTTTTATGAGGAACTTTTGAATACTTTTAATAAAATAGGCAACTATTTCTCTACATACACCACTAAAGAAAAAAGCGCACTCCGTATGTTTTAAAAACATGCGGAATGCGCTTTAATGTTATATGTTCAAATCAGACAGTTGTCTGAGATTTGACATCTTGTGATTTATTCCTGAGGAAGTGACCAATCCTCCTGAGTCTTACGAACGTAAGCGGCATAACGACGTTGAGCAGCACGCTTAGTTTCATCGTAAAGTTCCTGAGCCTGTTCGGGAAGTGCCTTCTTCAATGAGAGGAAGCGTACTTCGTGATCGAGGTAATCCTGGAACATATCCCAGTTGGGTTCCTTAGAGTCGAGTGTGAAGGGGTTCTTGCCTTGATCAGCGAGTTCAGGATTGAAACGCCACAAGTGCCAGTAACCACAAGCAACGGCACGAGCTTCCTCAGCCTGGCTACGACCCATACCACCCTTAATCTTCAAACCGTGGTTGATACAAGGAGCATAAGCAATGATGAGTGAAGGACCGTGATAAGCCTCAGCTTCCTTAATAGCCTTGAGGCATTGTGCTTGGTCAGCACCCATAGCTACTTGAGCTACGTAGATGTAGCCATAAGTAGCTTGCATCAAACCAAGGTCTTTCTTAGTTACACGCTTACCTGCTGCTGCGAACTGTGCAATGGCACCTACAGGAGTTGCCTTTGAAGCCTGACCACCAGTGTTAGAGTAAACCTCAGTATCGAGTACAAGGATGTTCACATCTTCGCCACTTGCGAGTACGTGGTCAAGACCACCGTAACCGATATCGTATGAAGCACCGTCACCACCAATAATCCACTGGCTACGCTTAGTGAGGAAGTGAGTCAATTCTGCAAGTTGCTTGCATGACTCGCAACCCTTCTCAGCACCAGCCTTAATCATAGGCTCGAGTTTCTGAGCAGCAGCACGGCTTGCTTCTGCGTCGTTCTGACCAGCAATCCATTCTTGTGCAGCTTCCTTGAATTCTGCGGGAGTTCCTTCGTGAGCAATAGCCTCTTCGAGCACCTTCTGGATGCGTGCACGCATCTTCTTGTTGGCAAGGATCATACCCATACCAAATTCGCAGAAGTCCTCGAACAACGAGTTAGCCCAAGCTGGACCTTCGCCCTTCTCGTTTGTTGTGTAAGGAGTTGAGGGGATAGAACCTGAGTAGATTGAAGAACAACCAGTAGCATTGGCGATCATCTGACGATCACCGAAGAGTTGGCTAACGAGTTTCACGTAAGGAGTTTCACCACAACCAGAGCAAGCACCTGAGAACTCAAAGAGAGGAGTAGCAAACTGCGAGTTCTTGGGGTTGAGTTTCACGTCTACCAAGTTTTGCTTGCTTGTAACCTTCTTTGCGCAGTATTCCCAGTTTTCAGCCTCAGCTTCCTGACCTGCGAGGGGTACCATTTCGAGTGCCTTGTTACCCTTCAAACCAGGACATACGTCAACACAGTTACCGCAACCAAGGCAGTCCATTACGTCAACCTGCTGTACGAAGTGCATACCCTTCATTGCAGCGGGAGCCTTCATCTCGATTGATTCGCCCTTGAAACCAGCGAGTTCTTCGTCGGTAAGAACGAACGGACGGATAGCAGCGTGAGGACATACAAAGTCACACTTGTTACACTGAATACAATTCTCCTTGTGCCATACAGGAACGAAGGCTGCTACACCACGCTTCTCGTAAGCGGCAGTGCCCTGATGCCAAGTACCATCTTCTGATACCTTGAAGGCGCTAACGGGAAGGAGGTCGCCATTCTGTGCGTTGATAGGACGTACCATTTCTGAGATGAATGCGGGTTCATCGCGAACAATCTTCTCATCTTCGGGGAGGTTAGCCCATGCGGGATCAACAGCGAGTTGCTTGTATTCGCCACCACGGTCTACGGCCTGGTAGTTCTTATCTACAATATCCTGACCCTTCTTGCTGTATGACTTCACAATGAACTTCTTCATCTGTTCTACTGCCAAATCTACGGGGATTACGCCAGTAATACGGAAGAAGGCTGACTGCAAGATGGTGTTGGTGCGGTTGCCAAGACCAATTTCCTGAGCAATCTTAGTGGCATTGATATAGTAAACGGTGATGTTGTGTTCAGCAAAGTAGCGCTTTACGTTGTTGGGCAAGTTATTGACCAACTCGTCGCCTTCCCAAATTGTATTGAGGAGGAAAGTACCGTTATCGCGCAAACCACGGAGCACGTCGTACATGTGCAGATAAGCCTGAACGTGGCAAGCCACGAAGTTAGGAGTCTTAATCTGATAAGTAGAACGGATGGGGTGATCGCCAAAACGGAGGTGTGAGCAAGTGAAACCACCCGACTTCTTTGAGTCGTATGAGAAGTATGCCTGGCAATACTTATCGGTGTTATCACCAATAATCTTAATAGAGTTCTTGTTAGCACCTACAGTACCATCGGCACCAAGACCATAGAACTTAGCCTCGAAGATGCCTTCGCCACCAAGTGCCATTTCCTTCTCCAAGGGGAGTGAATGGAAGGTTACATCGTCAACGATACCTACAGTGAAGTGATCCTTAGGTTCGGGCAAAGCGAGGTTGTCGTAAACCGAGATGATCATAGTAGGAGTTGTGTCGCAAGAGCCAAGACCATAACGACCACCTACGATGAGAGGACGATTTTCTACGTCGTAGAATGCATCCTTCACGTCGAGATAGAGAGGTTCGCCGTTTGCACCAGGTTCCTTTGTACGGTCGAGTACAGCAATCTTCTTACAAGTCTTAGGCACAGCAGCGAGCAAGTGCTTTACTGAGAAAGGACGATAGAGGTGTACGCTTACCATACCCACCTTTTCGCCCTTAGCGTTAAGGTAATCGATGGCTTCGCGAGCAGCCTCTGTAACAGAACCCATGCAAATGATTACGCGCTCTGCATCCTCAGCACCATAGTAGCTGAAGAGCTTGTATTCGCGACCTGTAATCTTGCTGATTTCAGCCATATACTTTTCAACGGCTGCGGGAACTGAATCATAATAGGGGTTGCAAACTTCGCGATGTGCAAAGAAAGTTTCGGGGTTTTCTGCCATACCACGAGCTACAGGATGCTCAGGAGTGAGGGCACGGTTACGGAACTCTGCAACCTTATCCATCGGAACGAGCGAACGGATATCTTCTTGGTCCATTACCTCAATCTTCTGATATTCGTGTGAAGTACGGAAACCATCGAAGAAGTTGATAAAGGGAACGCGAGTTTCAAGCGCTGCGAGGTGAGCTACTGCCGAGAGGTCCATAACCTCCTGTACTGAACCTTCGCAAAGCATTGCGAAGCCAGTTTGGCGACAAGCCATTACGTCAGAGTGGTCACCAAAGATACAAAGTGAGTGAGAAGCCAAGGTACGTGCTGAAACATGGAACACGCAGGGAAGCAATTCACCCGCAATTTTGTACATATTAGGAATCATCAGGAGCAAGCCCTGTGAAGCTGTAAAGGTTGTGGTGAGTGCACCTGCCTGCAAAGAACCGTGAACTGCACCTGCAGCACCACCTTCACTCTGCATTTCCTGTACCTTTACGGTATCACCAAAAAGGTTGATACGGCCCTGAGCAGACCATTCATCAACGTGCTCTGCCATCGGAGATGACGGAGTGATGGGGTAAATGGCAGCAACCTCTGAGAACATATACGCAATGTGCGCAGCAGCTTGGTTACCGTCACAAGTAATAAATTTCTTGTTTGCCATGAGTTGCGAATTTGCTACACTATCATGCTGTTATACAAATTATATGAATGCGTGAATGAGTCGCTACCCAAAAGCAGAACCCGTTCTTTGTCACACAGCCTTTATTTGCATAATAACACCTTTAGCATAGCTGTATTAAATAGATGTTGTTTGTTATGTTTCTTCAATCTGCACTTCTGCACTTTCGCACATCCGTGCACACCGATCTTTTTGTATTGGATATTTTTATTTTAATATAAGAATCCAAATAGCCAGAGGGGAATCTCATTGTCGCGACCAACGTCTGTGTTATACTTCACATAGATTGTGTCGGCAGCAGTGCGTACACGACGTGCGCGGTCGCATACACAGATGTTAGTAGTATTGTTAATGCGGAACATGCCCATGCGCTTGCCCTTGTTCACTGTGTGGTGACGCCACAAGCAGTTTACAAAGTAAGTCTCCATCACGGTTTGCTCCGTCATGCAATTTTCATAAAGCGCATACATCAAGTTGGCATCGTGCAGATAAATTGCAGCTGGTTTCTTGGGGAAGGTTTCACCTTCATGGTGTACCATATTTATAAGGCGTGTTTCCTCAAGATACTTCAGATAGTTCATTACCGTAGCACGCGAAGTTCCAATTTCTTGCGCCAACTTGCTCACATTAGGGGCTGAAGGGTCGCCAATGGCAAGAAGGTAGAGCAACTTTTTAATACGCGACAAATATTTCAGCTCTATTTGCTTGTTCAAGAGCAAGTCTACCTCTATCATGTTATTCATTGCCTTTAACAATGCCTCGGTGAAGTTGTGATTCTCGAGGAAGAAGGGGTAGTAGCCATGCTGCAAATAGTCTTGGAAATAATGCCATGGATGCACTTTCGGCAAGATGGTTTTCAGAATCTGATCACTGTCTGAAAGCAACTGGTCGAAGGTGTAAGCCTCAAAGTTTTGATTGGTTTCAAGATTGATATATTCACGGAAAGAGAAACCGTGGAGCACATACGTACGGCTAATAGAAGACAATTCTGAATCGTCCTCCTCTTCCGAATTTACCGATGTGGTGGTATAAACAATACGCAAGTAGGGATATTTGTGATAGCACTCGCATAATTGTTCGCGCCAACCTGGCAATTTAAAAGCCTGGTCAATGAGCAACACCTGTCCACCTTCCGCCATAAAGCGACCGGCAAAGTCCACAATACCGTGAGCTTGAAAATAAAAACTATTGAGATTAATGTATAGGCACTGACGAAGCCGTACGTCAAAGTTTTCTTTGGCATACTGCAACAGGAAGGATGTACGTCCAACGCCACGAGGACCTTTAATGCCTATCATACGATAGCTCCAGTCGATGGTGTCCATCAACGAGCGCCTGACAGGAGCGTTAAAATGCTCCATCAAATAGGCGTGCGATTTGAAAAACGTCTCCATTTGTAACTTGGTTTCTGTAAATTCAAGGCAAAGGTACAAAGTTGTACCGAAACTTGCAAAGCTAAGATAGCATTTTTTTTATTCTTTTTTTTTACGCCCTTTTCTTCATCTCTCTTTTTCACCTTGCAAGTGCCCTTATTTTCTATATAATGTGCAAACAATTTGTTATATTTCAAGATTTTTACGTACCTTCGCAACGTTTTTCTACGATAACAAATTAAATTGTAACAAAATGAAGAAAATACGTGCAGCCGTAGTGGGCTATGGTAACATTGGTCGCTACACTTTGCAGGCTCTTGAAGCCGCCCCCGATTTTGAAGTAGCTGGTATCGTTCGTCGCAAGGGTGCTGAAGATTGCCCCGACGAACTCAAAAAATACGAAGTTGTTAAGGACATCCGCGAACTTAAAGACGTTGATGTTGCCGTGCTCGCCACTCCTACTCGCAAGGTCGAAGCGTATGCTAAGGATATTTTGGCTCTTGGCATCAACACGGTCGACAGTTTCGACATTCACACACAGATTGTTGACCTTCGTCGCAACCTCGACACTACTGCCAAAGAGCACGGTGCTGTTAGCATCATTTCTGCGGGTTGGGACCCAGGTTCTGACTCTGTAGTGCGCACCCTTCTTCAAGCCATTGCCCCCAAGGGCATCACCTACACCAACTTTGGTCCGGGCATGTCTATGGGTCACACCGTAGCGGTTAAGGCTATTGAGGGTGTAAAGAAGGCGCTTTCTATGACTATCCCCACAGGTCAGGGCATTCACCGTCGCATGGTTTACATCGAAATTGAAGAGGGTTATAACTTCGACGATGTAGCTGCTGCTATCAAGGCTGATCCTTATTTTGCATCCGACGAAACTCACGTTAACCTCGTTCCTTCTGTAGACGATGTCATCGACATGGGTCATGGTGTTCATCTCACTCGTAAGGGTGTGAGCGGTACTACACAGAATCAGCTCTTCGACTTCAACATGAAGATTAACAACCCTGCTCTTACAGGTCAAGTGCTTGTTTGCGTTGCGCGTGCTGCCATGCACCAACAACCTGGTTGCTACACCATGATCGAGGTTCCTGTAATCGACCTTCTTCCTGGCGACCGCGAAGACAATATCCGCCATTTGGTATAATACAAGGAGGCAGTAGGCTATTGAGGCACTAAACCACAGCCTCATCCCCTCTTCGTATCTCAAAAAATAAAAGGCTATGCCCAAGATGTGCTATCACCACAGATCGTGGTTCGTGGATCGTGCATCTTGGGCATAGTTTTTTCACTTATTGGTAGCCATGCTTTTTTTGTCCCTACCAATAACGCTAAGACTATTCTTTTTTAACAACCATTCTAACAATTTCAACAAAACAAACATATTTACCGCACACAAATCTGTACACAAAACATATACAAAACGCCCTTCAAACCGAAGAAAAGAATTCCGATACCATTCCGATATCATACCGAACCCTTACCGATACCTAAAGAAGGTGTGTACATACCACCAATAGCACGAATTTGAAAAAGTTAAAAATATATATCGCATAGACTAACTCTAAAGCCATTCTAAATTCCTCATTCCTCTCCATCAATACATGGGCATAATCGCATGAATAATTCATGCCGATTCCCCATAAAACCACATTTTAACATATATTTTAAATGACAAAATGACACTTTCCTTCTTCATAATCAAAGAGTTTCGATGTCATTTGTCATTTGTCATTTGCGATATTCCCTTCATTTCTCAGCATATAAAAACCATACAACATCTACGCTCCGCAAAAAATAAAACAACCATGCCCGAAACGCGCAACCATCACTGATTGCACATTTCGGGCATGGTAGTTTATGTTGAGAATCAACATTTTATGCTTGCAAAATCATGTCGTAAATTTCGGCAAGCACCATGTGTTCACTGTTTTCGACTACACTATTCCTGCATTTTCTTTATAAAATCCTCATATTCATGACCAGAAAAATGATGTTCTCTAATGAACTTTTCTACGGTTTCGTCTGTCAACTTAAACGTAGCATTTTCACACGAAGACCATCCGCCTTCATTGTCACGCATGGTGTAAGAAGGACCAAAACCACGAGGGAACTTTATTTTTGCACTCACCCTATGAGAACTTCCACCTTGTGGAATATCTCTCAGCATCTGTTTACCTTCTGCCCAAAACCTAGGTGCCAAATAACTTGCTCCGCATGAATTCAAGAATGTGGTATACAACTCAATCGAGGGTATATCAAAACCTAAATTATTCTTTATCGTTAAAGTACCACTTATCGAACGACGATCATTGCTCAACTTCGCCTCACCATTATTTATTATTTGCACCTTTTCTGATATTTCTTTCTCTAACGATTTAAACATCAGGCGCAAACTTTTTAGGTTTACAGCAAAGTCATAATCCCAATCTTCTTTTTTATTGGCTCCAGTACTTATGGCGTAATAAGTCATTAAGCTATTGCGCGTAAACTTCAAAAGTCCCTGACTACCAATAATATTTAATTTATCATATACATCCGGACAAAGATAGAATGTCAATGAGTCATTACGTTCATTGTTGAGCAAATCTTTTGAATGCGTCACTACCTTCACTGCCAATGTATCACCCATTTTATCTACACCACTTAACACCTCGAAAGTATCACAATCCACCTTAGGCTTGATTACCGCAAAGTCAGGATAAAGGCTTTCGCATTTGTCAACAGAATCTCTTGCACACTCCATAAAGTGCTGCACCATTTTCTTTGCGTCACGCTTCTGTCCACATCCGGTCAGTACACACGCTACCACAAGCAACATAACAGCACTCAATATTTTATTTGCTTTCATTTTTATCCCTCCTTTTTACTTTTTGTTTGCCACATATTTTTTATACTCATCGCCCTTAAACTTATGGCTTTCCACATATTTTAGTTGTGCATCTGCGGGTAGTTCCACACTTAAACTTTTCAATACATAGTCACCAAATCGTGGCTGATCGTCATTGATTTTTTTACTATAAGTCGTAACTTTATGTGTTGAAACGCCACGAGGCAATTCTGGTATTTTCGCACTTCCCACACAGGTTACAACACACATGGGTACACCTGCCAACGTCTTAGCATGCACCACCACGTTGCGTAGCTTTACGCCCATATTGTTTTTTATAGTGACTTCTAAGATCACATGGAATCGTGAATCATCCAAACGATCATAATGCCACATCCAAAACGAACCTGGCGTACGTTTCACCGTGACCATTTTGTCGAAGTCATCAAGAAATTCCTTGCTCATCTCCTTCAACACTGGGAACTTGGCTCTAAGTTGTGCATCCGTTTCTCCAGGTGTTACCGCTCCTGTTTTTTGTGCCAAGGCATAAAGCATGGGTTGTTGGTTATATGCTAACAAACCTTGCGACGAAACAATCTTCAGTTGCTTATCGTCCGAAGGCAGCACATTAAACAGCACATGCGTTACATGCTTAAAGCCAAACTCATCGCGCTTCAATAATTGTGCCTTCACCTTAACCGTGTCACCACTTGTTTCAGGGTGCAAGTCAATGGCAAATTTTTCATAATCGAGTGCCACTTTGAGTGAGTCAAATTCTGGGTACAGGTTTTTACACTTATCCACAGAGTCTTTTGCACAGTGCATAAAACGATCTACCACCTGCAAAGCTTCTTTCTTTCGGCTACAACTTGTCAGCAATAATGCCAACAGCAAAGCCCCAAAACATTTTACGTAACTCATACTATTTTGTTTTTAAAAAGTTGCACACAATGAATATTCTTACATGGCAAAGGTTGCACATATTTATGCACCCAACCATTTGCAAAAATAAAGCACTATGACACAAGTTGTATTGTCCAAATTTATCCAATTTTATCCAAAGGGTGTTTTTGGTGCTTAAATAGTTTGTGAGTATGCGTCAAAAAAACTGAACCGGCCTTCAACATAAAAACAAACTCGCAACCTTAGTAAAATGTACTTAAGTTACGAGTTCGTTTTATCTTGAGGAATGATTTATAAATTTGACACACCCTCATTCTGCTTTTGTTCAAAAAACCTGCATAAGGCAGTTCTTTATAAAATCAATAGTTCTCGGCACGCAATTCAAAGTAGCTTTGCGGATGTGCACAAACAGGGCATACTTCGGGGGCTTTTTTGCCTACCACAATGTGGCCACAGTTAGAGCACTGCCATACACGGTCGCCATCACGACTAAACACGATGCCTTCTTCAATGTTTTGCAACAAACGACGATAACGCTCTTCGTGGGCTTTCTCAATGGCTCCTACCATCTCGAATTTTTCGGCAATTTCGTCGAAACCTTCCTCGCGTGCTTCCTTGGCAAAGGTGGCATACATATCCGTCCACTCATAATTTTCGCCTTGAGCTGCATCCTTCAGATTATCGACTGTAGTGGGTACTTCGCCACCGTGGAGCAACTTAAACCAAATTTTGGCATGTTCTTTCTCGTTACGCGAGGTTTCCTCAAAGATGTGCGCCATTTGCACATAGCCATCTTTATTTGCCTTTGATGCGTAATACTGATATTTGGTGTGCGCCTGCGACTCACCTGCAAACGCTGTCGCCAAATTCTTTTCTGTCTTTGTACCTCTTAGGTCTTTCATGTTGCGATAAGTATTAAAGTTATTGTATGTTTTTGCCTTTAAGCGCTCCAAATATACGGCGTTTTTTTTGAATAACACAAACATTCTGTCTACTTTATCCCTTATTAATATCTGCCACCTTTATTTCAAAAAAATTTTCGTAACTTTGCACCGAGTTTCAAGCAAGCAATGTTACACGGGTGTGTAGCAGACACGTTGTCGACGCTGCTTCAGGGACTCTTTTTACACACATGTCTCTGACTTTTCAGAACGCTCTTATTCGTACATTCAACAAAGTGCATAAATTCCACTCGTGGGGAGTTTGTGTACAACTTTAACGTACTTATTTATTTATCTCAGAACTGACTTGTGCCAAGCATAAGCCAGCGTTGCGTTGTGTGTCTACATAGATGGTGGCACACAGATTTTCTACTTCTCCAAAAACAATATTTTTTCCTTTTTCAACAGCACTTTTAATGAAAAAGAATCTTTTGTGGGTCACACTCTTTGCGGGTGCGGCCGTGATGCACGTTCCCGTTTTAGGACATGCACAAAGTGATGTTTTGCACCGCGAAATTACACAACTCTTTCAAACTGCCGAGCAACATAATGCAACACTACAGACCTTGCAATCTGCCATTAACGAGGCACAGGCTGGCATCGATGCTGCCAAAACGGCTAAATTGCCCGATGTAAAAGGCGAAGTTTCTGTATCATATTTTGGCAACGCTCGCATGTGGAACCGACATTTTGGCGAAAGCACCTCTGCCCCAATGCCTCATTATGGAAACAACTTTTTGCTCAGCGTGCAACAAGTGCTCTATGCAGGTGGTGGCATTAAGGCTGGCATTGCCTTGGCACAACAAAACGCGCAAATGTCGCAACTCAATGCCTTGAACCAACGCCAACAAGTGCGTTTTATGCTGGTGGGTCTCTACTTGCAACTACACGACCTTGCCAACCAACAAAGGGTATATGCACAAAACGAGACATTGGCTGAAACGCAAATCAGTTTAATGCAAAAAAGACGCAGCCAAGGGGTTTCGCTTAAAAACGACATTACGCGCTACGAACTGCAACAGCAGCAAATGCAGTTGGCAGAAACCACGGTTATAGACAACCAAAGTATTGTGCGCAAAAAACTCAATACGGCACTTGGCACAGACTCTGTGGTGCCCACTATGCTTGGTGAAGAGGCTTTCGAAGCTGTAAACCTCACCACACAACCCGAGACTTATTGGCAACAATTGGCCATAAAGCAACACTTTGGCATGCAGCAATCGCAGTTAGCTGTAGACATGAGCCACAACAAAATTAAACTCGAAAAAGCCGAACTGCGTCCCAAAATTGCACTGATTGCCGAAGACCATCTTGACGGTCCCATTACCATTGAAGTGCCACCCATCAACAAAAACCTTAATTACTGGTTTGTAGGGGTTGGCGTGAGCTATAACTTTTCGTCGCTCTTTAAAAACAAGCGTAAAGTGAAGCAAGCTGAACTTGCAGCCATTACTGCCCGCGACAGTCACACCGAACTGCAACAACAAGTATCGGACGAGGTGCATAAAGCTTACGTAGACATGAACACGGCTCGCACTGCGTTAGCCACTTGCCAAAAAAGCAAACAGTTAGCCACCGAGAATTATGAGGTGGTAAGCAAACGCTACGAAAATGGGTTGGCACTGGTAACCGAACTCACTGACGCTGCAAACATGAAGTTGAGCAGTGAACTCGACCTGACCAACGCTCGCATCAACCTTATTTACACTTATTATTATCTTAACTTCATCTGCAACAATTTATAATTGCGATACTTCAACATACACGCTATGAATAAAAAATATACACTCCGCGCCATTTATAACCTCATTGTTTTGCTGCTTGTGGCAGCAGGCGCCTACTTGGTGGTAGACCACTTCGTACACTTTGGCGAAGGCGAATTTACTGACAACGCCACTGTTTGCCAACACATCACACCTATCAACACACGCTTGCAGGGATTTATCAAGGAAATTCGATTTAACGAATATCAGAAAGTTCACAAAGGCGACACTTTGGTGATTATTGAGGATAGCGAATACAGACTGCAATTAGCACAAGCCGAGGCGAACTTGGCAAACGCACTTGCAGGCAAAGAAGCCACAAACTCGGGCATTGAAACCACCGCACAAAACATTAATGTGACCGATGCGGGCATTGACGAAGCTCGAGTGCAAATGGAAAACGCACAACGCGATGAACAGCGTTACGCACAGTTGCTTAAAGACGATGCGGTGACGCCTCAACAATACGACCAAATTCACACGGCTTATTTGGCTGCGAAAGCACGCTACGAACGTGTAAGCCGCAGTGTGAACACGCTGAAAAGCACGCAACATGAACAAGGTCATCGCCTCAACCAAAACAAAGCTGGCATTGACGCGGCACGAGCTGCTGTAAACTTGGCACGACTCAACTTGTCGTATACGGTGATTGTGGCTACAGCCGATGGCGTTGTGGGCAAAAAGAATATTCACGAAGGACAATTAGTGCAACCCGGACAGGCATTGGTCGACATTGTGGATAACACAGAATTGTGGATTGTTGCCAATTATCGCGAAACACAGTTGCCCCACATTGCCGTAGGCAACAAGGTGAACATAAAGGTGGATGCGGTGCCCGACGTAAGTTTCACGGGTTGTGTAGAACGCATTAGCGATGCCACAGGCTCTGCTTTCTCACTCATCCCGCAAGACAATGCTACGGGCAATTTTGTTAAAGTAGAACAACGCATACCTGTACGCATCAAACTAAATGCCTCGCCCTCACTCAGCCAACTACGTGCGGGTATGAATGTGGAATGCACGGTTAATCAATAGTTTTAAGAAAGATTACACGAAAAATGTCTGAAACAACACATCAAGGAGGTCCTCCCACCACTTTTTCTATGCCCATGTATGCTGGGTGGGTGCCTCAGTGCATAAGGCCCTGGATTTATGTGGTCATGGCCTTCTGCTTTCAGTTTAGCAATGGCATGTATTTGGGGGCTATGAACAACATTATCGGCGAACGAGGCATCATGCGCGAGGATGTGCTAATGTGCCTTTACGCCACACTTACGGGCATGGCATTCTACTTTCCATTGCTCTTCCGCATGAAGTTTCGCTTTAGCAACAAATTGTTGCTTATGACTGCGGCTTCTGTTGTTTTAGTATGCAACTTTTTAACAATGTTGCCACTGCCCTTGCCTATTCTGTGGGCTCTATGCGTGTTATGTGGTATGGCTAAAATTCAAGGTACTTTTGAGTGTATGTCTTCCATACAGCTATGGATGACACCCAAGCGCGACTTTGGGGTGTTCTTTCCCCTACTCCACATTGTGTTGCTCACTTCTATCGAATATAGTGCCTATCTTGCCGCTTGGTTTGCCTATGAAGCACATTGGCAACTCATGCACTGGTTTATAATAGGACTGATGTTTGCTGTTCTTATTACACAGACTCTTCTCACCCACCATTTCCATGCCATGCCTAAAATTATTCCCTTGCGTGGCATCGATTGGTTAGGCGCACTATTATGGATTGCCCTGACCCTGCAAGTAGTGTATCTGCTCAACTATGGCGACTGGTTAGACTGGTGGCACTCGGCAAACTTCCGTTTACTATGTGGAACCTCGCTATTGACACTTGCTGTGTGTTTGCAACGCATGTGGCATCATCCACAACCTTTCTTTGAACCTGCCATGTGGAACTACCGATATGTAGTACCTGTTATTTTGCTTATTGGTGTTGTGGAAATTTTATTTTCAAGTGAACATGTTATTGAAATGGTTTACTACGAGGAAGTTATGCACTATGCCGACCATACCTATGAATGGCTTAATCAATGGTCACTACCTGGCATTTGGGCAGGCTGTTTGTTTAGTTTGGGTTGGCTCAAACTAATGCGTTGGAATGTTTACCGACTTATAGCTGTGGTTCTCTTGTTTTTTGCTATCTACACAGGTGGCTTCTATTTTTTGATAGATGAATCCATCAACATTGAGTTGCTACACATTCCTATTATCTGTCGTGGTTTTTCGTACGCAGTGCTTTGTGTGGCCTTTATGTGGTGCTTACATGCGATTATGTCGTTCGAGCACTTTTTTCAAGCATTGTCTGTGTTCAATGTTCTGCACATGCTCTTAGGGGGATTGGTGGGTGCTGCACTCCATGCGTTTGGATTGAAATATTACGTAGCCGATGGGTTTGCTCGTTATTCGCAATATGTTGACTCCGTAAGCATTTCTGCTCGTCACACGAACTTTGAAGAACTGATGCAGCATCTTGTTGAAGGACTATTGGCACAGGCTGTAAAAATAGAATTTGGTTGGACACTTCTTGCTTCTCTACTTCTTGCCATGCTCATGTTGTTGTGGGATATCCCCATGGTGCGACACCAAATTAAGCACATTCCGACATGGCCCAGTGTAGGTATGGGCGTTTGGCGTAAATACCAACGAGGACGTCGCTTGCATCATTTGCGCAAAATGCGTAGAGAACTCGTATAATGACATGAAAGAGGTGTTCACCAACATACACTTCTGTACACTTACTTATATATAATAGTGGGACAACACTAACACTTGGTTAATGTTGCCCCACTATTTTCTACTGCACAAAGAATACACTACACTACCAACAATACAAGCAATACGGCTAACGCCATTAAAATGCTTTTCAAATTGTTCATTGTTCAAAAGTTTTCCAAGCTGCCACAACTTCGTCTATCGACACACCAAGTTGGCGCATTTGCAGAAAAAGGGTGGGCAACATGTGTTGATGAAAATCGGTTCGACGCGCTTTTAGTATTTGGGCTTGTGCATCATATGAAACATAGTATCCCATGCCACGTTTGGCATAAAGCACACCGCGCTGTGCAAGCAGATCGTAAGACTTCACTGTGGTATTTACATTCACCTCGAGCAAAGCTGAATATTCGCGCACACCTGGCACACGACTATCGGGAGCGTAAGTACCTGCTAACACCTCGTCGCACAAACGTTCGGCTATTTGCACATATATGGGTTGCCCTTCTTTAAAATTCATACGCACTAATTATTGTGTTCAAGAAATTACCAATTTATTATTCTAATAAGACCCTAATAACTTAAGCTTTTAAAAAAGTTTGCGGCTAACCACTTGCATGCGCTTGAACAAACGATAGCTGAACCATAATAAAACAACTTCTAACACAAAAAACAGTTGCGTGATGACTAGTAACCAATTGTCGAACACTAATGTAAGGAATATTGTATTTTTTAAAGACATACATGTTACACTGGAAACCAACACCGACATGAAAATGCCTAAACCCAACAAACACGCAGCGGTTTTAAGAAAAGCGCGATTACGAAAAAGCACTGATCCCAGCACAAATAGAACGAACTGCAACAATAACAACGAAAAGAGAAACAACGCATACAAACCTTCTGATATGCCTGTGTAGGAAAAACGCGACCAAGATTGCAAAAATTCTGTAAATGCTGCTTGAATACAACAAAATGCCTCAGGGACGGCTGAATTCACTCTTACCCACATGCCCGATAACGCTAACATGCGCAAAAGGTCGGCAAAAACGAATGCTACAAAATTTACTACCCCTGCACCCAAAGTGAAAAGAAGAAAACGCGAAAGGAATTTCTCGACATTGGTAGCAGGTAACATAAGATAGGCTATGCGTTTGGGCTTGGTTTTAAGGTTGGCAAACATCAGCGACAACGCTACAGAAAACACAATGTACGACACCACAAACGAAATACTAGCTGCATCTCTACAAATATTCCCTGCACGCTCGGGCAATGAATTGTACATGTTTTTGACAGAAAAATATATCATCCCAAACTGCACAGCAAAGTGCGCTAAAAAAGCACCTATGGCAAAACTCACATGGTTGCGCCAATTACTCACTACATCGTATTTAAGTAATTGGACAAAACGTTCTTTATCGAAATTTTTCATTGTAGAAATAAATTATCTTAGTCTGTTAATATTTTGGGAAGATTACCACTCTCAGCGTAGCTAAAGAGAAGTTCCAAATCGAGCGCCGACTCCATATCGGGATTATCATTGGGTACTATTACCGAAATGCCCTTGAGCGAGGGCTGCACAAAGAGGGCATCGCTTGTGTCTGAACCTACAGAACGCTCTTCAAAACGCAATACTGCACAAATATCTGCCGTTGAACGATTAAGCAAAATGTGTGAACCATCTAACATCACAACATGGTCAATAAGCATATCTATGTCACGCACCTGATGCGTAGAAATCACAAATGTGCGATCGTCGGTCATATGGCGTGCTACTACCTTGCGGAACAAACTCTTTGAAGGAATATCAAGTCCATTCGTAGGTTCATCCATCAATAACACACGAGTGCAGGTGGCAAGAGCAAAGCTCATATAAGCTTTTTTCTTTTGTCCCATACTCAAACTACCTAAGTTTACGTTGAGAGGCAGTTCAAAATCAGCTAAACAAGCCTCCATTACCTCTTGACTAAAGTTGGGATAAAATGGTTTATTTACTTCAACATAACGCTGCATGGTTACTGCAGGAAGTTCAAATTCCTCGGGCACTATGAACATTTCGCGCAACACCTCAGGACGACGTTCTGTAACGTTCACACCATCGAATGTCACACAACCTTGCTGTGCACGCAGCAAACCGCTCATCAAATAGAGCAAAGTACTTTTACCTGTACCATTCTTACCCAACAAACCATAAATGCGTCCGGGTTGAAGACTTAATGAAAAGTCGGTATATACGTTGGCAGCCCTACGGCTATATCCATACGTTACATTATTTACTTCTATCATTTTTTCTTTCAATTTGATGTTAGAGCAACATATAAGCGCCTGCTGTACTATTATACTATAACACTGCAAAAGTATGAATCTTTATTTTATCATGCAACTATTTGAAGAATAAAAAACGTTATTGTGTAATATTTAACTATTACACATAAAAAAGACTATAAGTATACATCAAAAAAACGCAACCTCCATTGCTGGAAGTTGCGTTTGTTATAGAGTAAGAGCCTAAGGTGCTTGGACACACCTTATAGACAAGTTTCGCAATATTACTCGGCCTTAGCCTCTTCTGCAGGGGCTTCAGTTGCAGGAGCTTCAGCTTCTGCGGTTGCAGCGGCCTTCTTGCTACGACGAGTACGAGTTGCTTTCTTCTTAGTCTTGGCCATGTTCTCATCGAAGTCTACGAGTTCGATGAAGCACATCTCAGAAGCATCGCTGGCACGGAAACCAGTCTTGATGATACGAGTGTAGCCACCGGGACGGTCAAGCACCTTGCTGCGGATTTCACGGAACAGCTCGGTTACAGCAACTTTATCCTGAAGATAGCTGAACACTACACGACGTGAGTTCATTGTATCGTCCTTGCTCTTAGTGATCAGGGGCTCTACGTACTTCTTCAGCGCCTTAGCCTTGGCCAGAGTCGTAGTGATTCTTTTGTGCTTGATCAAAGAGCAAGCCATGTTTGAGAGCATGGCGCTTCTATGAGAAGCAGTACGGCTCAGATGGTTGAATTTTTTATTGTGTCTCATTTCAGACGTTTTTAATCTTTATCTAATTTATACTTAGAAATGTCAGTTCCAAACGACAGATTCAGACTCTCGAGCAAATCATCAAGCTCATTGAGCGATTTCTTACCAAAGTTACGGAACTTTAAGAGGTCAGTCTTGTTGTACTGAACAAGTTCGCCAAGAGTCTCAACATCGGCAGCCTTAAGACAGTTGAGGGCACGAACTGAGAGGTTCATGTCGGTCAACTTAGTCTTGAGCAACTGACGCATGTGAAGTACTTCTTCATCGAACTCTTCATTGTCTGCATTAGGTTTGTCTTCCATTGTGATCTTCTCGTCTGAGAAGAGCATGAAGTGGTAGATCAAAATCTTTGCAGCCTCTTTAAGAGCTTCCTTCGGGTGGATGGAACCGTCCGTAGTGATTTCAAGCACAAGCTTGTCGTAGTCTGTCTTCTGCTCTACACGATAGGGCTCAACAGCATACTTTACATTACGGATAGGAGTGTAAATTGAGTCGATAGCAATCTCGTTGATCTCCTGGCATGATTCACGATTCTCGTCAGCGGGAACGTAACCTCTACCCTTGTTGATCGAGATTGTTATCTGCATCGTGGCTTTAGAATCTAAGTGACAAATCACTAATTCAGGATTTAACACTTCAAATCCATTGAGAAACTTACTTATATCGCCAGCTTTAAACTCAGTTGAGTTAGAGATGGTGATAGTAGCCTTCTCGGTTTCGTATTCATCTACAATCTGCTTGAAACGAACTTGCTTCAAGTTGAGTATAATGTTGGTAACGTCTTCCTTAACTCCAGGCACTGTGGCAAACTCATGCTCAACACCCTCAATCTTGATGGTGTTGATAGCATAACCCTCAAGCGAAGAGAGAAGGATTCGACGTAATGCATTTCCGACAGTAGTGCCGAAACCAGGCTCCAAAGGACGGAATTCAAACTTACCGAACTTAGAGTCGTTTTCCAACATTATTACTTTGTCAGGTTTTTGAAATGCTAATATCGCCATGAATGTAAGGGAATTATTGATTAGTTTTTAGAGTACAACTCGACGATCAACTGCTCCTTGATGTTCTCAGGGATGTCAGCACGTTCGGGCTTGTGAAGAAGCTTGCCGCTCTTTGTAGTCTCATCCCATTCGATCCAAGGATACTTGCTGTGGTTGAAGCCTGCCAATGCATCGGCAATAACTTCGAGAGACTTAGATTTTTCGCGAACAGCTACGATCTGACCAGGCTTAACGCTGTAAGAAGCGATGTTTACCACGCGGCCATCAACCGTGATGTGCTTGTGATTGACGAGCTGACGAGCTGCTGCACGAGTAGGAGCAATACCAAGACGGTATACTACATTGTCGAGACGGCACTCGAGGCTCTGGAGGAGAATTTCACCGGTAATGCCAGATGCAGAAGCTGCCTTTTCAAAAAGGTTGCGGAACTGCTTTTCGAGCACACCGTAAGTATATTTTGCCTTCTGCTTTTCAGCGAGCATGACACCGTATTCAGAAGTCTTGCGACGACGGTTGTTGCCATGCTGTCCAGGAGGATAATTGCGCTTTGCCAACACCTTGTCAGCACCGAAGATAGCCTCACCAAACTTACGGGCGATACGAGACTTAGGGCCAATATATCTTGCCATTGTTTATCTTATTTCTTTTACGTTAAACTACGTTTGTTATACTCTTCTGCGCTTAGGAGGACGGCAACCGTTGTGGGGAAGCGGAGTAACGTCGATAATCTCTGTAACAGCGATACCAGCACCGTGGATAGCACGGATAGCTGATTCACGACCATTACCGGGACCCTTAACGTATGCCTTCACCTTGCGAAGACCAAGGTCGTAAGCTACTTTGGCGCAATCCTGAGCGGCCATCTGGGCTGCGTAAGGAGTGTTCTTCTTAGAACCACGGAAACCCATTTTACCGGCAGAAGACCAAGAAATAATCTGACCCTCGCTGTTTGCAAGAGACACAATGATATTGTTGAAAGAGCTGTGTACGTGGAGTTGACCCATAGCGTCAACCTTCACGTTTCTCTTCTTTGCTGCAACTGTTTTCTTTGCCATATCTATTTATTATTTAGTAGCTTTCTTCTTGTTTGCAACGGTCTTTTTGCGACCCTTGCGAGTACGAGCATTGTTCTTTGTGCTTTGACCACGAACGGGAAGACCGTTACGATGGCGAACACCACGGTAGCAACCGATGTCCATAAGACGCTTGATGTTCAGCTGGATTTCAGAGCGAAGGTCACCTTCTACCTTGTAACCAGCACCAATGATCTCACGGATCTTGGCAGCTTGGTCGTCAGTCCAATCCTTCACTTTGATATCTCTGTCAATGCCGGCTTCGTCCAAGATTTTAGCCGAGCTACTACGACCTATACCGTAGATGTAGGTCAGGGCGATCTCACCACGCTTGTTCTGAGGGAGGTCTACACCAACAATTCTTATTGCCATATTTTATTTTGTTTATTGCGGAACTTGGTTAACCCTGACGCATTTTGAACTTAGGGTTCTTTTTGTTAATCACAAACAGACGGCCTTTGCGACGTACAATCTTGCAATCTGCAGACCGTTTCTTTAATGATGCTCTTGTTTTCATTATGTTTTGTTTATTTGTATCTGAACACAATTCTTCCTTTCGAAAGATCGTACGGACTCATTTCTACTTTCACCTTATCACCAGGAAGGATTTTGATGTAGTGCATACGCATCTTACCTGAAATGTGAGCGGTGATTTCGTGTCCGTTCTCTAATTCTACACGGAACATAGCATTGCTCAATGCTTCAACGATTGTCCCGTCTTGTTCGATAGCAGCTTCCTTTGCCATATTAATGTTTTTGTCTTTCTACTTCTTCAATTTCTGCAAACGACGACATGATGTCTGCCTTGCCATGATGAATGGCTATTGTATGCTCAAAATGGGCTGCCGGTTTGCCGTCGCGTGTGATGACACCCCAGCGGTCTTCGAGCATTGCTAACTCATGGCTTCCCATTGTAATCATGGGTTCAATGGCAATGCACAAACCATTTTTTAATTGTTTGCCAGTGCCTTGCTTGCCATAGTTGGGTACTTGAGGTTCTTCGTGCATTTCATGACCAATGCCATGACCTACAAACTCACGTACCACACCATAACCATGCTCTTCGCAATGGTGCTGTACTGCATAGCCAATGTCTCCCAAACGGTGTCCAGCGATAGCTTGCTCTATACCTTTGTAAAGTGATTCCTTCGTTACACGAAGCAATTCTTTTACTTCGGGCTTAACCTCGCCAACACAAAATGTGTAACAAGAGTCTCCGCAAAAACCATCTATAAACGTACCGCAATCAACCGAAACAATATCACCATCACGCAGCGGTTCGTCATTTGGTATACCATGCACAACAACATTATTGACTGATGTGCAAATGGAAGCAGGGAAAGGACCGCCATACGGATTAGGAAATCCCTTAAACGTTGGCTCTGCGCCATGATCCCTTATAAATTGTTCAGCCAAGGTGTCCAACTGACGGGTTGTGACACCCGGCTCAACAACTTTTGCTATTTCAGTGAGCGTTGCGCTAACCAACAAGTTGGCTTTGCGCAACAACTCTATCTCATCGTCGGTCTTCAGATAAATCATTCAGACTAAGTATTAATAGGCAGCTACCTTCGTTGAACGTGTGCGGACATGTCCTGAATTGAGCAGTCCATCATAGTGACGCACCAAGAGGTGACTTTCAATTTGCTGTAACGTGTCCAAAACTACACCCACAAGGATGAGCAATGAGGTTCCACCAAAGAATTGGGCAAACTCTTGCTTTACGCCGAAGATACCTGCAAAGGCGGGCATGATAGCGATTAAAGCGATAAAGAGAGAACCAGGGAATGTGATGCGTGACATCACCTCATCCAAGTAATCTGCAGTGGGTTTGCCAGGCTTTACGCCAGGAATGAAACCATTGTTACGCTTCATATCTTCAGCCATCTGAACTGGGTTCAAAGTGATAGCTGTGTAGAAGTACGTAAACGCTACAATCAAAATGACGAACACTACGTTGTAAAGAACGCTCGTGTGGTCCAAGAACTGATTCAGTGCCCAACTACCTCCATTCTTGGAAACAGTTTGTGCAAGAGTCAGGGGAATGAACATGATAGCTTGTGCGAAGATGATAGGCATTACGTTGGCAGCAAAGAGCTTCAACGGAATGTACTGGCGAGCACCGCCAACAGCACGATTTCCTTCAATGCGCTGAGCATACTGTACAGGAACCTTTCGAGTTGCCTTTACAAGCATAATAGCCAACGCCATTACGAAGAGCAATGCGATAATCTCAAAGAGGAACTTAATTAAGCCACCTCCCTCAGCACCGCTGAATGCTGTAACAAATTCAGCAACAAAGGCACTCGGCATGCGAGCAATGATACCAATCATAATGATAAGTGACACACCATTGCCGACGCCCTTGTCGGTGATTCTTTCGCCAAGCCACAGGATAAACATACTACCTGCCGCAAGGATAATCGTAGACGAGAACATGAACCAAAATCCATCTCCTACCAAGAAAGCACCTGAACCAGCGGTCTGTGCCTTCAAGTTAATCAGATACGTCGGAGCCTGGAAAAGCAGAATTGCTATTGTCAACCAACGCGTATACTGATTGATTTTTCTACGACCACTCTCACCTTCACGCTGCATCTTTTGGAAATAAGGCACCGCGATGGCAAGAAGCTGGATGACAATCGATGCAGAAATGTAAGGCATGATACCTAACGCAAACACCGAAGCGTTTGAGAAGGCACCACCCGAGAACATGTTCAACAAGGACATCAAGCCCTCGCTCGTCTGGTCGCGCAGACCCTGCAGACCGGTCGGACCCGGGTCAATA
>OLYC01000712.1_pt1 | contig 25847 bp, 20 predicted proteins | sample 1674271 | NCBI WGS metagenome assembly OLYC01 (sample SAMEA103958154, study PRJEB25191) | human gut metagenome
AAAAGTAGACCATGTGAAAAAAATTCTCTGGTATGATTCCTTAGCAGATTTATCTATTCCAAAAACCATGTTACCGGATAAGGTACAGGATGCATTCATCAATGAGGACAAGGATGCAACCTTAATGGTAATTTTCTTTGACAGCTCCATGTCATCCGATGAAACAATGGATGCGATCGAAGAGCTGCGAAGCGTAGCAGACAAACAGTGTTACATAAGTGGTATGTCGGCAGTCGTTACAGATACGAAGAACCTGTCAGACAAAGAGGTACCGATTTATGTACTCATCGCAGTAATCCTTGCAGTCATCGTACTTTCACTGACTATGGACTCTGCATTGATCCCGGTATTCTTCTTATTAAGTATCGGAATGGCAATTATATACAACTTAGGTTCGAATGTGTTCTTCGGAGAGATCTCCTATGTCACACAGGCACTTGCGGCGGTACTACAGCTCGGTGTTACGATGGACTATTCCATTTTCCTGTGGCATTCTTATGAAGAGAACCAGGAGCGTTTCCCGGATGATAAGAAGAGAGCGATGGCTCATGCAATTTCGAACACCTTAACATCCGTTATCGGAAGTTCCATCACAACCGTAGCAGGATTCGTAGCACTCTGCTTCATGAGCTTTACCCTTGGTCTTGACCTTGGTGTTACCATGGCAAAAGGTGTTATCTTCGGAGTTATCTGCTGTGTAACCGTATTACCGTCTATGATCCTTGTATTTGATAAAGCGATCGACAAGACAAGACATAAAGCGATCATCCCGGATTTAGGTGTTATTTCCGGATGGGTAGTAAAACACTACAAAGCATTTATCATAACATTTATTATCGTATTAATTCCTGCACTTTGGGGTTATACTCATTATGAAGTATACTATGATTTAGCCGGTACACTTCCGGGAAATCTGGACAGTGTTATCGCAAATGACAAGTTAGACGAAACATTTGCAATGAACTCTACACACATTATCCTTTGTGATTCATCCTTAGAGCCAAAAGAAGTGAACGAGATGATGAGCAAGATTGATGACGTGGATGGTGTAAAAGCGACCCTTGGTTTAGACAGTCTGGTAGGACCGACCGTACCAAGAGAGATGATCCCATCAGACATCAAAGAAGTTGTTATGGATGAGAACTATCAGATGTTGATGATCAGTTCTGAATACAAAGTAGCATCTGATGAAGTAAATGATCAGTGTGATAAGATTGAAAAGATTATGAAGAAGTATGATAAAAATGCGATGCTGATCGGTGAAGCACCTTGTACAAAAGACTTGATCACGATCACAAACCATGACTTCAACGTCGTAAGTACAGTATCCATCGGTGCGATCTTCTTAATTATTGCATGCGTATTCAAATCAATATCCTTACCAATTATCTTAGTAGCGGTTATTGAGTTTGCTATCTTCATTAACATGGGTATTCCGGCGTTTACGGGAACGAAACTTCCGTTTATTGCAGGAATCGTAATTGGAACGATCCAGTTAGGAGCCACCGTAGACTATGCAATCCTGATGACAACGAAGTATCGTAAAGCAAGATACAATGGAGTAGAAAAGCAGGAGGCAATTACATCTGCCTTAGGAGCATCTATGCAGTCCGTTATTGTCAGTGCGTTGAGTTTCTTTGCAGCAACATTTGGTGTAGGTCTATATTCAAACGTAGACATGATAGCTTCTCTTTGCTCACTGATGGCAAGAGGTGCGATCATCAGTATGTTCGTAGTAATCTTCATACTGCCGTCCATGTTTATGATTTTTGATAAGATAATCTGCAAGACAAGTAAAGGATTTGTGCAAAAAAATTAAGGAGGAACCAAGATGAAATTACCTGAATTAAAAAGAAGATTTAAAAATAGATATGTGATCCGTATTGCAGCCGGCGTATTAACCATCGCCGTTGCAGGCGGAAGTGCCGGTGTATACACTGTTAATGCAGCAAAGACATCTACAAAGGCAGAGACTACACAGGAGTCTACCGATAAGAAAGACAAAAAAGATAACAAAGATGATGAAGAAGACTTAAAAGAAGTTCTTTCTTCTAAGATCAGCAAAGCAGCAGACGAAGAAGTCGGAAAAGAAGAGACTGTTTACGTTGTTGCAGATAACTCCGGAAAAGCAAAAGATGTCATTGTCAGTGACTGGTTAAAGAACCCGGATGGAAATGAGACAATTGAAGACGTTTCAGACTTAAAAGACATCAAGAATGTCAAAGGTAAAGAGAAGTTTGAAGAAAAAGACGGAAAGATCATCTGGAAAGCAAAAGGAAAAGACATCTATTATCAGGGAAAAACAGATAAAGAGCTTCCTGTAAAACAGACCATTTCTTACTACTTAGACGGTGAGAAGATGGATCCGGATGAGATCGCAGGCAAGAGCGGAAAAGTTACGATCCGTTTTGATTACAAGAACAACCAGAAAACTACTACAACTGTAGACGGTAAGAAGTATAGCGTTTATGTACCATTTACCATTATGACAGGAATGATCTTAGACGACAGCTTTACAAACGTTAAGGTTAAGAATGGTAAAGTTATTTCTGACGGTGACAAGAACATGGTGGTCGGCGTTGCAATGCCGGGCTTAAAGGACAGCTTAAAAGTAACTTCTTCTGATTTCTCCGAAGATATTGATATCCCGGAATATGTAGAAGTAACTGCTGACGTAAAAGATTTCTCCATGGATATGACCATGAGCGTTATGTTAAGCGGTATTACAAGCAGCGACAATGTAGAAGATTTCGTAGACTTAAGCGATTTAGATGATGCAATTGATACACTTTCTGATTCTTCTTCACAGTTAGCAGACGGAACAAAAGAGCTTCGTGAAGGTTTAGAGCAGTTAAGAAGTAAAGTTCCTGCATTAGCAGATGGTGCAAACACCTTAAACAGCAGCACAGAATCTCTTCGCAATGGTGTATCTTCCTTAGATGCAACCTTAAATACTGCAATGACAGAAGAAGAAAAAGCAGCCGCTTCTAAGCAGGCATCAGAGACTGTAGATGCACAGGCAGATTCCATTAAGAAACAGGCAGCCGATACGGTAGCATCCCAGAAGAAAGATATCGAGAAGAAAGCATCCGATGCCGTAGATGCACAGGCAGATTCCATTAAGAAGCAGGCAGCCGATACGGTAGCATCCCAGAAGAAGAGCATTGAAAAACAGGCATCTGATACCGTAGACAAACAGGCAGATTCCATTAAGAAACAGGCAGCCGATACGGTGGCATCTCAGAAAGAAAGCATTGAAAAACAGGCGTCTGCAACCGTAGATGCACAGGCAGAAGCGATTAAGAAACAGGCAGCTGATACCGTAGCAGCACAGCAGGCAGAAATTGCAAAACAGGCGGAAGCACTTGTAACAGCACAGGAAGCAGATATTAAGAGCCAGGCAGACCAGCTTGTAGATGCTGAGGCAGGCAATATCCAGAAATTAGCAGCCGCAGCAGTCAAAGCAGAATTTGATGCAGGACAGCGTCAGGCAATTGAAGATCAGGCAAAAGCAACGACTACAAGTACTGTTTCTGCAGCATTAAAGGGAAATGCACAGCTTCTCCCAATCTTAAAAGCAGGTATCAAGGCAAATGTAGCAGCAGCAGGCGGCAGCATCAGTGATGAAGATGCAACAGCACAGGCTTATCAGTTGATCGATGCTATGGCAGCACAGATCGGAGAAGGAGCCGCTCCAAATGTAGCGGCAGCATGTGAGAATGCAGCAACGCAGGCAGCACAGAAAGCAGCCGTAACAGGAGCTAAGCAGGGAGCAGAAAAAGGTGCGGTAGCAGGAGCAAAACAGGGAGCATCCCAGGGTGCGGTAGCAGGAGCAACATTAGCAGCACAGCAGGCAGCCGTAACAGGAGCAAAACAGGGAGCAGCAGCAGGAGCAGTATCCGGAGCAACAGCAGCAGCGCAGCAGGCAGCTGTAACAGGAGCTAAGAGTGGAGCAGCAGCAGGAGCAGTATCCGGAGCAACAGCAGCAGCACAGCAGGCAGCGATCACAGGAGCTAAGAGCGGAGCAGCACAGGGTGCCGTAACAGGAGCAACCGAGGCAGCTCAGACAGCAGCATTATCAGGAGCTAAGAGTGGAGCAGCACAGGGTGCGATCGCAGGAGCTGAGTCAGCAAAGAAAACAGTAGCAGCAGGAATTGAAGCAGTACAGTCTAACGGTTACAGCTTAGTAACAGGAATGGACGCATTAAAGAATGGTACACAGGCACTTGCTGATCAGGTACCGGCATTAACAGATGGTGTTGGCAAATTAGCAGACGGTTCCGTAACATTGAATGAGGGAATGGTAAAATTCGATGAAGAAGGAATACAGAAGTTAGCAGATACCTACAATGGCGATGTCAAAGGTATGTTAAACAAAGTTGTAGCAGTAATGCAGGCTGGTTCAGATTATCAGTCATTCTCAGATATTTCTGAGGATACTCTTGGAGAAGTGAAATTCATTATCCGTACTGAGGGCGTAGGAACAGACGAAGACTAACAGAAACGGAAAGGAGAGGGAGGAATGAGCTGGATAGAAATTGTGCTGATTACCATTGGCATGTCGCTGGATACTTTTGCGGCAGTAGAGTGTCAGGGTGCATTAGTCGCAAAACTGGAAAAGAAACGCTTATCCATGGCAGTTACCGTGATCGCCTTGTGGCAGACAATCGCACTTCTCATCGGCAGCTTTTTGGTAACTCTCCTGAACCAGTATGATACACAACTGAGTGGAGAAGCCTTTATAGGAAGGATACTTGCAATTCTGATCCTGTTTGGCATGGGTCTTCGGATGTTTGTTAAAGCATGGAGAAATGAAAGGATCGTAGAGAAACGGGAAGATGGTCTGGATATTAAAAAAACCTTCTTTTCGATCGCAAAAGGAACGATATTCACGATCCTGACAGGAATCGCATTTGCATTCTTAGAGGCAGATATAAAAGCAGTATTGATCATGATTATCTGCGTCACGATCGCAATGGTCATCATCGGGCTCTATACGGGTTACCGGCTGGGATTTGAGCAGAAGTCAAAAGCCTACATCGGAGGCGGAGCACTTCTGATCGCAGCAGGGATCGATGTCATCGTCCGTTACATTGTGATGAGATGATAAATAGGGAATGAGAAATTAAGAAGGTGTTCCAAAGCCGAAAGGCGGGGAACACCTTCTTTTCGCGTAAAATAATGGGAAAGGTATGGTTCATAAGCGGTGTAGCCAACTGCACCAATGAAATATTTCAAGATACCTATCCCCATTACATTTACCTGCATTCCCCCATTTCCATACAAATATGCCCCTGAGAAACAAGTATGACACCTAAGCAGGATGCAAAGCAAAGAAAACCAAAGAGTAGATCGCGGGGAGAACCTTTCAGATATGGAAAGTTTCTTTTTGTGCAATGGAGATGAAACTCAAGAAATCGTGAAGCCCACTGGCGAACACGATTTCTGCTTTCAGAGGTTCGTCGGAATGTTCTGCACAAGGAAACTTGGAATATTTCATTTGTGCCTCTATTAATTCCACCAGAAATAAATCCCAATATTTTAACCCTGATATCTAAATCACCATACTGACATTTTCCTATATTTTAAGGCAGCCGCTCAACGCTGCTGCCTCATCAGATCCTCTAACGTAATACCACGAAAATAATCTTTCGTCAGTTTATAATAATCTTCCCATACCGGCAAAGTCCTGCATGCTGCCGCCCGTTCACATACAGCCGCATTTTCCTGCAGACAGGACACCGGTGCTAAATCTCCTTCTGCAAGAATTAAAATATCCCACAAAGTCACCTCGGATGGCTCTTTTGTCAACCGATATCCACCGCCAATGCCGTGCAGGCTGTCTACCAGCCCGCCTGTTTTCAGTACCGGCATCATCCGCTCGATATATTTTAGGGAAATCCCCTGACGGGCCACCACTTCTTTCATCGGGATAAATTCACCGTTACCATGCTCGGCAAGGTCTAAAAGAATACGGATGGAATATCGTCCGCGTGTCGAAATCATTCTTTTCCCTTCCCTTTCCTATTTTTTAAACTGCTGCAAATCCTTTTTCAAGATCTGCGATAATATCGTCAATATGCTCTGTTCCAATGGAAAGACGGATGGTAGATGGTGTAATTCCCTGATCTGCAAGTTCTTCTTCTGACAACTGGGAATGTGTGGTAGTTGCCGGATGGATCACCAATGATTTTACATCTGCTACATTTGCAAGCAGCGAGAAAATCTCAAGGTTATCAATAAAGCGGTATGCCTCTTCCTGACCACCTTTGATCTCAAATGTAAAAATGCTGCCGCCACCATTTGGGAAATACCGCTCATAGAGTGCGTGATCCGGATGATCCGGGAGGGATGGATGGTTTACTTTTGCAACTTTCGGATGCTTACGAAGATATTCAATGACTTTTTTGGTATTCTCGGCATGTCTCTCTAATCGAAGAGAAAGTGTCTCTGTTCCCTGTAACAGTAAAAATGCCGCAAACGGTGACATTGCTGCTCCCTGGTCACGAAGCAGGATGGCACGGATATATGTTACAAATGCAGCAGGACCGGCAGCATCTACAAAAGATACTCCATGATAACTTGGGTTTGGTGCTGCGATCGGTGCATATTTTCCACTTGCTTTCCAGTCAAATTTTCCGGAATCTACAATGACTCCTCCAAGAGTTGTACCGTGGCCTCCGATGAATTTTGTTGCAGAATGTACGACAATATCTGCACCATGCTCGATCGGACGGATCAGATATGGAGTACCAAAAGTATTGTCTACTACAACCGGAATGCCGTGTTTATGTGCAATCTCTGCGATCGCATCAATATCCGGAATGTCACTGTTTGGATTTCCAAGTGTCTCTAAGTAAACTGCTTTCGTATTTGGTAAAATAGCTGCTTCTAACTCTTTGAGGTCGTGGGCATTGACAAATGTTGTCTCTATTCCAAACTGTACTAATGTATGCTCTAACAGGTTAAATGTTCCGCCGTAAACTGTTTTCTGTGCAACAATGTGATCTCCTGCCTGTGCTAATGCCTCAATCGCATAAGTAATGGCTGCTGCTCCTGATGCAACTGCTAATGCTGCAACTCCACCCTCTAATGCTGCAATTCTCTGTTCAAATACATCCTGTGTGGAATTTGTCAGACGACCATAGATGTTTCCTGCATCACGCAGTCCGAAGCGGTCTGCTGCATGCTGGGAATTGTGGAATACATAAGAAGTGGTTGCATAGATCGGTACGGCTCTTGCATCTGTTACCGGATCTGCTTTTTCCTGTCCTACATGAAGCTGCAATGTTTCAAATTTATAATTACTCATCTTCTTTACCTCGTTCTTTCTTAAGATTTATTTGCTTTTTCTTTTACATACCTACCAAGTAGGTTGGTGTTATATTATAGCAAAAATTTCCACTTGTCAAGGACTTTTATCAACTTTTTTCTGACAAATTTATAGGAGGCGCTTCTCTTCCAAACCAGAAAAGAAGTGCCTCCTGTTAATTACTTTCTAAAATTTTATTATATTATTGAGTATCGCTCACTTAATAATTCCGCCGTTCGTCAAGAGCGAGAAAGCTCACTCTGACTCTCTTATGCTTATTATATCCTAATCCGTAGATCATGCTTTGACTTTTGCAGTCAATGCTCCATTTTCCACATCGATCAGGATGGTGTCTCCTGCACGGACGCGATCCGCTAAGATCAGCTTTGCTGCCTCGGTTTCAACTGTTTTTTGCAGATAACGTTTCATCGGTCTTGCACCATAAACCGGATCAAATCCGTGGTCTACCACATACGCTTCTGCTTCTTTTGATAACTCGACACGGACTTCTTTGTCTACCAGACGGCTGTTCAGATCCTCCATTAACAGGTGGATGATTTCTCCAATGTTGCTCTTTGTCAATGGCTTAAACAGAATGATCTCATCCAGACGGTTCAAAAATTCCGGTCGGAATCCGGCGCGAAGTTCATTCATAACGGCTTCTTCGGCATCCTTACTGATGTTGCCGTTTTCATCAATACCATCTAACAGATGTGCAGAGCCAATGTTAGAAGTCATGATCAGAATCGTATTTTTAAAATCTACGGTCCTGCCCTGTGAATCCGTGATCCTGCCATCATCTAACACCTGAAGTAATACGTTGAATACATCAGGATGTGCCTTTTCAATCTCATCAAAAAGCACTACGGAGTATGGTTTTCTACGGACTGCCTCGGTTAACTGTCCGCCCTCTTCATAGCCGACATATCCAGGAGGCGCTCCGATCAGACGTGATACGGAATATTTCTCCATGTATTCGCTCATGTCGATCCTTACCATGTTGTTTTCATCATCAAACAGGCTCGCTGCGAGACTCTTTGCTAACTCTGTTTTTCCAACACCGGTTGGTCCAAGGAACAGGAAGGAACCGATCGGTTTCGTCGGATCTTTGATTCCTGCTTTGGAACGGATGATCGCTTCGGTTACTTTTGTAACTCCCTCATCCTGTCCGATGACACGTTTATGAAGTTCCTCATCTAAGTGCAGTGTTTTGTTTCGTTCACTCTCTGTCAGTTTTGCTACCGGGATTCCTGTCCAGCGGGAGATGATCCTTGCAATCTCTTCATCGGTAACACTTTCGTGTACCAGTGAAAAATCTTCCTTTTTCACTTTTTCTTCTTCCCCTGCAAGCTCACTCTCTAACTGCGGAAGTCTGCCGTACTGAAGTTCTGCTGCTTTCTCTAAATCGTAGTTCTGCTTTGCAAGTGCAATCTCTTTTTTCAGGGATTCTAATTCCTCACGCAGCTTCTGTACTTTTTCTACCGTCTTTTTCTCATTGTCCCACTGTGCCTTCTTTGCTGCAAATTCATCGTTTAATTCAGCTAATTCTTTTTGAAGTGTCTCTAAACGATCCTTGCTCAGATGATCTTCCTCTTTTTTCAATGCGGTTTCTTCGATCTGAAGCTGCATGATCCTACGGTTCAACTCATCTAACTCGGTTGGCATAGAATCTAATTCGGTTTTGATCAGGGCACATGCCTCATCAACTAAGTCAATTGCTTTATCCGGTAAAAAACGATCCGAAATATAACGGTTCGAAAGGACTGCTGCACTGACTAATGCGGCATCAGTGATCTTAACTCCGTGGAATACCTCGTAGCGTTCTTTGATACCTCTTAAAATAGAAATCGTATCCTCTACGGTTGGCTCATCTACCTGTACCGGCTGGAAACGACGCTCTAAAGCTGCATCTTTTTCAATATATTCACGGTATTCGTCTAACGTTGTTGCACCGATGCAGTGAAGCTCGCCTCTTGCAAGCATTGGTTTTAACATATTGCCTGCATCCATGGCACCGTCCGTCTTTCCTGCTCCGACGATGGTATGCAGCTCATCAATAAAGAGAATGATCTGACCGTCACTCTGCTTTACTTCATCGAGCACTGCTTTTAAACGTTCCTCAAATTCGCCACGGTATTTTGCACCTGCTACTAATGCACCCATATCCAGTGCAAACAATTTTTTATCCTTCAGTCCTTCCGGCACATCACCACGCACGATCCTCTGTGCTAAGCCTTCTACTACTGCTGTTTTTCCGACACCCGGTTCACCGATCAAAACCGGATTGTTCTTCGTCTTTCGTGACAGGATCCGGATAACATTACGAATTTCCGTATCCCTTCCGATGACAGGATCCAGCTTCTGGTCTTTTGCCCGCTCTACCATATCATAGCCATATTTTTCAAGCGTATCATATGTTGCCTCAGGATTGTCAGAAGTTACCCTCTGATTACCACGCACGGTCGAAAGACTCTGTAAAAATCTTTCTCTGGTGATACCATATTCCTTAAACAATTCTTTCATTGCCTGATTCGGGTATTTTATCAATGCTAAAAACAGATGCTCTACCGATACATATTCATCGCCCATCTGTTTTGCTTCATCTTCTGCATGGATCAGAACCTTATTCAGATTCTGTCCCACATAAACCTGTCCTCCGGACACTTTGACTCTGGCTTCCAGTTTTCGTCTTGCATTATCTGCAAAATGCTGTTTCTGGATCTCCATTTTCTCAATTAATTTCGGAATCAGTCCATCTTCCTGCTGCATCAATGCAACCATCAAATGTTCCTGCTCGATTTCCTGATTTCCGTATTCATATGCTAATTTCTCGCAATCGTTGATCGCTTCTACTGATTTCTGGGTAAATTTCTGGATGTTCATACTTCTACGCCCCTTTCTATCGTCACATTCTATTTCCTAAAAATAAGAATGTCTGAAACCTATTTTTCCTTTACAATATAAGGTATAACACCTTTTGTTAGCACTGTCAAGAGGTGAGTGCTAATTCTTTTATAAAAAATTTTAACATAAAAATTCCCTGTTCCGGTATCATATTATACCCGAACAGGGAATTTTCTATGTTGAGATTTCTCTTCCTCCATACTTTCTCAAAGTATAGCAGAAAGAGGAAAAACATTCAATTATACCTCGCCTTCAATTCCACGGAATCTGCTTAAGAACTCTTTGGTCTTTTCGCTCTTTGGCTCTAAGAATACTTCTTTTGCAGTTCCTTCTTCTTCAATCACACCGTCTGACATAAAGATCACATGACTTGAAATGTCTCTTGCAAATGCCATCTCATGTGTGACCACGATCATCGTAAGGCCTTCCTGCGCAAGCTGACGCATGATATTTAAGACTTCTCCGACCATCTGTGGGTCTAATGCGGAAGTCGGTTCGTCAAAAAGCAGGATTTCCGGCTCCATTGCCAAAGCCCTTGCAATTGCCACACGCTGTTTCTGACCACCGGAAAGTTGACGCGGTTTTGCATTGATGTACGCGTCCATGCCAACCTTTTTTAAGTATGCCATTGCTTTTTCTTCTGCTTCTTCTTTTTTTCTTCCAGCTACCTTGATCTGACCTACCATGCAGTTCTCTAAAACCGTCATGTTGTTAAACAGATTAAAACTCTGGAATACCATTCCAACCTTAGAACGGTATGCCGGTACATTGATCTTTGGATCTGTGATATCTTCTCCATGATATAAAATGCTGCCACCGGTTGGTGTCTCTAACAGACTCACACAGCGGAGCATTGTGGATTTTCCTGAACCGGACGCTCCGATCACGGAAACCACATCACCTTTTGCCACCTGAAAACTGATATCTCTTAACACATCGTGAGAGCCAAAAGATTTTTCCAGATGAGATACTTCTAATATTACATCTTCTGCATTCATATGAAACCTCCTCTACTCTCCACGTTTTACTTCTTCGCCCAACTGGGTTCCGATCCCCATGACATCGACTAACTCATAGTTCTGTGAACCATCCATCTTTTTCTCCCATAAACGGAGCAGTTTAGACGCTGCTAATGTCATGATCAGATACATACACATTACGATCACTGCGGATTCAAAATAGGTATACAACGCACCTGCCACGCTCTTATGTACAAAGAACAGGTCTACAATACTGATAATGGACAATACGGAAGTATCCTTGATGTTGATGATCAGGTTGTTGCCGATCTGCGGTAAAATATTCCGAAATGCCTGTGGCAGAATGACATTGGTCATTGTCTGTACATGTGTCATTCCAATTGCCTTTGCACCTTCGGTCTGTCCCGGATCGACGGAAATGATTCCACCACGCACGGATTCTGCCATATACGCACCGGTATTGATCGATACGATTAAAAATGCGGACTGCCACATTCCCATCTGGATGTTAAAAATCTGTGCGGCTCCATAGTAAATAAACACTGCCTGAACGATCATCGGCGTTCCACGGAATACTTCCACATAAATCTTTAAAATAATCTTTACAATCTTTAAAACGATCTTTTTTAACAGGGAATCTCTCTGCTTGTCCTCCGGAATCGTCTGGATGATTCCGACGATAAATCCTATCAGACAACCGATTGCTGTCGATACGAGTGCGATCACAAGTGTTGTTCCTGCACCTTTTAAATAGGAGGTTCCATATTCCTGTAACAGATAGAGAATACGTTCCCAAAAGTTCATGTTTGAAATCACGTTATCTAACCCCTTTTTAATTGATTACTCGGATAACGGCTGAACAGAAATTGCCTCGTCCATCATAGAGTCAAAGTCCTCTGTTGTCATCTCTTTTAATACGCTGTTGATCTTGTCTGTAAGCTCTGTATTTCCTTTTTTCACAGAAATACCAATGTTGATATCTTCATCGGATACTTTGTAGTTATCATCTGTATCTGTAAAATCTAAAATCTTCAGATCCGGATAAGCAACACATGCTGCTTTTGCTGTCGGAATATCTGTTGCTACTAAATCTGTACGACCACTCTCTAATGCTACTAACATTGCCGGAGCGGATTCCTGTGCCGGCTGGATATTCGCATCTTTTAACTGTGGCAGACAATTGTCGTACCAGATCGTTCCAAGCTGTGATGTACAGGTTGCACCTGCAAGATCGCTGATTCCTTTTGCATCTGCATATTTTCCGTCAGATTTTACTAAAGTAACGATGGATGCATAATAATATGGCTCTGTAAAATCTACCATTTCTTTTCTGTCAGAAGTAATTGACTGACCTGCGATAACACAATCCACGGTTCCTGACTGTACTGCAGGAATTAAAGAATCCCAGTCCAGTTTTACGATCTGAAGCTCACAGCCTAATTTATCTGCGATCTTCTTTGCCATCATAACATCGTATCCATACGCATAATCTTTGCTGTCCTCGATTGGAACTGCTCCGTTCGAGTCATCTGACTGTGTCCAGTTATATGGTGCATAGCCACATTCCATTGCTACTCTTAAAACCGGTGTTCCTGACTTATCTGCGTCTGCTTTTGTTTCCTTGGTCTCTTTTGAACCACATGCTGCCAGTGAGCAAACCATCACTGCCATTAAAATTACTCCAATTAATTTCCTTTTCATCCTTGCTCCTCCTTAGAATTATGTCAACTACAACAAAAAATGGAGAAAGTATGACCTTCTCCATCGAATTGTTATAATTATACACCAAATATGTCAAATGTCAACTGTGAAATTTTTACTTTTACGCATTTTTATGTAAAAAATTCGCATAATTCCTTATTCCACCGTTCTTTTCGTGTATCCTTCTTATTTTTTACTTTTTCTTTAAAGTCTCTACAAACATCAGGCTAAAACTGATCAATAAAAAGACGCAGGAAACCCATATGATATGTAAACCAAATCTTATGGATAAAATTCCACCGATTCCTGCTCCTATGGCAAAAAAGAAGATGATTCCAAAATAGTAAAGTGCCTGCTCTAACTGCTCCGGTTTTTTCTCCCTGCACCAAACGGACAATGCTGCGGTACCGCTTCTTAAATTTCCGATACACATGGTACTTGCATAGGAATAACCTCCGACTTTCCGGAAGGTCTGTACCTGCATAGCACATGCAAAAGATACCATGATCGTTGCCGGAAGATTCCATTTTTCAGGCATAAAACCTACAATAAACAAAATGGCAATCTCTGCTAACAAAATGCCCTGTCTCCAATGCAGACGTTTTGCATATCGATGCCGATACTGTATCCTCTCTGCAATAAACACTCCCACCGCAAATGCCAACAGCGGCAGCAGATAACGTATTCCTTCCTGCCAGCGTCCCTCCATAAAATGCTGGCTCATCAGTACCACGTTTCCAGTCTGTGCGTTTGAAAACACCTTGCCTCTTGAATTGTAGGTATAGGCATCCTGAAATCCTCCCGATAACGCTAAAAACAGACTATTACAAAATGCTTCCGACATCTGCTTGTTTTCTACGATCAATTCCTCTACAGGATTCTCCAAACCTGCCATTCCATCACGCTCCTCTCTCGCTTCCCGCACTACATTATACACTGATTTTGATTTCTGTAAAGTGTGGAATGGGTGAAAATACATAAAAGGATTTTCTGACAGTTTTAAAATATATTCTATTTTGATTTAGATACTTATCTTTATATCATACGCTGTTCTCGGCTATCCCCACGGACATGCTACGTTTCCTGTTCGTCGCCCACGCCTTTTTACTCATGTTTTGTGCAACTCGCCCTACAGGCTCAAACAGACACAAAACATGAGCGGCAGTGTGCTCCTCACGACGGAAGCCTCGCAACTGTCTGTGGGAACAGTCGGGGAGGCGGCATTGTGCATATCTGGAGATTTCTAAAACAAAAAATGCCACTCATTCTTTTGAGTGACACCTTTTATTTAACTCTTCCTCATTTTCTCTGTAAATGATCTTGGGAAATCTCCCCCAACTGTCTTAGAAAGCGTATATCCCAGCGAGCTCCCACCAATGATGAAGAGTTTCTTTTTGTGCTATGGAGATGAAACTCCCGGAAGCGTGGAGCCCTCTGGCGAACACGCTTCCTGCTTTGGGGGCGGTTCATCGGAATGTTTAGCACAAGGAAACTTGGAATCATTGGCGGGAGCTCGCTGAACATTCCCTCTCCCTAACACGCCTCAGGTTTCATAGAGAGTTTCATCAAAATACAATGCTCCTACTTCACACCCTTCTGTGCCACATACTTCAGATATGCATTAATAAAAATATCGATCTTACCATCTAACACACTGTCGGCATTTCCTGTTTCTTCATTTGTCCGATGATCTTTTACCATAGTATACGGCTGCAATACATAGGAACGGATCTGATTGCCCCAGCCGATTTCGGTAACATCTCCACGGATGTCCGCTGCTTTTTTTGCATTCTCTTCCTGCTTTAACAGATACAGCTTTGCTTTTAACATCTGCATAGCCTTATCCTTGTTCATATGCTGGGAGCGTTCATTCTGACACTGCACTACGATTCCTGTCGGTAGATGTGTAATACGGATTGCCGAGGAAGTCTTGTTGATGTGCTGTCCACCCGCACCGGAAGAACGATAGGTATCGATCCGGATATCATCGTCTGCGATCTCAATGTCTATGTTGTCCTCTATATCCGGCATTACATCGCAGGAAACAAAGGAAGTCTGACGTTTTCCTGCCGCGTTAAACGGCGAAATGCGTACCAGTCTGTGCACTCCTTTTTCAGATTTCAGATAGCCGTATGCGTTTTCTCCACTGATCTGGAAGGTGATCGACTTAATTCCGGCTTCATCTCCATCTAAGGAATCCAGTACTTCTAACTGATATCCTTTATCCGAAGCCCACCTGCTGTACATTCGAAAGAGCATTGCTGCCCAGTCACAAGACTCTGTTCCGCCTGCCCCTGCATGCAGGGAGAGGATTGCATCATTGTGGTCATACTCGCCGGATAGCAGTGTTTTGATACGAAGCTGCTCATAACTTTCTTTCAGACTGTTTAGTTCCTCTTCGATCTCAGGAATGATCGAAGCATCATTTTCTTCATAGCCCATTTCGATCAAAGTCTCTATGTCTTCATAGCTTGTTTCTAACTGACGATATACCTCTACATCATCTTTGTAACTTTTTAACTCCTTCATCTTCTTTTGGGAAGTCTCTGTATCATCCCAGAAGTTTGGAGCCTCCATTTCTCTTTCGAGTTCTTCGATCCGCTTTTCCTTATTTGCTAAGTCAAAGTGAATCCCTCACTTCACATAATGGTTCTTTGTAATTGTTCAATTCTGCTTTGAACTGGTCTAATTCTACCAACATGCCACCTTCTTTCATAAAAATTATTTATTATTCAATATTTCTATTGCCTTTTGAATCTGATTATCATATGCCTTATCATAATCGGCATTTTTATCACCGGTATATTCATATTCTAATTCCACATCCGGTTCAATTCCCACTTCATGGATATAGTTCCCTTTTGGTGTGTAGTACTTTGCTGTGGTCAGTTTAATGGCACTGCCATCGGATAACTGGCGTACACTCTGTACGATTCCTTTTCCAAATGTTTTTGTGCCGATCAAAGTTCCATATTGATAATCTTTAATTGCACCCGCAAAAATCTCAGATGCACTTGCACTGTTCTCATTTACCAGCACTGCCATCGGATAGTCCATCTTGTGCTCTTCATCCGAGGTATAATTCTGCCGGTTTCCATACTTATCTTCTGTATAAACAGTCAGACCTTCCGGGAGGATATCATCTAAAATCTCTGTGACTGCCGTCAGGTATCCGCCCGGATTGTCACGCAAGTCTATAATTACTGATTCCATTCCCTGATCTTTCAAAGAGTTGACAGCCTGCATAAACTGTTCCTCGGTCGGCTCTGCAAATTCTGTGATTGCAATATATCCGATATGATTGTCTAACATTTCAGATGTAACGGTCGGAACCTCTACTTTATCTCTTTCAATATCAAGCTCAAGATAGTCCGCTTCACCTTCTCTGGCGATCTGCATATGTACCGTTGTACCTTTGTCGCCACGGATATGCGTCACCAGTTCGGACAGTTCCATTTCTGCTGCATTGATGTCCTCTACTTTCACGATCACATCCCCATCTTTTAACCCCGCTTTTTCTGCCGGTGTGTTTTCATATACATGAAGGATGCTGACCTGCATTGTTTTTACATCCTGACTTAAAACAGCTCCGATTCCAAAGTAAGTACCACTGGTTGATGCCATCATGGATTCATATTCTTCTTTGGTATAGTAAACGGAATAAGAATCTCCTAAACCTTCAAACAATCCCTTATACAGTCCGTCTGTCAGATCCGCCTTGTCGGTGTCTTTATAATAATACAGATCGATCTGTCCTAACAGCTCTTTGATCTTCGATTCCGACTCTGCATCTAAGACATCCTGTGAATCCGCTGCTTTTTTATTAATAAAACTTACCATATAATGATTTCTTACTGCTACCGTAATAATGAGCATCAGGACCAATACAATGGCAACACCCACGGCTATTCCTGCCCGGATCCCCCGTTTAAAACTTCTTTTTTGTTCGTCTGCCTCAGGAAGTTCTTTCACTTCTTCGATCTGTTCCTTTTCTTCTATCATACCTGTTCCTTTCCGTGTTCCGCTATTTTTTCACAGCTTCTCTTTTTTACAAAAGTATATGTCTGCTTTTTAACGGTCAGTACTTACGCCTAACTTACATATCCCCATGGACTTACATAGACACCGTTCAGTGTTACGCCAAAATGCAGATGATTTCCGGTTGAGATACCGGTGCTTCCTACTTTTGCAATAACCTGTCCTTTCGACACGGTCTGCCCTGCCGACACTGTTAAAGAAGATGCATGCATATACACGGTACACAATCCGCCGCCATGATCAATGATCACATAATTACCGCCACTGCTGCTGTAAGTCGCTACTAACACCGTTCCTCCGTCCGCTGCCACAATATCTGCTCCATAAGCCGCACCGATATCAATGCCTTTGTGGTTCGAGGACGCTCCATTTGTCGGGGAGGTACGCGGTCCGTAATCACTGGTCACCCTTTTGCTGCTTGGGCATGGCCACATCATACTTCCGGTGTACTGTCCGTTCCCGGATGGTGTGGTGTTCTGGGCAGTATTCTGATTTTCTCCGGCTGCATCTGTCGCACCCTGATTTTCTTCTGCCGCCTGTGCCTGTTGTTGCGCCGCCTGCTGTTCTGCTGCCCTCTTCTGGGCTGCCTGAATCTGTGCGATCACTTCATTTTGTGCCTGAATCTCTGCCTCATATGCTTTTGCAACAGTCTGTGCATCTGTCAGATCATCCGCAACATCATTCAGTTCCCCTTTTTTTGCCGACTCTAAGGCTGCAACTGCCTGTTTTTCCTCCTGCACCTTTGCCTGCAGGGATTGCAGTGAAGCATAATCGGTCTCCAGTGTCTTTTGCGTATCCGCTATGGTCACCTGCATGTTCTGATATTCCTTTAACATTTTACGGTCATATTGTGAAATCTGTGTGATATACTCCACCGCATTTAAAAAATCCGTAAAACTATCCGCAGAAAGAAGCATTTCCACATAAGAGGTCTGTCCGTTCTCATACATGAACTGAATTCGTTTCTTCATATTCCGATACTGTTTCTTTTCCTGTTCCTTCGCTTTATTTAGCGCACTCTCCGTATCGGCAATCTCCTGACGTTTTTTTGAAAGCTGACTCTCTAATTCTTTTACCTTACCGGAGATCTCATTTAACTGCTTGTCTAATTTCTCTACTTCACTCTGGATGTCTTCTTTTGAGCCTTTGAGCGAATCGATTAATTCTTTTGCCTTTTGCAGATCGTTTTCTAACGTCTTCTTCTCCTGCTGTGCTTCGCTTAAATTACTTTCTTCTGTTGCCTGAACATTACAAACCGGCTGCATACAGAAAATAAGTGTCAGCATGATGGCTGTAATGATTTTAAGTCTGTTTTTCATGGTATTTTCCCTATATTATCAAAACATCCCAATAGAGCATCACACCCTATTGGGACAAATTTACACGTTCAAATGTCTCTTTGTTGTTACGCGGCTTCCAAGAAATCCGATGCCGACACCTAACAGCAACGCTACCGGAACCAATACACGGAATACCTGTCCTACCGGAAGGAAATTCAGCATGCTGCTTAAAAATACAAACTTCTCCGAAACATAAGTAATAACACTGCTGTATACGAAGTAAAGTAAGATCAGCGGTAACACGGAACCGATCAGTCCGATCATTACACCCTCTACGATAAATGGTGCCCGGACAAAATAGTCCGTCGCTCCGATCAGCTTCATGATCGCAATCTCTTCCCGCCTTACGGAGATACCCGTTCGTATAGTGTTACTGATCAGGAACACTGCAACAGCAATGAGAATCAGAATAATGCCTGCTGAAATATATCCGATCAGAGAATTCAGATCTGACAGAGTATTTGCTGCCACCTCTGACTGATGTACCTCACGCACGCCGTCTAAGCCCTTCAAATAAGTAACCAGTGCCTTTTGCATAGACACATCATTGAGATAAATCTCATAATGCGAGGAATTTGCAAGCGGGTTATCTTCTTCAAAACCTTCGGCTGCTTCTTTGTTGCCTTTAAAGTATTCCTTCTGGAAATCCTTCCATGCCTCATCCGCAGATACAAAATCATACTTTGCTACCTCCGGACGTTTTTTGATCTCTTTTCCAATCTCATCTATTTTGTCCTGTTCTATGCCTTTTTCAAAAAACACGGTAACAGCGACTCCCTCTTCTGCCGTCTTGACCATGGTCTTAAAATTGGTCACAACAGAAAAGAAGATACCAAACAGAAAAATACATGCTGCCATTGTCGCAATGGAAGCTAAGGAGAACATCTTATTTCTCCCGATATTTTTCATTCCCTGTTTTACGGAATAAAGAAATGTACTAAATCTCATTTGTGCCACCTAAATCTTCATCGCTGATTACGACGCCTTTCCGCATGGTAATTACACGCTTTTTCATCGCCTTTACAATATCCAGATTGTGTGTGACCACAACGACGGTTGTTCCTCTTTCGTTAATCTCTTCTAAGAGCTTCATGATCTCCCATGCATTGTTCTCATCCAGATTTCCGGTCGGCTCATCTGCTAACAGGATCTTTGGCTCATTGACCAACGCTCTCGCAATCGCTACCCTTTGCTGCTCTCCACCGGAAAGCTGCCTTGGCAGGGATTTATATTTTGCTGCAAGTCCCACCATGGAAAGCATCTGTGGTACTCTGCTGCGGATCGTTTTGGTACTTGTGCCAATGACACGCTGTGCAAAAGCAACATTTTCATATACGTTCCGGTCTCTCAGCAAACGGAAATCCTGAAATACAACACCGATGTTCCGGCGGAGTTTCGGAATCTGTTTTCTCTTTAACCGGTTAATTTCCTGACCATTAATGAAGATTTTTCCCGAGGTCGGCTCAAGTTCTTTTAACAGCAGACGGATAAAGGTGGATTTACCGGAACCACTCTCTCCGACTACGAACACAAACTCGCCCTCTTTTATATGCAGACTGACATCATTCAATGCCGGTATTCCTGCAGAATATGCCTTACTGACATGTTCGAGCTTAATCATGTGTGCCTCCTAAACTTCTAGTAATCTAAAGACTCCATATACTTCATATATTTTACTACCATCAGGGCAATCTTAAATGTGATCGCATCTTCAAAGACGCGCAAGTCCAATCTGGTACTCTTTTGTAATTTATCCAACCGGTAAACTAAGGTATTACGATGAATATAGAGCTGTCTGGAGGTTTCAGACACATTCAGGCTGTTCTCAAAGAACTTGTTGATCGTCGTCAATGTCTCCTCGTCAAAATCATCCGGGGATTTTCCATCGAAGATCTCTTTGATAAACATTTTACACAGTGGAATTGGAAGCTGATAGATCAATCTTCCGATTCCAAGTGCCGAATATGCAATGACTTCTTTTTCTTCAAAGAAAATCTTACCTACATCCAATGCCATTCTCGCTTCTTTATAAGAACGTGATACCTCTTTGATCTCATTGACGATCGTACCATATGCAATATGGATACTGTGATTTGCATCTGTCGGGAAAAGACTTAAGATCACATCTGCCGTCTTTTTCAGATCATCATAGCTCTCATTGTCAGCCAGTTCTTTGACCAGTATGATGTTCTTCTCATCTACCTCGGTTACAAAATCCTTGGATTTTCCACCAAAAAGGCTTCTGACCTTCTCTAACTCATTGCCATCCTTCTCGCGGTTGGTCTCTATTATAAATACCACACGTCTTACCTCAGTATCAATATGTAGTTTCTTGGCACGGTTGTATATATCTACCAGAAGCAGATTGTCTAAAAGCAGATTCTTGATAAAATTATCCTTATCAAAACGCTCTTTATATGCTACTAAAAGATTCTGCACCTGAAAACTTGCAATCTTTCCAATCATAAATACATCATCGCTGTCACCATTTGCCAACAAGATGTACTCTAACTGATGCTCATCGAACACTTTAAAGAACTGACATCCCTGTACTACCTGGCTGTCTGCCGGAGATTCCACGAAAGCCGCTGCCGGACCAATGTATTTGTCCGCATCCGGAAACGTAGTTGCCAGAACTTTTCCCTCCGTATCGATAATGCATAAATCCACACGCGTGATTCCTTTTAATCCATCTATTGTGCTCTGTAATATTTGATTTGAAATCATATGCCTACGCCCCTTCTCTCCTTTTGCCACTATGCAAATTTCACAATAATTCTTTGTGATTTTTCACAAAAACGGCTTTCTCTTTTTATATTTTAATGCAAAACGTCAAAAAAATAAAGAGTAAATCTCGTTTTTCTTATGCTAATTTTCCAAAAAACCCTCTCCAAAGACCTCGCGCGCATCCGTCACAATCACAAATGCCTTCGGATCGATCTTCGCCACGATGTCCTTAAGCTCCACGATCTCTTTTTTAGAAACCACACAATAGAGCACGGTCTTCTTATCGCCTGAATACATTCCCGTCGCATCCAGACCGGTCAGTCCACGGTCTAACTGTGTCATGATCGCATCTGCAATTTCTTTATAGTAGTCTGTAATAATGAATGCAGCCTTGGAATATTTCATACCTTCCATCAGTGCGTCGGAAACCTTCGAGGTGATAAAAATTGCCACGATCGCATAAAGTGCCGGTTTAAGACCGAATACATAAAGTCCTGCCAAAACGACCATTCCGTCGATGACCTGCAAGATCTGTACCACGGAATAGTGGCGCACATATTTCTGGATCAGTGCTGACACCATATCGGTTCCACCGGTCGTTGCCTTTGCCAGCAACACAAATCCGATCCCGATTCCTGTGATCACGCCGCCAAATACGGCAGAAAGCATATAATCTCCCTGCGTTAAGTCAACCTGTGGAATCACATAAAGCCAGAAAGACAGAAGAACCGTTCCGATCACGGTTCTGCCCAAGAACTTTCTTCCTTTTATAATTAGTGCTGCGATAAACACCGGAACATTCAATGCAAGGTTTGTCAGCCACAGCGGGACACCGCCCTCTACGATTCCGGCGGTCATTTTTCTTATGATAATCGCTATACCGGAAAAACCTCCCGTAACCAGTCCGATCGGTTCAAAAATACACTGAATGGCAAGCGCCATGATCCCGGTTCCCATAAAGATGAATAAATAATCCACATACCATGGACGGCTGTTCATAATCCTCATCTTCACTTCCGCTCCTCATCTTCATTTTCATATTGTTCTATTCTTTTGAGCAATACATGTTTATGAAAAATTTTCCGAAAAATTTTTTTCAAAAACGTGTCAGAATACAATCCGGTCACTTCTCCGATCCCGTACCAGACCTTTGCCGACATTTTGCTCTTATAGTTCATTAAAAATTCTTCCTGCTGCGGAGACGGGATCACTGAGATCACAACATCTGCTGCCTCACCGTTTACTTCATTAATAATACTCTCGTAATCTCCCGGACAGTCTTCTAACGCAAACACACCGGAAACCGTAACCCTTGGATAATGTTCCTTTAAGAATCCGACCAGCGCTTTGATCTGCTCTGATTTTTCTCCTAAAATATAGACAATCTTATGATTGCGCGCGATCCGCTTCATAAACTCATGAAAAAATTCATGTTCTACCGTCTCTTTCAGCCGCTGTGGAGTCTCCACTTCCGCAGCCGCAAGGATCTCTTTCTCACCGATAATGGTCATATCCAGTTCCTGCAATGCCTGTCCGAGTACTTCATTGTTCTCAGACTCCATCAGCATCTTCATGGATATATCTTCAATTGCATTTAAGGATGTTCCATTTAAATAACTCTCCGCTAACAGGATGGATTCCCGCACGGAGTAGTTGTCAAGCTTCATCCCCAATATCTGTATCTTCTTCTTCATCACTACACCTATTATTTTTTGTTTTTCAAGATAATATACATGAGTATAACAAAATCAAGGTCAGATTTCAACCTTGCCTGTCCAAAGACGAAATTCGTCTGTATATTTTCGAAACATTTTTGACATTTTCTGATAACTTTCGTAATATTTTTACTTTAAAAAAGTCAAGACTTTTTCTCCTTTTTTTGACAAACTTATCAACTTTATTATTTGTGTACAAAACCTCTGTTCTCTTTTTTTGCTATGTAAACCTATAATTTTTGCTTTTTTTCTGTGGATAACGTTTATAACTTCGTGTATAACTCCTTTTTTTCGATATTTCCACCTTTTTCGATGTTGATAACTTTTTCTCCTCTGGTTGCAAAAAACGACACCAGTTCTACGGAAATTTGTAGAATTTGTGCAACTTGTATAATCGTTAGTCTGTCATATAAACATTTCCATAACACCCTTACCTATCATTGCGCATCTGCCCCCTTACGAAGCATTTCCACTCTACAGGAAGCACAACTTCCATGCTTAAACGCAACACAGCATTTCTTATAGAAATTAATGTGTCAAAAATCTGCTCATAGCTTAGCAGCTAGTACCTTGCACAAAGCTGAGACTGCTTTTGTGACTTTGGGAGAAAACAGACTCGGCTTTGTGCAACCTTTTGCCCCCCCTAATCCCATAAAGCAAAAAAGCTGCCATTCCTTAGAATGACAGCTTTGTCAATATTCAAATATTCACTCTTAGAAAATTCTTCTTACTGTAATAATGCTGCGGTATGCTGCTGGAGATGTATACTTGATACCTGATTCCGGTGTACTTGCATGTACGATGGTATTGTTTCCAACATAAATTGCAACGTGTCCACTGTAACATACGATGTCACCCGGCTGCATGTCTGCCTGGCTTACTTCATATCCTACGCCTCTCATTGCACTGGAGGAATGAGGAAGTGATACACCAAATGCTGCATATACGCTCATTACGAATCCGGAACAGTCTGCTCCGTTTGTCAGGCTGGTTCCACCATATACATATGGGTTTCCAACAAACTGACCTGCATAGCTTGCAACTGCTGCTCCATTACCGCCTGAAGGTGGTGCGTAGCTTCTTGCCGGAGCACTGCTTGCTGCCGGTGCGCTGCTCTGCTGCTGTGATGCTTTTCTGGCTGCTGCTGCCGCTGCTTCCTCTGCTGCTTTTCTTTCAGCCTCTTCTTTTGCAAGTCTTGCTTCTTCTTCTGCTTTAGACTCTGCTTTTACAAACTCTGTAGAAAGGCTTACATAATCTGTAGATACAAATCCTTCGCCCTCTTCTACGCTGACTTTTACCCAGCCATCTCTCTCTTCTGTAACGGTCAGATCATCTCCACCCGGTACTAATCCTAAAACAGGTGCGTCTGTAGATGCATCTGTACGCACTTTTAAAGTCTCTGTGTTAACCTTTGCCATTCTTCTTCCAACGGCTCTTGCTAACTCTTCGTTACCAACTACTACGAATTCTTTCTTTACATAACCGGTAACACTTCCGGATGTAATCTTATACCATCCGTTCTCTTCGCCTTCCACTGTAGCTGCGGATTTGTCATAGAGCTTTCCTAAGACTTCTCCATCCTCGCCCGGTGTGCTGCGGACATTTACATAGTTGTCCACCTGTGCGATCGCGATATCTGCATACTCTGATTTTACAACCGGAGTCTCATTTTCTGCCTTCTCACTCTTGTCCTCGGAAGAATTGTCTGTATTTTCTTTATTCTCATCAGCTTTCTGGCTGTCAGAAACAGCTTTTGCAAATGTAAGAGTTCCACCTGCTACGGTAGATTCTTTTGTTACACTGCTGATTGTTGTACTCAGTTCGTCGGATAATCCTGCTGCCGGAGCTGCGTTAACTGCCATACTGCCGGAACCTGCAAGCATTATTGTTGCCGCTAAACAGCATGTTCGTATTCTTAATCTGTTACGATTCATGTGTGCCTCCAATTTATTGATAAGTCTTTACCTTTTGTTACAAATTTATTACATTTATCGTACAACATTATATCAAAGCGTTTCTACACTGTCAACCCTATTCCTTTACAAAACCCGACAAAGAATTACAGCTCATTCAGATATTTTTCGATAGAAGTTACAACATTCGCCCCATCGGCAGCCGCTGTAATGACCTGCCGAAGCTGCTTGGTACGCAGATCTCCCGCCGCAAAAATCCCTGCACAGCTTGTCACGCCATCTTCACCGGCAATGACATAACCGGCTTCATCTAAATCCACCACGCCACGATACATTTCCGTGTTCGGCAGGATGCCCACTGCTATAAATACTCCGTTGACCGAAAGTTCCTGCTTTTCCTCTGTCTTCTTATTATATAAGGAAAGACTCTCAACCTGATCCTCTCCCTGAATCTGCTCAATAAGCGTATCCCAGAGAATTTCGATGTTCTCACTTGTCTTTACCCGTTCCTGCAACACCTTTGCCCCGCGGAATTCATCTCTTCTGTGGATCAGATACACTTTTTTACAGAGTCTTGCTAAAAACAGGGCATCCTCTAACGCTACATCTCCGCCCCCGACTACTGCCGTTGTCTTTCCTTTAAAAAACGCCCCGTCACAGGTGGCACAATAAGATACTCCCATTCCCATGAGTTCCTCTTCCCCCGGCACACCTAAGGTTCGGTGTGTCGCACCACTGGCTAATACGATCGTCTTTGTCTGATAAGTTTCCTTATCTGTCACAATGACCTTATGATCTGCTTCGTTTTTAATCTCTAACACTTCTGCCGTTACAAACTGACATCCTACGGCATCGGCATGCGCCCGGAATTTACTTCCAAGATCAAATCCACCGACCCCAGGGATTCCCGGATAGTTATCCACTTCATAAGTGTTTAAGATCTGTCCTCCGCTCATTGGTGCTTTTTCTAATACCAGTGTCTTTAACTTTGCCCGCTCTGCATAAATCGCAGCACTCAAACCTGCCGGACCACTTCCTATTATAATTACATCATACAGCATATATTTGTTCTCTCTTTCTTTTTTATTTTACGCATAAAGATTAGGATGTCAAAAGGCGGCTCACAACTTAGGGGCTGGCAACTTGCACAAAACTGGGACTACTTTTGTGACTTTGGGAGAAAATTAGTAAATCTTAGTCTGCCTGTTCATGTATAG
>OLYC01000720.1_pt1 | contig 25622 bp, 15 predicted proteins | sample 1674271 | NCBI WGS metagenome assembly OLYC01 (sample SAMEA103958154, study PRJEB25191) | human gut metagenome
AGTTGTTATCCAGCAGAACAGGTTTTGCCGTCAAATAAGCATTCATTTTGATGGCATTCAACAACAAGTCTCTGTTCCATCCTTTTGAAATGCTCTCCGATGCGTAGTATATGGTCTGTTCGTCATCCAGATTTTTGCTGAGAATAAGCAAGTTCTGGGACCAAGGCAAAACTGCTACGGCCCGTAGCAGTTTTGCATCGATCTTAGAACTTACTTATCATCAGGGAAGATGCAGGACACTCGTCAGTAGAAACAATTATTGACCAATAATACTTACACTAAAATGAGAAAAATTTCACTATTAATCTGTATTGCGCTCGGAGCGATGATGCTCTCAGCTGTTTCTTGCTCGAAGAAGGCAGACGAATCACCGATGGGAGGGTGTGCCTTTGGGGTTATTTTCCGACAGAAAGGCAGATAGTTCTGAACTGTTTCCTCCGATCTAACACAATTTCGTTCCAAATAAACGTTTTAAGTTGCACCAAATGGGTTTCCAGAGGCGTTTTGTTCCGCGAAAACGTTTTATGCGGCACAAAATGCGCACTGTGTTAGAAAAAGGCGTGGGTATAATATAAACCAACCACCTGGCGGGTGAGAATGATCTGCCTCCAATTAAGGAAACAGTAAATAGGATAATAGTCTGTCTAGCTTTCTAATTACTCCTCCTCTATCGGTCCGGGAATCAAAGTTTTCTTGTCGGAAATCTTTATTCCGTAAGCAATATTGCGAACTTTACCCTCCTCAGGAATCAGGATGTCTAACTCTGCGAGGTGCTGTACATCACGAACTGCGGTATCCGGGGATACCTTGGCGAGTTTTGCCCAGCGCTTGGCAGTAAGTTTACCCTTGTCACCGTCCAGGAAGATGTTGAGAACGGTGCGTTGACGCTCGTTGATATCAGCTTGGGTGTGGTTCTGCCAAAAGACGGCTTTGTCCAGGATGGAAGACAGCATCTCTTCCGCGCCCTTGATTGCCCGTAGCATGCAATCCAGGTACCACTCAATCCAGGCAGTGATGTCTGTAGAGCCTTTCTGGCAACGCTCAAGCATATCGTAATACTTGTTCTTCTCCTGCCCTATCTGGCGGGACATACTGAAGTATCGCAGCGTCGAGTTGTCTGCCTGGCTCAGCGCCATGTCCGCAATGGCCCTGCCGATACGACCGTTGCCATCGTCAAAGGGGTGGATACAGACGAACCAGAAGTGAGCAATGGCTGATTTGACGTAATCTCTGGGGGTAGAAGGGTCATTGAACCATTTTAGAAATATGTTCATTTCTTCCGGAACTCTCTCCGGTGCGGGAGCGTGGTAATGGACCTTTTCCCTTCCCAGAGTACCAGAAATGACGCTCATTTCATCTACGCGGTATTTCCCCACGTTGATTTCCTCGTAACCGTTCCTGCCATTCGGGAAAAGAGCGCAATGCCATCCGAATAGCCGGTCATCGGTGAGAGGCTTGTCGTAACCTTGGACAGCATCCATCATCATTTGTACGATTCCCTCTACGTAATGGCCGTAAGGGACCTCACCTGTAATTTGGACACCCATCCTCCTGGCTATGGAAGAACGTACCTGGTCTGGATTCAGCAACAGGCCTTCAATCTCTGAGGACGCGACGATGTCATGCGTGTAAGCTTCTACTGCTGCACGCTCCTTTACGTAGAAACCAATGGAGGACAGTATCCCCTCCAGATAACCGGTGGCTTTATTTACGGCAGCAAGTTTGGGATCTATACGGCTCCGGTCCCAATTGAAATGCGGCCAAGTGTCTGTCTCGTGTATATACATTGCGCTCCAATTTTCGGCAAATATAATACTCTGCGGCAAATAAAACGCAAAATTTGCGGATTATTTGCCGCAAATGTGATTGAAACCGTTCACAAGGACATATCTTTTCATTATGCCTTTTTCTACAGGCGCCTGGATGATGGTACGATGGCTGGCCACGGTGATGGCCGCAAGTTTTTGGTTATTAGAGGTTTTGTTTAGTCGAAAAGTGGCCGAAAAATCGGATGAAATACAACTTTAATAGTTTTAGACTTTTATATTTGTAAGTAAAGACCTAAATTTGCGTGTAAAATATATAATAACATTACCTCTATGAATTATTCATTAAAGCATCTGTTGCTTGCCGGCATCGCTATGTTGGCAGGCACATTCGCCTATGCACAGGTGACGACCTCTTCTATGGGCGGTCGTGTCACCGATGAAAAAGGAGAACCGGTTGTCGGAGCAGCTGTGGTAGCTACACACGAACCTTCCGGTACTGTTTACGGAGCTATTGTTAACCAGAGCGGACAGTATGCCATCAATGGTATGCGTTCCGGTGGACCATACAAAGTCGAGGTCTCATCAGTTGGTTACAATGCGATCGTCTTCAAGGATGTAACACTTCAGCTCGCTGAAACTTACAACCTTAACGCTTCTCTTAAGGAATCTACAGAGTTCCTGGAGCAGGTAGTGGTCGTCGGAACTGCAAAATCAAAGTTCAGCAGTGAAAAGACAGGTGCGGCAACCAACATTACCAGCAGCCAGATAACCTCTTTGCCGACTGTAAGCAGAAGCTTGTCTGACGTTACCAGACTTTCTCCTTATGGCGGAAATGGAATGTCATTCGCCGGAGCTGACGGCCGTACAGCCAACTTCACCGTTGACGGTGCCAACTTCAACAACAACTTCGGTCTTAACTCCAAACTTCCAGGAGGCGGAAACCCTATTTCCATCGATGCCATCGAGGAACTTCAGGTCGTTATTTCACCTTATGATGTCCGCCAGACCAACTTCATCGGAGGTGGTGTCAATGCCATCACAAAGTCAGGTACAAACACCTTCAAGGGTTCAGCTTACATCTATCACCGCAACGAGAACATGCGTGGTGACACAGTTGACGGAACCCAGATTTCAGGCGCACGCGAGAAGGACAGAACCACAACTTACGGCTTTACCCTCGGCGGTCCTATCGTCAAGAACAAGCTGTTCTTCTTTGTCAATGCCGAACTGTCGCAGATTCCTTCTGTAGCAAACAGATGGAGAGCAAGAGCAGACGAAAGCGTTACTCCTGATGCTACCAAATACCTCTCTTACGCTACGGTAGCCGATATGGAGAGAGTATCTGCTCACGTGAAAGAAAAATACGGTTATGACACAGGTTCTTTCACAAGCTTCCCTGCTGACGAGAGCAACAAGAAACTCCTCGCGAGAATCGACTGGAACATCAACTCCAAGAATCACCTCGCATTGCGTTACAACTATACCAACAACGTTTCATGGTCAGCTCCTAACGCATCTTCAATGGATGGCGGTACACGTTCTGCATACTCACGTACCTCCCTCTATTCTATGTCATATGCAAACTCCATGTACTCAATTGAGAACATCGTGCACTCAGTATCATTGGATTTGAACAGCCGTATCAACGACAACCTTTCAAACCAGCTGCTTGCCACCTTCTCTAAACTTGACGACGTCAGAGGAACAAACTCAAGCGAGTTCCCATTTATTGACATCATGGACGGTACAGGTACAAACACCCCGTACATCTCTCTCGGATACGAGCTCTTCACATGGAACAACGCAGTTCACAACACAATTGCAAATGTGAAGGATGACCTTACATACTACTTCGGAACCCATAAGCTTACAACAGGTCTGAGCTATGAATATCAGATGGCTGATAATGCTTATATGAGAAACGGAACAGGTTACTACCGTTACCTCAGCGTAGATGACTTCATCAACGGTGCGGCTCCTGAGGTTGTCTGCCTTACCTACGGTTACGGCGGAGAGAAGAATCCTGCTGCAAGAGTACAGTTCCACAAACTCGGTATCTACGCTCAGGATGAGTGGAGTGCAGCTGAGAACTTCAAGCTTACCTACGGTATCCGTTTCGACGGTCTCTTCTTCGACAATGGTGATCTTATGACAAACAACAAGATCAAAGCCATTGACTACTACGATCATAACAACAACGTCCGCAACATTGATACAGGCAAGTGGCCTTCAGGCAAGGTTACCGTTTCACCTCGTGTCGGTTTCACTTGGGATGTATTGAAAGACAAGACCCTCACAGTCCGTGGAGGTACAGGTCTCTTCTCAGGCCGTCTGCCTCTCGTATTCTTCACCAACATGCCTACAAACTCAGGTATGGTACAGTATCAGGCACAGATCAATGCCAAAAATGCCGAGAAGAAAGGCTTCACAATGGATGAGTTCAAGGGTGGTCTCGTTACCAGCTCAGGAAAGGCTAACAGCCAGGCTCTTCTCGATAAACTCGTAGGTCTCGGCTATCCTTCTGATATTTCTCCTGACAAAGGAACTGTTCCTTCATCAATCTCTGCAGTTGACCACAAGTTCAAGATGCCTCAGGTATGGAAGACTTCATTGGCTGTAGATTACCAGTTCCCTACATCATTCCCATTCTCTATCACTGCTGAGGGTATCTACAACAAGACAGTGAACGGAGTCATGATGTCAGACTGGAGTATCATCCCTGTTGAGGGTTACGCAAGATGGAACGGTGCTGACAATCGTCCTATCTTCCCTTCTACCTTCAGAACAGGAACAAAGGCATTCGTCCTCGAGAACACTCACAAGGGATACGGATATTCTGCAAACCTTACAGTGAATATGCGTCCTATCGAGAACCTCAGCATCATGGCTGCATACACCCATACCGCTTCCAAGGAAATTACCGGTATGCCTGGTTCAAACGCTGAGTCTGCATTCACTTACGTTCCGACAGTTGCCGGTCCTAACAACATTCCTCTCCACAACTCACAGTACGTTACACCTGACCGTTTCATCGCATCTCTCACACACCATGACAAATGCGGAAACCACTTCAGTTTGATTTACGAAACATGGAGAGGCGGCTACAACTATTCATATATGACTGCAAACGATATGAATGGTGACGGCTACGCATACGATGCATTGTATATCCCTACAGACAAGGACGTTGCAGACAGACAGTTCCGTTTTGTTTCTGACAACGACCGTGACCGCTTCATGGAGTATGTTCACAACGACAAGTATCTCAGCAAGCACCAGGGTGAATATGCTGAAGCATACAGCGTATATTCTCCATGGATTCACAGAGTAGATTTCAGCTACAAGCACGATTTCAAGGTTAAGATCGGCAAGACAACCAATACTCTCCAGCTCAGCCTCGACGTGAAGAACCTTTTGAACCTGTTCAACTCCAAGTGGGGTGTAGCCAAGTATATGAACCCTGATTTGAACGAGGGCCGTATCCTTAAGTATGATTCTACCGACAGCGAGGGCTATCCAGTATTCTCTACTCCTGCACTTGTCAAGAGTGGTGTCAAGACATTCGTTCCATATACTGCAATCGGTCAGTGCTGGTATGCTTCAATTGGTATCAAATATATGTTTAACTAATCGTGTATCAGAATATTATGAAACTTAAATATTTATTGACCGCCCTTTTGGCATCATCTTTTGCATTCATCGGATGTGAAGATGAGAAGGTAGGGTACCTTGACAATATCAAGCTCTCCGAGTCATATATGTCAATGCCTATAAACGGTGGTAAGATTACCCTCGATATCGACGCCAATGTTGATTGGGAATTCGTTACCAATGACAACTGGCCGGATGTTATCGTCAGAGATAACAAGACTGGTGAGATCAAGTCCCAGACTCCATCTTGGCTCGCTGCTGACGCAATGTCAGGAAAGGCAGGCAAGAGCACTGTAACTTTCACCGCTGCAGAGTCAGCCGGTGGACGTGAGCTCGAGCTTACCATCAAGGCCGGTGCAAGCAAGCAGTTCATCAGAGTCCGTCAGGGCTCCCTCACAGCTGTGACAGTTTCTTGCAAGGAAGCTAATGAGTCACCTGTAGGCAAGAATGTAAAGGTAAAAGGTACCTGCACATCCATCGAGAACACGACTTACGGAAACTGGTATCTTACAGACAACACCGGTTCACTTTATATCTATGGTACACTCGACAAGAAGGGTGCTAAGAAGAACTTCTCAAGCCTCGGAATCGAAGTCGGTGACATCATCGAGCTTGAAGGACCTATCGGTGACTATAAAGGCACAAGGCAGGTTCTCGATGCTACTGTACTCAGCATCAAGAAGTCTCTCATGAAGGTCATGACTCCTTCAGTTAACGTTCCTAAGACTGCTTCTGATGTTACAGTTAAGGTGGCTTACAAGGGCAGCGGTGTATTCGTGACACTCCCTGAGGATTGCCCATGGCTTACATTCAAGGGCATGACCTACAAGAAGGGTGAACCTACCAAGATCGATGCAAATCCTGCTGATACCGCACTTGTATCATTCTCGACTATTGCAAATGAGGCTGCCATAGAGCGTGTTGCTGTAGTCAAGTTCTCTTCAAGCACTGCCAAACAGTCATCTGAAGGTGATTGCAAGATTACTCAGGCTCCTGCCGCTTACTTCGTAGAGTCATTCCTGACATCTATGGGCAAGTTCACCATCAATGACGTGACACTCCCTGAGGGTTCCAGCAAAGTTTGGAAGCATGATGCCGAGAGAGGTTATATGAAGGCGTCTTCATTTGTCGGAGGTAAGAATCTTGCGTCAGAGTCTTGGCTGATTTCTCCGGAGATTGACCTTACCAAGATTAAGGAAGCATCCCTTAACTTCGATCACGCGATGAACTTTGTGAAGAACGATAACGTTACTGATCACATTTTCGTGTATGTGAAGAAGGTTGGTGCAGACTGGACCCTGATTAACATGCCTACCTATCCTGCAGGATCGAGTTGGACTTTTGTAAATTCCGGTGATTTCGATCTCAAGAATTTCGTAGGTTCAAAGATTCAGATTGGATTCAAGTATGTCGGAACTACTTCCGTTGCTCCTACATACGAGCTTAAGAATGTCCTCATCAAGTAATTGATTTGAAGATATGATATTATGCGGGCGGTCCCAAGTCGGGGCCGCCCGTTTTTCTGTCCATATGTGTCTGTGTACGTGAAGTGTATGTAAGTGACTTGTAGCATGATAGTCATGTAAATGTAATACGATTTAGTTTGTTTCTTTCATATAGGATAATTATCTTTGTAAACTATTCGAGCAAGGATATTTTTTAATTGTTTAAAATATAAGCACACATCATGAGAATCAGAACATTGATTTCGGGTTCACTTGCGTTGGCTGCCATGCTTTTTGCGCAGTCTTGCGGTGATAAGAATGAACCGGAAGGACTTCCGGAAATTAATCTTTCGAAGAATGTCATAGAATTTCAGCAGGAGGCGTCTTCAGAGACTATAAAGGTTGCATCTACAAGAGAGTGGTTCCTGAGCAACTGCCCTGAGTGGATCGCTGTTGACCCGAAGAAGGGAAAAGATCCAAACGGAATGGACGTAACAATTTCAGTGCTCGGCAATACAGGACTGGATCGTGAGGCAGCATTGAAATTCTCTATCGGCTACGACACCAAGACATTGACAGTAAAGCAGAAGGGTACCGGCTCTGCGGCTGATGCTATTGTTTATGCCAATGACTTTGACAAGACAGAAGCTACCAAGACCTTCGGAACAGGTACAAGCTGGCCATATCTCGACCAGTTCGATGGCTGGAAGAATGCTTCAGGTACAGGTATAGGCGCAGAGACATATTCTTTCAGCGGTATGTCTGCACGTGCCAACTCTACATCAAACAGCAACTATTCAGACTACAAGGGTTCAGGTTCAAACAACCTCTTCTTCGGCTCATCTGCATATTTCTCAATTCAGGGAATCAAACTCCCTTCCGATGTAAATTATTCTCTTACATTCGGTGCGGAGAAATACAATCAGGACAACGGAAGCCTTTTCAAACATGACGAGTTCCATGTCTATGTAAGCAACGATGCCAAGAAATGGGTAGAGATTGAATATACTTTCCCTAATGGTGACAAGGAAGGCAGATGGGATCTTGCAACATCCAATTTCACTATTCCTAAGGGAACTTCTTCCCTCAGCATTTATGTGAAGACTGACGTTGCCAGCTCATATCGTCTGGATGACCTGAAACTTTCAGTTGCAGCTGAAGCAGGTACTGTCATTGACTTCTCAAAGGGCGTTGACCTCGGTACAGGCGGTGGCGAGACTCCGGAGCCGACTCCTGGTGCGGGCACTATCGCAGAGATTGCGGCAGGCGCAGAGAACGCTGCAATCGACCTTAAGGATGTATTGGTTTCAGGCGTAACTCTCAAGAGCTATGTGATTACCGACGCGACCGGAAGTATCCTTGTTTTCGCAAATACCGATCCTAAGGTAAAGGTTGGAGATAAGATCAATGTTACCGGTACTACCGGCAAGCACAATGGCCTTATGCAGATTACTACTCCTACTGCAACTGTTGTTTCCAGCGGCAATGCCGTTTCATATCCAGCTCCTCTGGAACTTACCGAAGCTAAAATGAAAGAAGACGCTCCTACAGCTGTGACTTATGTGTCCTTCACGGGAACCGTGAAGAAGAGCGGTAATTTCTATAATATCTTCGTAGGAAGCTATACTGCTAAGGATCTTTCTTGCTCGTATTATACAGGAAATATGGAAGGTTTTGTCGGCAGCGACATCAAAGTAGAAGGATGGTATGTCGGCGGAAATCCTCATTATCAGGTAGTTGCCACTAAAGTAGAGGAAGTCGTATCAGATACACCTAAATTCTCTGTAAGCACAGAGACCCTTACAGCAAAAGCTGCTGACAAGTCGGTTTCTTTCGACGTACGAGGTAATGTCAAGTGGACTGTCGCTTCTGACAATGCCGCTTATAAGGTATCTCCTGAATCAGGTGACGGCAATGGCACTGTAATTGTATCATTTGCGGAGAACACGACTGATAAGGACGTGACTGTGAAACTTACCGTTTCTACCACAGCGGAGGTCGCCACAAAGTCTTACACAGTAACTCTTACCCATAAGGGAGTTTCTGCTGCCGGAACTGAGGACTTCTCAAGTAGCGTTGAATGGACACTTGGAACAAATGCTTTTAGTGAAAAGGCTACCATCAATGATGTTGAAGATGTTCCTGTTTTGAAAATCGGCAGTTCCAAGAAAGCAGGTTCCGCAACATTGAAGATTCCGGCAGGTACTACCAAAGTGTCTTTCTATGGTGTGACGTGGAAAGGAAAAACCGCGACTCTTAAAGCGTCAGTGGGCGAAACTCAGGTTGCTACTCAGGCCTTGACCGCTAATCAGGGTGCTACAGGTAATGCTCCTTATAAACTGACAGTTGAAGATTCCGATAAGTACACCATCACTCTTCCTGCTAAATTGGAGGCTGATACAGATGTTACAGTGACGACTACAACTAATGCAAGAGCTATACTTTTTGCAATAAGGGCGGAGTAATACCTTATAATTCAATTTAATATCAGACTATAAAGGGTGCCCGGAAAAACCGGGTTGCCCTTTGTCCGTCTAAAGGAAACGAAGAATTGGACGTTTCCACAAGCATTGACGCTACGTGAAAAAAACATTGAACAAAATAATGAAATGGGCATTGGCACTTATGGTGTCAGTGCCTTTTATATATTCCTGTGAAGGAAATGACCCGCAAGTAAAGCCGGAAATCGCGGTCAGGGTCAATACCGTAGAGGCTACGGGAGGTGACCAGTTCATGTCCGTTACCGCATCCGGAAATTGGAGCATTGCCGTAAAGGACCAGTCCGGCGGGCCACTCAGTTGGGTAAGTGTAAAGCCGTCCAGCGGATATGGCAGCATGTCCAACGTGATTCTGACAGTCGAGAAGAATAATGGCGAGTCTGCGCGCACGGCAATTCTGGAATTGACCGCAGACGGAAACAGGACGACAGTGGCATTGACCCAACATGGGACGAAGGAATCCGGCGGTTCTGAGGACGTTGTTGTACCGGAGGGTTGTCCGGACCTGAGAAAAGTGGGTTGGCTGGAAATCCCGGAAATCCCTGATGGGACTAAGTTGGGACGGTTCTCGCACTCCATGACCATCGGTCCGGTAAAGACCAGAAACTACTCATATTCATGGGATTATGATAACTATGTCGCCCCATGGGTAGCTTACCCTCTCAGCCGATGGACTATCGGTTCGGGTAACCGTACAAATGCTTGGGGAGTGGATCCATATCTTTCTGAGAAACAGCAACCGGTGCTGTATATGCGTGGTTTCAGGAGCACTTCATCCCGGCACTACGACAGGGGCCATCAGTTGCCGTCGGCAGACAGGCTGCATAACGGAGCCAATCAGGCTACTTTCTATGGTACCAACATGACTCCGCAGCTTTCAGAATTGAATCAGCATTTCTGGGCCAAGCTTGAGGGCAAGGTCCGTTCATGGGCCGGCAGCTCAGATACCTGCTATGTCGTAACAGGCTGTCTTACAGAACTAAGCACTGAATATGCGCTCGATAACGTGGGTAAGAAAATTACAGTCCCTTCGCATTATTACAAGGCTGTGCTCAGATACAGCAGGAGCACGACACTCGGATTTTCAGGATATATGGGCTGTGCGATTCTTCTGGAACACAGGGATTACGGAAATGGAAGCAACTTCAAGGAATATGCGATTTCCATTGACGAACTCGAAAAGAGAACCGGCATTGACTTTTACCCGAACCTTTCGAAACTTATAGGCAAGGAGGCTGCGGCGAAGGTCGAGGCTCAGGACCCTAAGACCATCAATTGGTGGTGGTAACGCAAGCGACGAAAACAATAACATTGACAATGAAAAGAATAATTTACACAGTTCTGGCATTGATGCTGGTCGCAGTATCAGCATACGCCGGTAGTCCAAAACGCTATGTTCTTGGCTTTTACAATGTCGAGAACTTGTTCGATACGTACCACGATGAGGGAAAGAACGACTATGAGTTCCTTCCTGAGGGCAAGAACAAGTGGACAGAGGCCAAATATGAGAAAAAACTCCACAACATCGCTACTGTAATCAAGGCGATGGCCGAGGAGAACAAGACTTTCCATACTGTGCTGGGACTCAGCGAGATAGAGAACAGACACGTGTTGGAAGACCTCGTGAACCAGCCGGAAATCGAGGCTGCGAACTATCAGATTGTCCATTACGACGGACCTGACAGACGAGGCGTGGACGTGGCCCTGCTTTATCGTCCGGAGCATTTCACGGTCGAGGAAAGCCAGTCCATTCCGTTCGATTTCAATTCCTCTGTCATCAAGTTCAGCATGGACAAGGAGGCGCAGGACTATTTCCGTACCCGTGACATCCTCATGGTCCGCGGAAAGCTTGACGGCGAAATGTTCGCATTCTATGTGGCCCACCTGCCATCACGTATCGGTGGAAAGGGACAGGACCTCAGGGCACGCGGAGCGGAAATCATTTATGACCACGCACTTAAGCTCATGAAGGAGTATCCGGGAATCAAGATTATGGTGATGGGCGACATGAACGACAACCCTACCGATGAGAGCATGACGACCTTTATGCACGGAAAGGAATCCGTTTCCGAAGTCGGCCAGTACGATTTCTTCTCGCCGTTCATTTCAATGTTGAAAGCGGGCTACGGCTCACTTGCCTACAGGGGCACATGGAATATCTATGACATCATCCTCGTCAACGAGGCGATGGTCAATGCTCCTAAGGGACAGTTGTCTATCCAGCCGATTGTGAAGAAGCAGTATTACGGACGTATCTTCAGCCAGCCTTTCATGGTCCAGCAGGAAGGTCAGTATAAGGGTACACCTTTCCGTACATTCTCGAGCGGAACCTTCATCGGCGGCTACAGTGACCATTATCCGACATACATCATAGTAAGCAACAAATAATCACGACAGGCGGAGTCCTTCTTCTGAAAGCTCCGCCGGTCCAAAATGACAATACAAGAGATATGAATAAAAAACAGCTTTTGTCCATTCCGGCATTGTTCGCAGCCCTGGTCATGTCCGCGCAGACATATACCGGCGGTGTGAAGGGAACGGTCGTGGACAGGTCTTCCAAGACAGCAGTCGATGGAGCCGTCCTGAAACTTTATTCAGGAGCGGAAGAAATCGCGGAAGTCAAGACCGCACCTGACGGAACATTCATGATTCCTTCATTGAAGGACGGTATGTACGACCTCGTAATCAAGACTCCTGACTATCTGGAATCCAGAATCAATGTCACTGTCAATGACGGTTACGTGAAGAATATGTTCAAACTGTCATTGACCCCGGCCCGCAAGGTGAGCGAAGTCGATGACGCAAGTTTCACCGAGTTCGACCTGGACGATTCCGGCTATCAGGACAGTCCGACCATCCTTTTCGGCCAGAACGACGTGTTCAACAATATCGCAGGCTTCAATTTCAGTTCTGTGCGTTTCAGAGTCCGCGGTTACTCCAGCGAGTCCCAGGACGTTTATCTCGCAGGCGTGAAGATGAACGATGCCATCACAGGCTATACTCCATATTCATTGTGGAGCGGTCTGAATGAGGCTACCCGCAGCAAGGAGACGGTGAACGGTGCCGAGGTTTCAGATTATGGATTCGGCGGCTACAACGGCCTCACCAACATTGACCCTATGGCTTCAAAGGTCCGCACCGGATGGAGGGGTAGCGTATTGACCAACAGTGCGTTGTACAGACTTCGTCTGATGCTCACCTATTCTTCAGGCGAGCTCGACAACGGCTGGGCCTATGCGTTCAGCGCTTCTGCCAGACTTGGTGGAAACGACTGGATCAAGGGCGTTTACTACCGTTCATTCGGCTACTATGGTTCAGTGGAGAAGAAATTCGGCGACGAACACAAACTCGGACTTACCTTCATGGCCGCTCCGGGACAGAGAGGTGCGCAGAACGGTTCTACTCAGGAAGTTTACGACCTCATGGGCGACAATATGTACAACTCCAACTGGGGTTATTACAACGGCAAGGTCCGCAATGCCCGCGTGAAGAAAACCCATGAGCCTATCGCTATCCTCAAGTATGATTTCACTCCTGAATCCAAGAAGGTAAAGGCTTCTGCTACAGTGCTTTATCGTTTCGGTAAGAATGGCTATACCGCTCTCGACTGGTATGATGCGGCAGACCCTAGGCCGGACTATTACAGAAATCTTCCAAGCTACTTCTTCATGGAGAATTCTGACTACAACCGTGTCAATCTTGCCAAGGCTATGTGGGCTAAGGATGCATGGGAGTCAGATATCCCGAGCATTACTCATATCAATTGGGACAGGCTCTACGCTGTGAACTCGATGAACTCAACTGCTGACGGCAACCGCTCGAAGTACGTTATCGAGGAGCGTCGCACTGACCAGCAGGATTTGAATTTCAATGCCAATGCGAAGTGGACACCTTCCAGATATTTCTCTCTTGCCGGTGGCGTTTCATACAAATGGAACAGGACCGAGTACTACAAGGTGCTGGATGATCTCCTCGGAGGAGACTACTACGTGAACATTGACCAGTTTGCGGAAAGGGATTACGCCGCTTCTGTGACAATGTACCAGAACGACCTGGATTACTGGATGAAGAACGGCAAGGCCCAGACATTGAAAGAAGGCGACAAGTACGGCTATGACTATTACGCGAACATCCGTCGCGCAGAGGCTTGGGCTTCCGGCAAGGTTACTGTCGGCGGCTTCGAGGCTGCCCTTTCAGGCCGTATCGGCTATGACAAGTTCTGGAGAGAGGGTCTTGTGAGAAAGGGACTTTTCCCTGGACTCGATGCCAACGGACAGCCGATGACCTATGACGGAAAGGTGATTACAACCTACGATCCTATTACCAATGAGGCGATTACATCTCTCGGTAAGTCCAAGGTGCAGGACTTCATAACTGGAGCCGGCAAGCTGAACCTCAGCTATGTCGTAAGAGGCGGCCACAGGATTTATGCTGATGTGGCATATATGACAGATGCGCCTACCTTCAACCAGACTTTCGTGTCGCCAAGAACCCGTAACTCCATTGTTCCGGACGTGAAGACCATCAAGACCTTCACCACTGACTTGAACTACGCGTACAGCAACTCCGGCTATGATGTCCGTATCACCGGTTACTATACGACCATTAAGGACCAGTCCAAGGTCATGAGTTTCTATGACGATTCCCAGAACTCCTTCACCAACTTCGCAATGAGCGGAATGGATGAGCGCCACGTCGGAATGGAACTCGGATTCAAGGTCCCTCTTCCGGTGAACAACCTCTCTCTCCAGGGAGTGGTCGCTTACGGCCAGTATGTTTATACTTCCAATCCTACCATGTACCAGACTTATGACAACAGCGCTGCTGTCGTAACTGAGACCTATGGTGTGAAGATTCCTTACTGGAAGAGCCATCCGAATGCTGAAGGAAAGACTGTAAAACATTATGTTTCAAGTACTCCGCAGCTTGCAACCAGCCTCGGTCTCGCATGGAACAAGAACTACTGGTTCGTGGATGCCGACGTGGATTACTTCGGTATGGCATACCTCGACATGAACCCTCTCTACAGGACTGACATGGCTACCGCCGGCCCTGACGGCACCATCACCGCCGCAGAGGTCGATTATATGGCCGCGCAGGAGAAGTTCAAGGGAGCAGTTCTTGTCAATGCCAGTGTAGGCAAGTCCTGGTACATCAAGAGAGACTACCAGCTCGGATTCTCTCTCCAGGTGAAGAACATCCTGAACAATACTGATGTCCGTACGGGCGGTTATGAGCAGACACGTCTTGTCGACAAGACCGTCAGCAAGGAGCGTTACTACAGATTCGATTCCAAGTACTTCTACATGAGCGGAATCAACTACATGTTGAACATTTATTTCAGATTCTAGTTATGAACAAGATATTTTACGCTATCGGAACATTTGCAGCCGCATTGACGCTTCTGGCTTCATGCGACGAGTGGGAGCCGGTTTTTACCGGAGACTACGGCAAGGCTGATGTCTATAAACCGGTAACATTGACTCCGAACAAGACGATTATGGAGCTCAAGTCGCTGTACAAGAATGCTCCTGTCAAGATTGAAGATGGTATCATCATCGGCGGTCAGGTGATTTCCGAGGACAGGTCCGGCAATATCTACAAGAGCATCTATATCCAGGACGCGACCGGCGCTATCGAGGTCAAGATAGGAAAGAATTCCCTCTACAATGATTACAAGCTCGGCCAGTGGGTGTATGTAAAGTGCAGCGGCCTTACTCTTGGTGCCTATAACGGAATGATCCAGCTCGGTTATGAGGATGCCAGCGGAGAGTACGAGACTTCGTATCTGGATGTGCAGTATATCATTGACACTCATATATTCAGGGGAGAGCTTGATGCTCCTCTGGCTCCGAAGAAGGTCGCTGAATCTGACCTTCTCAAGGAAGAGAATCTCGGTTGCTATGTGGAAATCGACGGATTGAAGTATGGCAGTGTGAAGAATCCGAAAGGAGAGATTTTCTGCCTCATCTACATTGACTCTAACAAAGACAAGAAGTCCAATTCCAACAGGATTTTCCTTTCTTCTACAGGACAGAATTATACTCCGGCCAAAGATCCTTCATGGGGAATCAAGACCTGGGCGATGTCCAAGCAGGGCTTCATTAGTTATTTGAATTCAGGAGTTTTTGATGCAGGAAGGCTAAATGATAACTCCAAGCCTATTTCTGATCCGGAACTCAAGTCTGCTCTCATAAAGAATGCGGATGCTTATGCTGTCAGCCAGTACTTCAGGATGGGTTCGACAGATGTCCAGGTCCGTACCAGCGGCTACGCGAAATTCGCTGATACTCAGATTGACAAGAAGATTCTCGATGGCGCCACAGTGAACATGAAGGGTATCATAACAGTATATAAAAACGCTGTCCAATTCACTCTCATTGACCTTAATGGTGTAGAAATAACAACTAAGTAATCGTTATGAAAAAAATTGCAATTTTAAGCGCAGGAATCATGATGCTTTCGGCTTGCGGATCGAATCCGTTCCTTACGGAATGGACCGGCGAGGACCAGTTCCCTCCATTTGACAAGATTAGACTTTCTGACTACGTGCCGGCCGTAAAAGCCGGAATCGAGCAGCAGAAGGCTGAGGTCAATGCTATTGTAGCCAATACCGAGGCCCCTACTTTCGAGAACACCGTAGCCGCTTACGAGCTCTCAGGAAAGTTGCTGGCAAGGACATTGGGTGTGCTCTACAATGTCTCCGAGTCAGATGCCACACCTGCAATGCAGGCTGTCATGGATGAGGTTACCCCACTTGTGACTACATCTTCTGATGAGATTTTCATGAACAAGGCGCTCTTCGATAGAGTGGCTGCTGTCTTCGCTGATTCGGCATCCCTCGACCGTGAGCAGTATATGGTTACGAAGAAGCTCTACAACGCTTTCATTGACAATGGCGTAGCCCTCGGCGAAGCTGAGCAGGCTCGTTTCAAGGAAATCAGTTCGGAGCTTGCTACACTTACCCAGAAGTTCGGCAACAACCTTCTCGCTGAGAACAATGCCTTCGCTTCTGAGGTCGGCATCCCTGTTTCCAGCTATCCGTTCTTCATGACTACATGTGAGGACAGGGCAAAGCGCGAGGCTGCATTCAAGGCTTATTCTACCCGTTGCGGTCACGGCAATGCCAATGACAACAAGCAGGTGCTTCTGGACATCATGCGTCTGCGTACCGAGAAGGCTCAGCTCCTCGGCTACGACTGCTCTGCTGACCAGATTCTCAGTGACAAGATGGCTCATGACCACGCCACTGTAGATGCATTCCTTTCGAAGATTATGACCAAGGCTGTCGCAAGAGCGAAGAAGGAGATTGTGTCAATGCAGGAGTTCATGGACAAGGACATCGCTGCCGGTCTTCTTCCTGCAGGAAGCACCATCCAGCCATGGGACTGGTGGTTCTATTCAGAGAAAGTTCGCAAGGCCCAGTATGACCTCGATGAGAACATCACCAAGCAGTATTTCCAGCTCGAAAATGTCCGCAACGGCGTGTTCAAGGCTGCCGAGATGCTTTATGGCATCAAGATCGAGCCTGTAAAGGGCCTTCCTGTATATAACCCTGAGGTGGAGACCTTCAAGGTGTTCGATGCTGACAACAGCCTACTCGGTATCTTCCTTACCGACTATCTCCCGCGCAGCACCAAGCGCGGCGGCGCATGGATGAACAATTTCCGTGAGCAGTATGTGGATGCTTCAGGAAAGGATATCCGTCCTATCGTTGTCAATGTCTGCAACTTCGGCCAGCCGGAGGATACTGTGAAGCTTCTTACCATCGATGAGGTACAGACTGCTTTCCATGAGTTCGGCCATGCCCTTCACGGACTTCTCACAAAGTGCCATTATGTGGATGTGAGCGGTACCAGCGTTGCACGTGACTTCGTGGAGACTTTCTCCCAGTTCAATGAAAACTGGGCGTTCCAGCCTGAGATTCTCGCAAAATATGCGTTCCATTACCAGACCGGAGAGGTTATCCCTGATTCTCTCGTGACCAAGATCAATAATGCCGCCAAGTTCAATCAGGGCTTCATGACCACTGAGCTTTGCGCTGCGTCTATCCTTGACATGAAGTGGCACGAGCTCGGTCCTGACACCGACTGGAACAACCTTGATATCGAGGCGTTTGAGAAGAATGTCTGCCGTGAAATGGGTCTCATCGACCAGATTATCCCTCGTTACCGCAGCACGTATTTCAACCACACTTTCGGTGGCGGTTACAGTGCCGGCTACTACGGCTACCTCTGGTCAGAGGTTCTGGACAAGGACGCTTTCGAGTACTGGGAGAGCAACGGTCTCTGGAATCCTGAAATGGCCAGGAAGTTCCGCAGCCTCTTCCTAGAGAAGGGCGGCAGTGAGGAGCCTATGACCCTCTATCACGAGTTCCGTGGTGCCGATCCTGACCCGGATGCCCTCATCCGTGCCCGCGGTCTGGAATAAAGTCCCGTTCATATAATTCGGTGTAAAAAACGGCCAGTTTTTACACCAAATCGACAAAAAACGAAAAACGGTGTAAGAAAGTCGTCTTTTTTACACCGTTTGTTAATTACACCTTATTCAAATAACGCATCCATAGTTATCTGGTTTGTGACAGCACCTGAATACGCGTTCCTGTGTATTCCGTAAGGAGAAATCATCACGAGGTGAATTGCCTTCCTCGTTCCGGATTCGGAACGGAAAGCCTCGATGCGATTCCGCAACTTTTCATTTTCGGCTTTGGTTATTGAATATTCTGCTGAAGCGTATTTCATCTCGCATACGTCCACAACCCTGTCTTCCCTATCTATCAGCATGTCAATTTGTGCAGCAGGCTTGGAAGCAAGGCTCCGCCAGGCGTATGTCTTGGTCAATATTCCGGAGATGCCTAGACTTCTCTTTATCTGCTCAAGATGTGAAAAGCAGATTCTCTCGAATGAAAAACCGCACCATGAGTTATGGACAGGAGTATTTGATATTTTTGACCAATAGTGCTCTTCGTGGAAATCATTTTTCTTTACGAAATTCAGGTAGAATAGACAGTAGTAGTCAACCAACTTATATATTTTATCCTTAACCTTTCCTCCATTCGATATGCCTTCAATGAAACCGCACTGGTCCATATTGTCAATCATCTTTGTTAGCCCTCCTCCAGAAGAGGCTTCCAGTTTTTGTGCGATTTCATTCCTGGTAAGTCCGGACCTGTTCTTATATAATAGCTCTATCGTACGTATATAATCCTTTGCATTGTCAAATAATGCGTTGAAAAGATTTTCGAATTCATTTGCCAGAATTGCGTTCCTTGAAAAAAACAATCTGTCTATGTTCTGCGGAAGACTTTCTTCCTTACGGAGCAAAGACAAATAATATGGGACGCCGCCAAATATCATGTATGCTTGCAACTGCTCATATCTGTCCCACACAATTCCTCTGCTTTCATAGAATTCCTCTGATTCCTTCAGGTTGAATGGGGACAGGAAAATCTTGCCGGACAGTCTGTTATGCAGTCCTCCTCTACTGTTTATTATTTTGTTTACAATCCATGATGTGGCAGAGCCGCATACTATCAGCATCAGATTCTTACAGCTGGATCCCCAACTGTTCCAAAACCATTCGAATGCAGTCAGAAAGCCCGAATATGGGGTGTCCATCCATGGAAGTTCATCTATGAATACGACTTGGCGTTTCTTCTTTTTCCCGGTTTCAAGATATTCTATCAGTTGTCTGAAGGCTTCCATCCAATTTGATGGCGAGGGAAATACAGAGCCGGAATGATGGTTCAATGCGAGGTTGAAGTTCGCTAACTGAAGATTGGTCAGCTGTTTCCGTTCATATTCCGCAGGTGAGATTCCTGTGACTTTGAAAGTGAAGTCGTTTTTGAAGAATTCATTGACAAGAAACGTCTTGCCGATACGGCGGCGGCCATATACGGCAATGAACACAGCATTGTCCTGATTGTAGTAGCGCTCAAGTTCAGCTACCTCTTTTTTCCTTCCGATGAGTGGCATAACTTGTTAAATGTTTCGCCAAAACTAAGTAAAATTTTTCGATTTGGCAAAACATCTGACAAATGTTGCGCCAAATCTCTGTAAAATCACTCGATTTGGCGAAAGATGGCTGGTTTTCCGTCAACACCAGCATGAGCAGCGGTGCGTCTAAAAGAATGCGATGAACAGGAAAACGGATGCCGGGAGGGCGGTTCGCAGTTCTTTCAAGGCGAGGTTGAGGTGGTTCTCCACGGTCTTCTTCTTGATGTGCAGCATTGACGCAATCTCATCATTGGACCGGTTCTCGAAGCGGCTCATCACGAATACTTTGCGTCTCTGTTCAGGCATGCGCTCCACCACCGAGGCTATGAAAGCTTCCTTGTCTTTCATGTCAATGACTTCTTCCACCATCTGGTCATAAGGAATATCCGCCAATAAGGAACTGTTCCGGAACTTGTTCTTCTTCATGAAGTTGATTGTCTGGTTCAGGCTCATCCGATAAAGGTAGAATCGCAGCGATGTGATGTCCGGAAGAGCTGCACGCATAAGCCAGAGCTTGATGAAAACTTCTTGAGCAACGTCAGAGGCATCCTCTTTTGTCTGAAGTATGCTTCTCATGAAGCCGTGGACCACAGGATAATAAACATTGAAAAGAGACCTGAACGCACTTCTGTCGCCAGCAGCAGTGCGTTCCATCAATACTCTTTCTTCGCTATCCGTAAACATCTGTGTGATATTGAATTATGGTGATACGGCAAAATGTTTCCCGATCACGTCAACAAAGATATAACAAAAATATGCGAAATGTTCTGCCGTTACAAAAAATTAAAAAAATTGAAATTTCATTGGGTGTTGACAGGTGTTATGTTGTCTTATTGTCGATTTTGACAACATCAGACTATGACCAATAACGATATCCGCAACGAGTGGGAAAAGCATTTCGGGGATTCAATGCCGGAAAATGAGCTGAATGAGGCTTTTACCAAGGTGATGTCTTCAGCAGACCGCCGCGAGAAAGCCCAGTCTGTAATGATGCGTGTAGGACTTCGACAGAAGATACGCAGAATAGCATTGACCTGCACCTCTGCAGCGGCAATGTTTGTTTTCGTTCCGTGGATTACATTGAGGCTGAATGACCGTATCGCTTCTGAAGAGGCGTCGGTTGCCGAAAGTCCGAGACTCTGCGAGGTCTCTACGCATAACGGCGAAACTCGTGAAATAATATTGCCGGACAGCACCCGAATCACACTCAATGCCGGGTCGGTGCTGATTTATCCGGAAGCTTTCAGTGCCAAGGAACGCTCGGTGTACCTTTCAGGTGAAGCTATATTTGAAGTGACACATAATGAGGAACTTCCATTTATGGTCAATACCTCCGACCTTACTATACGGGTACATGGAACGACGTTCAACGTGAATGCATACCCTGAGTCCCGTAATACCACGGCTACATTGTGTGAAGGCAGCATTTCGGCGACATTGAAAGATAACGGCGAAAGGATTCTCATGGTTCCGGAAGAGCGTCTGTCTTATGACCGCGAGACAGGGAAATCCACCATATCCTGCGTAAATCCGTCTGAAGACACGGCATGGAAACGTGGAGACATGTGCTTCCGCTCTGAAAATATTCATGCGATTGTTAAGGCTATCGAACGCAAATACGGCATAAACACTTATGTCACCTCGGGGAAATACGATGATATGATATTGACTGCAAAGTTCGTTCAGGGCGAGACCATGGAACAGATGCTCGGTGCCATATGCAAACTTGTCCCCGGAATGAAATACAGTATCGTGAACGGCTGCGTATATATAAGATAGGTCAGATAGACCTCCCGTACCACACCAGAATAACAATTTAACTAATAATACATAGTCTATGAAGCAGATTAAACATTATCTGATCACGCTTCTCCTGGCCATAATGCCGGCTGTCGGACTTCACGCCCAAAACAAGGTCGTGACCTTCCCGTCCGGGACAATGACGGTCAGACAAGCGTTTGAAGCTATTGAGCATCAGTTGGGTATGACAATAGCTTACAACGAGAGCCTTCTCGACGTGAACAGGCATGTCACTCCGCCATCCGGAAAACATGTACTGGAAGCGATGACTGCAATCCTCGACGGAACGGGAATGCAGGCCAGCATTGACGGGAAAATGATACTTGTCGTGAAAGCGGACCAGAAAGCCGCACCGGTAGAGTATAAAGGAAAAGTCGTCGACTCGTCCGGACCGGTTCCAGGCGCAATGGTCATGCTCGACGGCAAGAAGGACAATGTCGTCATGACCGATATCGACGGTCAGTTCGCCATCCAGGCCACACCGGGACGCACTTTCGTAGTGTCAATGATGGGCTACAAGGATTACACGTCCAGATTCGGTAGCCAGACCGCCGGCATTGTCATAAACATCGAAGAAGACATTGATCTTCTCGAAGAATCGGTCGTGGTCGGCTATGGTGTCCAGAAGAAAGTGAACCTCACCGGAGCAGTAGGTGTCATCAGTGGTAAAGACTTGAACAACAGGCCAGTAACCAATGCTGCGCAGGCGCTTCAAGGAGCGGATCCGTCCCTCCTCATGAGTATGAGCAGCGGTTCCATCGAAGGCAAGCAGTACAATGTGAAAATCCGTGGACAGGTTTCATTGAACTCGGGCAGCCCGCTGATACTCGTGGACGGAATCGAATCATCATTGACGCAGGTCAACCCGAATGACATCGAATCCGTGTCAGTACTCAAGGATGCGTCATCATGCTCCATCTACGGTGCGACAGCATCTGCCGGCGTGGTCCTAATCACCACCAAGAACGGTAAGTCAGGTGACCTGAAAGTGACCTACAACGGACGTGGCGGAGTGGCATTCAACACTACCCGCACCGATTTCCTCACCACAGGATACGACTACGTAAACCTCTCCAACGAATTCACCCTGCATTCAGGCAAAGGCTATGTGGCATGGAACTACACCGACGAGGAGATGCAGATGCTCTATGACCGCAGGAACGACAAGACCGAGAATCCTGACAGGCCATGGGTCTATACCAATGACAAGGGCAAATACCGCTACCTCGGAAACTTCGACTGGTACGGCTACATCTTCAAGAGAACCCGTCCAGAGACCGAGCACAATGTCACCATCAATGGTGGAAATGACAAGATAAACTACTATGTCAGCGGACGTTACCTCTACCGTGAGGGTGTCTTCAACAACGCCAGCGAAGATATAATGAACGGCTATTCCTTCCGCGCTAAGGTCAATGCCCATGTAAAGCCATGGCTTCACTACACCGGCAACATGAGCTATGAAGGCTCTGCCTACAACTACGGCGGATTCTGGGAGCAGGACGGTTCAGAAGATCTCAAATCGCAGGGTATCCTCTGGAACATAACCCAGAACATCAGCCCTACAATCGTGCCTGTAAACCCTGACGGAACCACCACGATGTATACCAACGGCATCCAGTTCGCGGACTCCCCTATCGCATCAGGACGAGGCGGAGTGTTCACAGACGGAAGGAACAAGAACTCCAGGAAAGTGAACTCATGGATCATCACGAACAGGCTCGTGTTCGACCTGACCAAATGGCTGAATATCACCGCAGACTACACATACAGGCGCCGTGACAACCTGAACAGCTACCGTTCATATCCTACAGCCAACACCTGGGACAAGAACATGAAGACCATCACGGAACTCAGCAACGGCTCCGTCTATGATTTCTATCATGAAGCACGCACATATCTTAATGTGCATGTCGCCAATGCCTATCTCAATGTGAACAAGTCCTGGGGAAATCACAATCTCACAGCCGTGGCAGGTATGCAGTTCCAGGATTCCCGTTCTACCCTTCCGCATCTGCAGGATGGCGTCTGTCCGAGGAGAACTTCTGGGGCGGCCTGAAAGGCTGGTGGGACAATGCCAAGATCCGCGCATCCTACGGTTCCCTCGGGAACCAGCAGGTAAGCAACTACTCATATATCAGCACATTGACAACGTCAATGATGAACTACACCTTCGACAGCACAAATCTTGCCGGCAAGGTCAGTACACCTGGTGCCATAACCGACGGGCTCACATGGGAGACCGTCATAACCTACAACCTTGGAGCTGACCTCGGATTCTTCGGCAACAGGCTGAATGCCAGCGCCGATTTCTATATCAGGGACACCAAGGATATGCTGACTTCATCACAGGAGCTTCCTGCAGTGTTCGGAACAAGCTCGCCGAAAATCAACGGTGCAAATCTCCGTACAAAGGGATATGAAATCACATTGTCCTGGAAAGACCAGGTCAGGGCAGCTGGAAAGCCGCTCTACTACTCAATAGCAGGCTCTCTCGGCGACTATGTGACAACCATCACCAAGTTCGACAACCCGACAAGGTCACTGGGACAGCACTATGTCGGAGAAAGGCTCGGCGATATCTGGGGCTACCAGGTGGCAGGGCTGTTCAAGACTGACGAGGAGGCTGCAGAGTACCAGTCAAGGATTAATGACAAGGCAGTCAATGATGTAGTATATAAATGCGGCGTGGCATCAATGGCTAAGCTGATGGCAGGTGATGTCAAGTTCGTGGACAGGAACGGTGACGGCATAATCAACACTGGCGAGAACACTGTCGATAAGCCTGGCGACCGCTACATCATCGGTAACAACCGCCCGAGATACACCTACTCATTCAAAGGCGACATCGACTGGTACGGCTTCAATCTCTCGGTATTCTTCCAGGGTGTAGGGCACTGCGACTGGATGCCTCCTAAGAACTGCTCCTATTTCTGGAGCCTGTATGGATTCCCGGCATCCTCATTCGTGCCGACCGACTTCGAATCCAGGACATGGACCGAGGATCGCAGAAATTCATATTTCCCGAGGAGACGAGGATATGAGACATATTCAAACAGCGCACTCGGCGTAAACACCGACAGGTATCTCCAGAATGCGGCATACATCCGCCTGAAGAACATCACGCTCGGCTACACCATTCCGTTGAAGCCGAACAAAGCTGTAGAGAAAGTCCGCTTCTATGTCACGGGCGAGAACCTCTGGTACTGGTCTCCGATGAAAAGGCATACGAAATATGTCGATCCTGAGGTGGCTACCGCATCCTCCAAGCAGGATGACGACTGCATCTATCCATTCTCCAGGACCGTATCTCTCGGCATTGACATAACCTTCTAAAACAGAGAATGAAAATGAAAAGAATATACAATATTTTGATTTCAGGGCTGTCGATGCTCGCGTTCTCGTCATGCGATGGCTATCTGGACAAGTTCCCGGAAACGGACTTGTCACCAGAGTCTTTCTACTCCAGTGAAAAAGAACTGGAACTGGCGACAAACGGATTCTACGCCATGCTTTCCAAGCCTGACGGAACATTCGACGGCGCATTGCAGGACAACGACCTGCAGTATCACGTGTCCCTGAGCAACATCCAGATGGGAAGCAGATCGGCAGAGAATGAGTCATGGAGCACCAGTACATGGTCTGATCTAAGGTCACTGAACTACTACCTCGAGCGCTCCGTAAACTGCACCAATGAAGAGGTCCGCAAGAAATACGACGGCGTCGCCTATTTCTTCAGGGCAATGTTCTATTACGAGAAAGTACGCAAATATGGTGATATGCCATGGTACGACCATGTAATCTCAGATTCTGACAAGGCGAGCCTGTACCGTCCGCGCGACTCCAGGGGCTTTGTCATGCAGAAAGTCATGGAAGACCTGGACAAGGCCATCGACGGGCTTCCTGTCACTTGGACCGAAGGCGTGTACCGTGTGAGCAAATATGCAGCCTATGCCTTCAAGTCACGTGTGGCACTATTCGAGGGCACATGGAGAAAATACCATGATGTACCTGACGAAACCTACACGAAAGAAGACGGGACACAGATAACATTGTCTTCTGAATATTTCCTGCAGCAAGCTGCAGACGCAGCAAAGGCAGTCATCGACTACGGCAAGTACAAGATGTACAAGGGCGAGACTGTAGTAAAAGGCCAGCCGTACAGGGACTACTTCGTGCTGGAGGACGCAGAGACCAGTGAGACAATCTTCGCAAGACGCTTCCTCTATACTGCCGAGATGAACATACGCCACGGAGTGCAGTTCTCATACAAGAACATGAGGTATTCATTGACAAGAGCCCTTGCATACCATTATCTCATGGCTGACGGAACCCCGTTCCAGAACCAGGAAGGATGGCAGACAATGCAGTTCGGCCAGGAATTCACAGGAAGGGACCCACGTATGGCACAGACCATCGCGGCACCTGACTATGTGGCCGTGGGCACGGATGCTTCCACCAAAT
>OLYC01000721.1_pt1 | contig 25621 bp, 24 predicted proteins | sample 1674271 | NCBI WGS metagenome assembly OLYC01 (sample SAMEA103958154, study PRJEB25191) | human gut metagenome
GCTCCCCCGATGGGGAGCCAAGAACGTTCTGCCGCTTAACTTAATAGCATTACCCAATCTCCCTCACGATATCATGCCACTTATTTGGCATTTGTATAAAACTCTGCGACGCTTAGGGAAGCACTGATTCAATCGCTGTCAGATTGAATCAGCGTTTCCTTAGATCCTTCGACTCAGTTCTCATATTTTCAGAGGATCCATATTTTCTAACATACGACGTTTTTCTCCGCTCAGGATGACGAGAGACGCCGCACCTTCACTCCTCACTTCCACCCCCTAGTCCCTAGTCCCTAATCCCTAATCCCTAGTGACTAGTCACTAGTCACTAGGCACCAGTCACCCAAAGGAGCATCCATCATGATCTGGCTTTCCATGTTTTGGGAATTCTTCAAGACCGGTCTCTTCGCCGTCGGCGGAGGGCTCGCGACACTTCCCTTTCTCTATCATATTTCTGAACGTACCGGATGGTTCAGCGCAGAAGACATCGCGAATATGATCGCGATATCAGAGTCCACCCCGGGGCCTTTGGGCGTCAATATGGCGACCTACGCCGGATTTCAGGCGCTTGGCATCCCGGGCGGCATCTTCACGACGCTCTCCCTCACAGCCCCCGCGCTCATCGTCATCACGATCATCTATGCGATGCTGACACGCTTTTCCGAATCGGACGCTGTGAAGCGGATCTTCTACGGCCTGCGCCCTGCCTCCACCGCGCTCATTGCAGCCGCCGGTCTTGGCGTCGCGAAGGTGTCTCTCTTAGATACCGCGCTTTATGAAAAGAGCGGCTCGCTCGCCGCCCTCTTCCAGTGGCCGGCCATTCTCCTTGCCATTGCGATCTACTTCGGTCTTAAGAAATATAAAAAGCACCCTGTGCTCTATATCGCGATCAGCGCTGTCTGCGGGATCGCATTCGGGCTGTAAAAGAAAAAAGATGCGCTGAGAAATGCTTTTGCATTTCGCAGCGCATCCTTTTTTATCAGGCTCTCAATATCGACTTCAGGAAGGCCTTGGTTCGTTCGCTCTTCGGGTGATCGAAGACTTCTTCGCTCGTCCCTTCTTCCTCGACGCGGCCATCGACCATGAAGAGGATCTTATCTGAGACAGACTTGGCGAAAGCCATTTCATGCGTCACGATCGCCATGGTCATATTCTCATCCGCCAGCTGCTGGATGGTCTTTAAGACCTCGCCCGTCAGCTCCGGATCGAGTGCGGAGGTCGGTTCATCGAAGAGCATGATCTCCGGGCTCATCGCGAGCGCCCGCGCGATGGCGACACGCTGCTTCTGACCGCCGGAAAGACTGCCGGGATACATGTCTTTTTTATTGAGCAGACCGACCTTGCTTAAAAGATCTTCCGCGATCGGCTGGATCTCTTCCCTCTTCATGCCCTTCACGTAGATGGGAGCAGCCATGATGTTATCCAGCACGGTCATGTGCGGGAAAAGGTTGAAGGACTGAAAGACCATGCCCATCTTGGCAAGGATCTCCTTCGTTCTTGCTTCGCTCGCGTAGGTGACCTTGCCGTCTTTGTCCTCGGCAAGAAATTCTCCATCGACTGCGATCGAGCCGCCTTGAATGGTTTCCAGATGGTTCAGGCAGCGCAAAAGCGTACTCTTGCCGGCCCCTGAAGGCCCGATGATGGAGATGACTTCGCCCTTTTCCAGTGTCATATCGACGCCGTGAAGGATGGTGAGCTTGCCGAAATCCTTCCGGATATTTTTCATTTCAATAAAACTCATGTCCGTCCTCCTTATTCTTCATAGACCGCATAGCGTTTTTCCACATACGTCAGGATCTTCGTCAGGATCGCGGTGCATACGAGGTAGAAAACGGCTGCCACAAGGAACGGCATGGTATCGAAGTCACGCTGCACGAAGGCACGGGTGACACGCATGAGGTCATTCATCGCCAGAATGTAGACGAGCGAGGTATCCTTCAGAAGTGTGATAGTCTCATTGCCAAGCGGCGGGATGACACGCTTCACGACCTGCGGCAGCACGATATGCCACATGGTCTGCCGGTAGGTGAAGCCCAAGACCTTTGCCCCCTCATACTGCCCCTTCGGGATAGACTGGATGCCGCCTCTGAAAATTTCCGCAAAATAAGCCGCATAGTTCGCCACGAAGGCAAGGATCGCCGCCGGGAAATCACTGATCTGCACATCCAGCATGAGCGGCAGCCCGTAGTAGATGAACATGATCTGCAGCATGAGCGGCGTGCCGCGCATGACGTAAATATAGATCTCCGCCAGCTTGCGGAAAACAGCGACTTTGGAAATGCGGACCAGTGCCAGCAGGATACCGATCGGCAGCGAGAGCACGATGGTGATCAGAAAGATCTGTGCCGATACGCCCAGCCCGGCAAACATATTCGGCAGGATGCGAAGAATGTAATCCATAAAATACTCCTTATAAAACCAGTGTCATATAGAATTATCATACACTGATTTCATCCTTTTAGCAAGATAGAGAAATGAAATGGCAGAGTCATTTCATGGGGATCAGGGTCAGCCTCTATAGCGTGCTGCCCCTTGCCCCTGAATGAAAGCTTTGCTCAAGTGAGGAATGAGGAATGTTGGAAACATCAAACGGGAACCCTGCTCTCCATGAAACCTTCAGGAATCGCCTTGTTTATACTCAGCGTTTCCTTAAGATGAGCGTTGTTACACTTCTTCTATCCCCTTCCCTTGGAAGGGGGGATGGGTTACTCATCCCGCTTCTCCCTCCTTCCTCTGGAAGGAGGTGGCGCGTAGCGCCGGAGGTTGGCTTCGCTCTTTTTCGCCTTCGGCCAACCCCCGCCCTTCGGGCATCCCCCTTCCATGGGAAGGGGGTAGATGGGCTACTCATGTTTGAATGGATTATAAAAATATTCTAATTATTCACTCTTTATATTATGGTATAATGAATTAGTTAATGTGAGTGTGTATTGCGGTCACAAGGAAGGGCGGCTCTCGCGGCCTTCCTTTCCTCAGCATTTTTCCCTATCAAGGAGGAAAACGGATTGGAAACGAAACGTGATTTTATCTGGAAGATGGGCGGCCAGCAGGGACAGGGTGTCGAGTCCTGCGGTGAGATCCTCGGCAAGGTCCTGGCGCAGGAAGGATACTCTCTGTTCAGCCAGCGTCTCTTTGCTTCCCGTATCAAGGGCGGCCACACCACCATTGCGCTGCGTATTGCGACGAAAGAAATCGCGACCATTGGCGAGCATGTAGACTGTCTGGTCGCACTCGATCAGGAAACGATCGATATCCATGGCAAGGAAGTGCCGGAAGGCGGCGTCATCATCGCCGATGATGCGTTCCACCCGAAATTTGAAGCACATACCGGCCGTATGTTCCTTGCTCTCCCGATCACGGAGCTGGCGAAGAAATACGGCAGCATGCAGATGAAGAATATCGCAGCGCTCGGCATGAGTGCCGGCGTGCTGGGATTCCCGGAAGAACCATTCTACGGCTTCATCGCCGACCGCTTTGCCAAGAAGGGCGATGAAATCATTTCTAAAAACAAGGCGATCTTCAAGGATGGCTATGATACGGCCATCGCTGCGATGCACGGCGTAGAGCTTGGAAAGCTCGCGACCCCGCCGAAGAAGGACCAGCTCTACCTGCTCGGCAATGAAGCAGCAGCGCTTGGCGCGATTTCCGCAGGGGCCCGCTTCATGGCATCCTACCCGATCACGCCGGCGACGGAGATCATGGAATACATGATCAAAGTCATCCATAAGATCCATGGCACTGTCGTACAGACCGAAGATGAGCTCTCTTCCTGCATGATGGCGATGGGCGGCGGCTATGCAGGCGTTCGTGCCTTCACTGCGACCTCCGGCCCAGGGCTCTCCCTGATGGCAGAGTCGATCTCCATGGCAGCGACCGCAGAGATCCCAGTCGTCATCATTGATGTCATGCGTGCCGGCCCGTCCACGGGCATGGCGACCAAGGTGGAACAGAGCGACATCCGCTACGCGATCGGCTCCGGCCATGGTGATGCGGAAAAGATCGTCCTTGCGGCCGCTTCTATCGAAGACTGCTACTACATCACTCAGGAAGCCTTCAACCTTGCTGAAAAGTTCCAGACTCCGGTCATCGTCCTTTCCGACCTGCAGTTCGGCATGTGCAAGCAGTCCGTCCCGGCCTTTGATCTTCACCGCGTCGGGATCGAGCGCGGCAAGCTCATCCGCGAAGGCCTGCCGGAACTTGATACGAAGAAGAAAGAATACTTCCATCGTTTCGAGGATGTGGAAGACGGCATCTCTCCGAGAACCATCCCGGGCGTGAAGAACGGCATGTTCCTCTCCACGGGCCTCGAACACAATGTCTTCGGCAAACCGGCAGAAGGCGTGGGCGACCGTGTGATGGAGATGGAAAAGCGCCATCGCAAATTTGCCGGCGTACCGGAAGCGATCACCCCATTCTATGTCAACCATGAAGATACAGAATGCGACCTGCTCCTCGTAGGCATCACATCCACCGGCGGTGCGATCGATGAAGCCTGCGAAGCGCTCGAAGCAGAAGGCAAGAAGGTAAACCACCTGCACCTGCGTCTGCTCTCGCCATTCCCGACCGAAGCCCTTCGCCCCTACATCGAAGGTGCGAAGAAAGTCCTCATCGTAGAAGAAGACCTGACAGAGCAGCTCCGCGAGCTCTTTGCGATCCATTTCTCCTGCCATGACAAGCTGCTGTCCTGCCTGCAGTATGACGGCACTCCGTTCACGGCATCCACCATTCTCAAAAAAGCTAAGGAGGTCTTCTAAGATGGCATCACCGCGCGACTATAAAAATACCATTATTCCGAACTGGTGCCCCGGCTGCGGCGACTACGGCATTCAGAATGCCATCAGCGCCGTCTGTGCGAAAAAAGGCTGGGCGAATGAAGACATCACCCTGATCTCCGGCATCGGCTGCTCATCTCGTATCGGCGGCTACCAGTACTGCTACGGCGCTCATACCACCCACGGCAGAGCCCTTCCCTTCGCACAGGGCATCAAGTGCGCAAACAAGGACACCCATATGATCGTCTGCTCCGGCGACGGCGACTCCTACGCCATCGGTCTCGGCCATGCCATGCATGCGATGAAGAGAAATATGGACATCACCTACCTCGTCTTTGATAATCAGGTCTACGGCCTCACCAAAGGCCAGACCTCTCCGGCCTCTTCCCAGGGCTTCGTCACCAAGACCACCCCGGACGGCAACCCGATGACCCCGCTCGATGCGCCATCCATGGCTATTGCAGCCGGCGCCACCTTCGTCGCTCAGGCCTATGCCATCGATGGCAAGAACCTCGTCGACATCATTGAAAAAGCCGTCGATCACAAAGGCTTCTCCTACGTCAATATCTTCACCCCGTGCGTCACCTTCAACCATTTCAATACCGTCGAATGGTACAACACCCACCTGAAGAAGATCTCCGACGTTCGTGAATCCTATGATCCGACCAGCAAAGCCCAGGCCTTCCACCTCCTCGCAGAGACCGACAGCCTCGTCACCGGCGTCATCTACGAAGAGACCGGCGCCCTTCCTTTTGGCGACATCGTACCGTCCAAAGATATTGCGCTCGTCGACTATGTAGAAAAACCGAGCCAGGAAGTCTTCGACGACCTCTGCAAGGAATTTAGATAGCAGATCGCCTCCTTCCGGAGAAAAGCAGGAGAAGCGGTGAGAAATCTCCCCCCTTCCCATGGAAGAGGGGAGAAGTAGCAAAAACCTATCTACTCTCCTTTTATAGGAAAGAGTGTTTTGCAACAGGTATGCCTATGATTACAAATCGCCCCCGTGTTTCTAAGTCCATGCGTATCCGCTCGCGAGAACTTAGAAATCAAATGACTCCGGAAGAAAAGCAACTATGGTATCATTTCCTGAGAACATATCGGCCTAGAGTAACAAGACAGTATGTGCTGGGACCGTATATCGCTGATTTTTATTGTGCAAAGGCTGGGCTGATCATCGAAATCGATGGAAAGCAGCATTGTACAGAGTCAGGATTTGCGCATGATACTGTAAGAACGCATTTCTTTGAGAATTATGGATTAAAAGTAGTGCGATTGACCAATTTTCAGATTCATTTTCAGTTCAATGAATGTTGCCAATATCTGGAAACCATTCTCCGTGAACGGATAATGGAGCGTGCTACTATGGGCGAGTAGTCCATCTACCCCCTTCCCATGGAAGGGGGATGCCCGAAGGGCAGGGGGTTGGCCGAAGGCGAAAAAGAGCGAAGCCAACCTCCGGCGCTACGCGCCACCTCCTTCCAGAGGAAGGAGGGAGAAGTGGTAAAAAACCATCTACCCCTTCCCATGGAAGGAGGCTCGCAGGCGAATGAGAGCAGGGCTTTCTGGCATTGTCATTCTTTATCCGGTGCGGCGCTTTATTTCTATGCGCCGCACCATGTCCATTGCATCTTCAGCGCCTGCTCACTGATCCCTGTTTTCCAAAGGAGTCCACCATGAACAACATGCTTTATCTCACGATTTTCCTTGGCGTCATGACTGCAATGGCGCCGTTGTCGACGGATATGTACCTGCCTTCGCTGCCGGAGATCGCTTCTGATTTTCATATTTCCACTTCGATGACGCAGTCGACGCTCACGATGACGATGGTGGGGATGGCGGTCGGGCAGGTCCTGGGCGGGCCTGTCTCGGATCGGCTGGGGCGCAAGGTACCGCTCCTTATCGGCATGATGGGCTTCACGATGGCATCTTTGGGCTGTGCGTGGACGGAGGAGATCCACCTCTTCCTGGCTTTCCGTTTTTTGCAGGGGCTCTCCGGCGCTTTCGGCATCGTGATCGCCCGTGCGGTGGCACGTGATGTGGTGGAAGGGCCTGCGCTGATGCAGTTCATGGCGCTCCTCATGATGGTGAATGGTCTCGCTCCGATCGCGGCGCCTGTCGCAGGGGCGCAGGTTCTGCGTTTCACGGACTGGCATGGGATCTTCATTTTCCTTGTCGGGATCGGGCTGGTACAGATGGGCTTGATGATGCATTTCAAGGAAACGCTGAAGAAGGGGGAGCGTGTGCGAAGCTTCACGGAGGGCTTTGCCGCCTTTGCCGTGCTGGTGAGAAATCGCTATTTCTTCGGTCAGTGTCTTCTGCAGTGTTTCTACTTCGGCGCGTTCTTTTCCTACATCGCGGGATCCGTCTTTCTTTTTCAGAATATTTATGGCGTCTCGCCGCAGACGTACAGCTATATCTTCGGCGGCATCGGTCTCGGTCTCATGCTGATGGGCGTGCTTCCGGCGAAGATGGCAGGGGTGGTCGAGGAGATCACCTTTCTCAAGATATCGCTCATCGTGCCTTTCGTGATGTCGCTCTTTTTCCTTGCGGGCATTGTACTTGGTGCGCCGATCGGCTACACGCTCCCTGTGCTTTTCTTTACCGTCATCCCGCTCTCGCTCATGGGGGCGTCGTCGACCTCGCTCTCGCTGTCCCGCTGCGGAAAGAATGCGGGGAGCGCGTCGGCGCTTTTGGGCTTTTTCAATATGATCCTGGGCGGCGCGCTGATGCCGCTCACAGGGATCGCGGGCGACCACTCTGCGCTCCCGATGGGGATCATCATGGTTCTCTGCTATGCTCTCTCGCTCGTCGTTTTCCGTTTGATGATTTGGCCGGAGCATAAGAAGTGAGAAGTGTGAAGTGGTGGTGCGGCGCGTCCTATTTGGATGCGCCGCTTTTTTGGTGGGAGTGACTGGGGAGCGCGGAGTGGCGCTCGGGTGCTTTCGTTAGCAGTACAAATGCGCCACTCTTTCTCCCTCCTTCCTTTGGAAGGAGGTGCCCCGAAGGGGCGGAGGTTGGCCGCGTGAAACGGTACTCCCACATTCGGGGAAACCAACCCCGCCTCGCTTCGCTCGTCTGCCCCTTCCAGAGGAAGGGGCGCGAATGATTTTTAAGGAAACACTGATTCAATCGTTGTCATTCGCGGTCAGGGACTCACGCTCCCCCCACATGTGCCGCGCACCTCTCCGCTTTCCTCATCTGTTTTTCATACCGCTAGTGCCCTATCCGCCCCTACGGGGCACCTTCCCCTAGAGGGGAAGGCTACGATACGAGGACACCATCTTCTAAAAAGGCGGCGAAGCCGCCACCTCAACCCTGAATCTTGAACCCAGAACCCTGAACCAAATGAAAGCAAAGTAAAAAGAACCAACCATGTAAATGATGGGTTCCTTCCCTGGAGTGATTGATGGCTGGTGACTGGGATTCTTTGGCATCGTCATCCCGAGCGCAGCCGAGGGATCTTTACTGCACTGCGAGAATCAGCGTGTATGCACCGAGGGAAAACGATGTCCTGGTGCTGCCTCACATCAGGCGATGAGCGTTCTGCAATATAGATTTCTCGGCTACGCTCGAAATGACGACGGCGCGAAGCGCTATCAAAATGCTGCGGCGCTTCATCATTTTTTGCGCCGCACCATCATTTCTAATTTCTCATTCAAGCGAAGCTTTCACACTCAATCAAGGGGCAGCACGCCCACGGGGCTAACCCTGAAGTTTGAAAGCAGGGATGAGTAGCTAGGGATGAGTGGCTAGGGATGAGTGACTGGTGACTAGTGACTGGTGACTTGAATACCGCCTTCGGGCATCGCCATTATTTACACTCCGCGGCGCTTCTGATTTTTATGCGCCGCACCACCACTCCTCACTCCTCACTCCTCACTCCTCACTTCTAACTAGAGCAAGCGAGAGGCTTTCAAGCGTAATCAAGGGACGACCCGCCCCACGGGCGAACCCTGAACCAGACAACCTTCCCTCTTTTTTGCATTGTATTCTATGCTTTATTGTGCTAAAATGGGATTAGAAATCATACAATGTATGAATATGCGTGTTATAATATAAATAAGACGTATACAGTTGGGAGGTCGTTTCATGAAACCGGTCATTCATGTCGGCATCGATGTGGGATCCACAACGGTCAAAGTGGCGGCTTTGTCGCCTTACATGAAACTTTTATTTGGCAGGTATGAGCGTCATATGTCGGATATCCGCCATATGGCGATGGTACTTTTGCATGAGCTCAAGGAGAAGTTCTCGGGCTATCGCATCACGGCTTCGATCTCCGGCTCGGGCGGTATGGGACTTGCGAAGGTGATGGGGCTTCCTTTCTGTCAGGAGATCTTGGCGGAGACGAAGGCGGTGCAGACGTTCCACCCGGAGACGGATGTCATCATCGAGCTCGGGGGCGAGGATGAGAAGATCACGTATCTTCAAAATGGCGTGGACCAGCGCATGAATGGCGCGTGCGCCGGTGGGACGGGGGCCTTCATCGACCGCATGGCGTCTCTCCTCTCGGTGGATGCAGCCGGGATGGGAAAGCTCGCAGAGAAGGCGGAGCGGATCTATCCGATCGCATCCCGCTGCGGGGTCTTTGCGAAGACGGATATTCAGGCGCTTTTGAATGAAGGAACGGCGAATGAGGATATCGCGCTCTCTGTCTTTCAGTCGGTGGTGAACCAGACGATCTCGGGGCTGACCTGCGGCCGCCCGATCCATGGGAAGGTGGCATTCTTAGGCGGTCCTTTGACATATCAGCCGATGCTTCGCAAGCGCTTTCAGGAGACGCTTCACATCGCAGATGAGGATATGATCGTCCCTCGTCACGGGGAGCTCTATGTGGCGATCGGGGCGGCGCTGTCTGCGATGCATGACAAGCCGATGGATCTTGACAGCTGGCTCTCTCGCATGGAAGAGGAGAAGGATGTCCGCCTTGGCACATCGAAGACGCTTCCCCCGCTTTTTGAGGGAGAGGCGGACTACGAGGCATTCAAGGAGCGGCACAGTCATTTCCGCGTGCCGCGGGGCGATATTTCTGCGGTGAAGGGTTCTGTCTGGCTCGGCATCGATGCGGGCTCGACGACGATCAAGGCGGTACTGCTCGACGAGGAGGATCGCATCCTCTATGAGTACTATGGAGGAAATCAGGGGACGCCGCTTTCGGGTGCGCGCCGGATCCTGGAGGATCTGTATGCCAAGCTCCCGGAGGGCGTGACGATCGCCGGAGCGGGTGTGACAGGCTATGGCGAGGAGCTCATCAAGCGGGCGCTTGAGACGGATGTCGGGGAAGTGGAGACGATGGCGCACTATCGCGGTGCGAAGCATTTCCTCCCCGATGTCACGACGATCCTTGATATCGGAGGGCAGGATATGAAGTGCTGCCGCATCAAGGATGGCGCGGTGGATGATATCCTTCTCAATGAAGCCTGCTCGTCGGGCTGCGGGTCGTTCCTTGATACTTTTGCCCGGTCGCTGGGGATGGATATCGGGCATTTCGCCAAGATCGCTCTCTCAGCCAAGCATCCGGTGGATCTGGGCTCGCGCTGCACGGTCTTCATGAATTCCCGTGTGCGGGAGGCACAGAAGAATGGCGTCTCGGTCGCAGATATTTCTGCCGGTCTCTCCTACTCGGTCATCAAGAATGCGCTCTACAAGGTCATCCGCCTGAAGAAGGCGTCTGACTTGGGCGAGCGGGTCGTGGTGCAGGGCGGGACCTTCTACAATGATGCGGTGCTTCGCGCGCTGGAGCTGCTCCTCGGAAAAGAGGTCATCCGTCCGGATGTGGCGGGGCTGATGGGGGCGTATGGCATGGCGCTCATCACGCGGGATACCTGTCCGGCGGGGCATGTGTCCACGCTTGTGACACCGGAGAAATTGAAGGCGCTGTCGTATACGAATGAAATGAAGCGCTGCCCGGGCTGCGGCAATCACTGCATGATCACGCTGACGCGATTCAATGATGGTCGTGCCTTCGTCTCGGGGAATCGCTGTGAGCGCGGGGCCTCCCTGATGCTGACGGGCAAGAGCGCGCCGCACTCATCGCTCCCGAATATGTACCGCTGGAAGGAGGATGTCATCTGGCATCGCCGTCCGCTTTCTCCGAAGGAAGCGAAGCGCGGCACGGTCGGCATCCCGCGCGTGCTCAATATGTATGAGGACTTCCCCTTCTGGCATGCCTTCTTCGGACGTCTCGGCTATCGTGTCCTCACATCCTCGGAGCAGATCCGCGAGATCTCTACAGAAGCGATGGAGACGATCCCATCGTATTCCGAGTGCTTCCCGGCGAAGCTCGCGCACACGCATGTGGCAGATCTTGCAAAGCACCATCCGGATCTCATCTGGTATCCCTGCATCGACAAGGGGCCGGATGAGGGCAGTACGAACAGCTACCACTGCCCGATGGTCGCATCGTATCCGGAAAATATCGAAGCGAATATGGATGAGATCCTCAGGAAGTACAAGGTGAAGCTGCTGCATCCCTTCCTGCCGTTGCATGCGCCGAAGCGGCTCTTGAAGCAGCTGAAGAAGGCCTTTGCGCCGATGGGCATCTCTTCGTCCGAGCTTGAGAGCGCGATCCATGCGGGCGAAGCGGCGGAGCGCGAGTACAAGGAAAGACTGCTCGCTGAGACGAAGCGGGTGCTGGCGGAGATCAGGGAGAAGCATGAGATCGGCATCGTGCTCGCCGGACGTCCGTACCATGTGGATCCGGCGGTGAATCACTCGATCCCGGATCTCATCAACCAGCTCGGTATGGCGGTGCTTTCGGAAGACGGCATCGCGATGGTCGGCGGTGAATATCCAAATCTCCGCGTCATGAACCAGTGGACGTGGCACAGCCGCCTCTACCGTGCGGCAGACTATGTGACGCGCCATCCGCATCTGGAGCTTGTCGAGTTAAATTCCTTCGGCTGCGGGCTGGATGCGGTCGTGACGGATCAGGTGCAGGAGATCATGCACCAGCGCGGCCGGCTCTATACCTGTCTCAAGATCGATCAGAGCCTGAACCTGGGCGCTGTACGCATCCGCCTGCGTTCGCTCAAGGCAGCCATCGAGGAGCGCGGCGAAGAGACGGGAAGCGCAAAGCCGATCGAGTATCCGAAGGCGGTCTTCACGGAAGCGATGAAGCGCGACAAGGACTACACCATCCTGGCACCGGAAATGTCGCCCATTCATTTCCCCATCATCGAAGCCGCCGTCCAGCGGGAAGGCTACCACATCGAGATCATTCCGCCGATCCATGAGGATATCGACAAGGGGCTTTCCTGTGTGAATAACGACGCCTGCTATCCGGCGATCATCACCATCGGCTCTCTCATGCGTGCGCTCACGTCAGGAAAATATGATCTTTCCAAAACGGCAGTCATGCTGTCCCAGACGGGCGGCATGTGCCGTGCGTCGAACTATGTCGGATTCCTGCACAAGGCATTAGACGAAGCGGGGCTTTCGGATATCCCCGTGATTTCCCTCAATACCCATGGCTTCGAGCCACAGCCGGGCTTCCATTTCTCCCTTTCGATGGGACGGCGCATGATCCAGGCTGTCATCTACGGCGATGCGCTGCAGCAGTGCCTCTACCGCACACGCCCTTATGAGAAAGAGCCCGGCAGCGCAGAGACTCTCTGCCGCAGCTGGCAGAAGCGCTGCATCGAAGCCATCCTTTCCGGCGAGTCCTACACATCGTATAAAAAGAATATCGCAGGCATCATTCAGGACTTCGACCGCCTGCCGCTTTCCGATATGCCGCGCCGTCCGCGCATCGGCATCGTCGGTGAGATCTACGTCAAGTTCAGCCCCATCGCCAGCAATGACATCGTCCGTACCATCGAAGCGAATGGCGGCGAAGCCGAGGCGAGCGGTATGCTTGATTTCTTCCTCTATGGCTCGCTTGACAGCCGTTTCCAGCGGAAATATATGGATGGTACCATGAAGGAAGACCTGAAGGACACCTTCTCCCGCTACCTCTTCGAATGGTATCGGAAGCCGCTCGAAAAGGCGGTGAAAAGATCGCAGCGTTTCCATGAGATCACCGGCATCGAGAAGATGGCCAAGCGCGCCTCCCAGTACCTTTCACTCGGCAACCGCGCGGGCGAAGGCTGGTTCTTAACGGCTGACATGATCGATCTTCTCTATCATGAATGCCGCGGTATCGTCTGCCTGCAGCCCTTCGCCTGCCTACCGAATCACATCACCGGGGAAGGCATGGTGCATAAGCTGCATGCAGCGTATCCGGAAGCGGTCTTCCTCGCCCTCGATTGCGATGCCAGCGCGAGCGAAGTGAATCAGGAAAACCGACTGAAGCTGATGATGAATGCTCTCACGGAAAAGACGAAAGCGCCGAAGGAAATGTCTTTCATTCAGAAAACCATGAATCTTAGAAAGGGAACCACACTATGATGAGAAAATTGACCGGCAAGGGCGAGCGCGTCCGTGAAAAGATGATCGAGACCACGGTTCACATCCTGCAGCAGCAAGGCTTCAAGAAAGCCACCGTCCGCTCCATCGCCAAGGCAGCCGGCGTCAATATCGCCTCCGTGCGCTACTACTTCGGCTCCAAGGAAGAGCTCATCGGTGCGGCACTCGAGTACATGATGGGCAATCTGGAGAATATCGTCTCCTACCTTGATGACAACCGCCTGACGGCGAGCGAAAGGCTGAAGAAATACATCATCGCCTACTTCCACCTGGCCCGCGAGCACCCTGCTCTCTTCCGTTCCATCTCGAATCCTTCGAGTGAGGACGCCAAGGACACCTACTTCATTTACCTCTCTCTTCTCCACAGCCAGTGCTGGGAGAAGGTCATTCGCAATGTGGCGGAGGTCACCGGCTATACCGATGAAAAAGACCTTGAGCTCAAAGCCATGCAGATCTTCGCCGCCGTCGAATTTCCTATCATTCTGGAAAGCAATAAGGGAAATTCCTTCATTCAAGGATACACCGATGATGCGACGCTTTCCCGCTATGTCGACCTCCTTCTCGATAATGTGGATGAGAAAAAGGAAAAGAATGAGTATCTGAAGGAGATCCTGCAGAAGAGTAAATAGGGACTAGGGACTAGTGGCTAGTGACTAGGGATTAGGGATTAGGGATAATCCCAGCTGGCGTGCAAATGAAAGAGCCATGAACAGTTTTGTTCATGGCTCTTTTTGAATGAGAAATGAGAAAGTGAGACGCCATTTCGAGCGCAGTGAGATGGGGCATGCCAGCGGTATAGCGTGCTATGTTGAATAGTCCGATACTATCGATATTCCAACACTTTCAGGCAATACCGCTACGTAGCCCTCTCACCCCTTCGGGGAGCTCCCCCGATGGGGAGCCAAGAACGTTCTGCCGCTTAACTTAATAGCATTGCCCAATGGGGAAGGCTGCGATACGAGAATGCTGCTTTTCTCGCATTGTCAGAACAAATACACGCATATGTGGAAAAAGAATAACGACGGACAAAGCCTTCCCCGCGTGGGGAAGGTGGCGAGCGGAGCGAGCCGGATAGGGTACTAGCGGTATGAAAGACAAGTGGGGAAATGCGTCTCAAGTCGAGGATAAACGAAAGCCCTCTATCCCCGCTATCGCGGTCCCCCTTTCCCATGCGGGGAAGGCTTAAGCGGAGCGACGCTTCGCGTCGATCTTTTATAAAAGGGCGATGCACGAAAGTGGCATTTAAGTCACTAGTCACTCGTATCTCCTAATCCCTAACCTCTACCTTCAAACTTCCAGCGGTATGAACAAGCAAAGGGAGCCTATTTTCTGGAGAGAAAATGCTCCAATTTCTTAGGCAACCCAAAATTTTTCAGGGGGGGTAGTACTACATCTTTATCAGCAAGCGCTGCCTCGACGCATTTCGCCGCTTCGACTGCCTCCTGCAGAGCGCGCAGATGATTCTCCAACTCCGCTATATGCGAGGCGATCATCCGGCGGCGCTCCGGCCGGCTCGCATCTCCCTGCTGCACCAGCCCGATGTAGCGGCTGATCACATTGACAGGCATATCGAGATTGCGAAGCAGCTGGATCAGACGGATCTTCTCCACATCCCGATCCGTGAAGATACGCATCCCATTCGGGCTTCGCTTCACGAAGACCAGAAGGCCTCGCTTGTCATAGAAGCGGATCGCTGTAGCCGGGATCCCTGTCATCTCTTCGATATCCTTGATCGTGTAGTAATGTTCTGCCATGAGCATCTCTTCCTTTCGGTGTAAGTAATGATCCTATTATTTTAATCCATAGAGTGAGGAAGAAGTTAAGTGTATACTTTATAGAGGAGCAGGAGTTCCACGCAGGCAGCTCGCCCATTGATTGGGCTGACAGCTCCGTTCGTATGAGAAATGAGAAAAAGCATCATCTCGGATCCGTCATCCTGAGCGGAGTCAAACGTCGGATGGAAGACAATCGGAAAACGGAACGGTGAGAACTGAGCCGAAGGATCTATCCCGCTCACGAGTGGCTACGAAATACGCAAGACTCTGCGACTGAATCGGCATTTCCCTCATACCGGAAAGCAGCATTTCGATTCACGGTGCTTTCATAGTTCGATGGATGGATATTAAAGGACACATGCTGGTTATATGTTCTAAATTAGGGAAAGAAAAGAATTCGATAAAATCAGCACCTTGCTCATGTCCCCATCAATTCAAATTATTTTTTTCCCACTTATAGACTATTTTTATATGACTTATAGTCACTTCAATAAGTCCCCGATTTTATGGTAAAGTTTCCCACATTAGACCAAGGTAGAAGATATAGAACTGAGGGTAAAGCTCATCCTATTGAGTGCTTCGCCTATACGTGATACCCTAAGTCTAGCTTCAGGGCAAGCCCTTGACCGGAAGCTGATGGAAGAAAGAAGCATCTCGAATTACGCAGAGGAAACACGGTCACTCGAGCCGAAAAGAGATCCTTCGAAAATTCCTGATACACAAAAGGGCAAAATTTTCAAAGGAGCGATTGACTATGAAAAAGATCCTCGCACTGGCTGCTGTAGCAGCACTCACCGCTGGCGTATCCGCTTACGCTGCAAATCCATTCTCCGATGTTACCGCTGATGACTGGGCTTATCAGGCAGTATCCGACCTGTCCGCTCAGGGCGTCGTAGAAGGCTATCCGGACGGCACCTTCAAAGGCGAAAGAAACATGACCCGTTACGAACTGGCTCAGATCGTAGCTCGCCTCATGGCTAAAGAAGACCAGCTGAATGCAGAACAGCAGGCAACGCTTGACAAACTCGCTGGCGAATACGCTGACGAACTCGCAAACCTCGGCGTTCGCGTTTCCAACCTGGAAAAGAAAGTGGGCAACATCTCTTGGAATGGTGATGCTCGTATGCGTTACATCTCTTCTTCCAAGAAAAATGCCGCAGACAAATATGATGGCCGTATCCGTCTGAACGTCAAGGGTCAGGTCAATGATTCTACCTATGTACAGGGACAGTTCGTCAATGAAATGAACTTCAAAGATGAAGCTACCTCCAATACAAAGATGGCTCAGATCTACGTAAACCATAACTTCAACAAGAACGTAGCTGTCCGTCTCGGCCGTCAGCCGATCGTTTTTGGTAACCAGGGTGGCTGGCAGTACAACGGTCTCGAAGGCTATGATGGCGCTCAGGTTTCTTATAACAATGGCAAACTGGCTCTGACCACCGGCTTTGGTCAGCTGAACGCATCTGACTGGGCTACCCTTGGTATCAAAAAAGGCGATACTGTATATGATGGAGATGCAGCAACTAAAGCTGGTTCCATTTATGGTGCTAAGTCTACCGATATGTATTTTGCAAAGGGCGCTTATGACTTTGGCTTTGCTAAATTGGGTGCTGATTATGTTAAGTTCCAGGGGAGCTTTGATGCTGATAAGATTGACAGCTTTGAAGATGCATATGGTACTCACTACATGGCGGGACAGGAACTGTTTGGAATCAACCTGAACATTCCGGTTCAGCAGTTCAATGTCTTCGGTGAATACTGGAAGAACACCACTCTGGGTGATTTCGACACTGCTTGGAACGCTGGTCTCTCTTATGGCAAAGCAGACTGGAAGAAACCGGGCACCTTCGATCTTTCCGTTTCCTACAATGATGTCGATGCTGGTGCATACTTCGGTGGCGGCACATGGCATAACGATATGCTGAAGAACCTGATAAAACCAGTTGCTAAAGCGGTTCCGGCGGGTCAGACTCCGGCTCATAATGATTGGACATTAGCTGGTGCAACCAACCTGACTTTCTGGAACGTTCTCGCTAACGTAACTCTCCAGAAGAATGTACAGCTCCATGCTGAATATGCATTTGGCGCTGATGCTGAAAATGCAGCAGATCCGGATGACTCCTGGACTGTTTCCCTGAACTACAAGTTCTAATACTTGCGTTCTCGCAAACGAACCTGAATCAAAAAAGGAAATCCCTTACGGGATTTCCTTTTTATTTTATATATCATATAATAAGGGCAGAGAGGAGGCGGTGCGTGATGGATATCGACGATATATATCTGGCCGGTAAGAACGCAGCCTATGACGCTGCTGCCAAGAAGCTTTTGGCCAGCCGGAAGATCTTGGCGTGGATTTTGAAATACTGCGTCGAAGAGTTCAAAGAGAGCGAGATCGCAGACATCCGTGACCGCTACATCATAGGGACACCGGAAGTGGCTCTGACGCCTGTCCTTCCGGATCAGACGAATGCGGTGAGCCATATCCGTGGTGAAAGCACAGAGGACGCCACGCTGACGGAGGGGAGAGTCACTTTTGACATTCGCTTTCGCGCTGTGACGCCGGAGGAAGATCCGCTGGAGCTGATCATCAATGTGGAAGCGCAGAGAAGTTCACACCTGACATATCCCTTGATGAAGCGCGCCGTGTACTATTGCAGCCGTCTGATTTCGTCACAATACACTGTGGACTTCGAGAAAGCGCATTACGAAGGCGTCAAGAAGGTCTATAGTATCTGGCTTTGTATGGATACGCCCGATGGGGCAAGTGGTATCACACGATATCGGCTGACGGAAAATCAGGAGTATGGGGCGTACAGAGAGGACAGACGCAATTATGATCTATTGCAGGTCGTCATGGTCTACATCGGGCAGGGGAAACGAGAACTGGGTAACCGCCTGCTGAATTTACTGGAAGAAATTTTCAAATCAAAAGACAGTGCCAAAGACAAGCGGGAACGATTGCAAAAGGAATATCAGATTGATTTGAATGAAGACGAAGAAGGGATGGTGGATACTATGTGCAATTTGAGTGTAGGTATATTTGAAAGGGCTTGGAATCAAGGGGTTGCGGCAGGGATGACGAAGGGCCTTGAGCAGGGTCTTGAGAAGGGCCTTGAGCAGGGTCTTGAGAAGGGCCGCGAAGAAGGCCGTAAGGAGCTGACCCGAGCATTTGTCATGCAGCTTTTGGAGATGCATATGCCGCTGTCCTTTATCCTGCAGGCTACGAAATGCAATGAGAAAGAAATCCGGGATATTGCGGAAGAAGAAGGACTTACCGTAGATCCATCGTGATGAAAACGGAGAGCTTGCGAGAGCCGTCTGTTTTCAGGAAAGCGCAGAGAAAGGAAACGCTGATTTTATCGAAGGACGATTGTATCGGCGTTTCCCTAGCTGCTTTTAAAAAATCAAAAAAGCCCTTGCAAAGGATCACCACCTTATGCTACAATACTGAAAGCGCTGGGATGGCCCGGCTTTTTTAAGTGCGAATTTTCTACTTGCACAGACAGCGTGATTTGTGATATACTAATCAAGCATGTTAATTGGCCGTCGGCCGAAGAAAGATGGAATGAGGTGTAAATAATGCGTGAAGGAATTACTCTTGCATGCACAGAATGCAAGCGCCGCAATTATCGTACGAACAAGAACAAAAAGACCACTACTGAACGTGTAGAACTGATGAAATACTGCAAATGGTGCCATAAACACACCCTTCATAAAGAAACCAAATAATTTTTTCTGATTGAACTGGGGTGCGAGCATGGCCAAGGCGAAGCGTAAAACAACAGCTACTAGAACGGAAAAAGCACAGGAAGCAAGCAGCGCATGGAGCCGTTTCTTCAAGGAAACAAAGATGGAAATGAAAAAGGTCATCTGGCCGACAAAGAACCAGATGCTGAACTATACCATCGCGACCATCGTGTCTGTCATCCTCGTATCTTTCCTGATTGTGGCAGTAGACTTCGTATTCGCTGGTCTCTCCAAGTTATTAGTCACTGCGGTAGGCTGAGAGGAGGAGAGCTATGTCTGATATCGAAGCTGAAAACAAAAACTTAAAAGAAGAACAGAGCGAAGTCAGTGCACCGACCGAGATCGGCGCTCCGAGCGTTGGCTCCAAAGATATCCGCTGGTATGTCATCCATACCTACTCCGGCTATGAAAATAAAGTCAAGGATACCCTGACCCGCAAGGTTCATTCCATGGGCATGGATGATACGATCCTCGAGATCCTGCTCCCTCTTCAGGATGAAGAAGAAGAAAAAGATGGGAAGACAAGAGTGGTTGCTCACAAAGTGTTCCCCGGCTACCTTCTGATCAAGATGGAAGTCAATGACAGAAGCTGGTATGTCGTCAGAAATACCCCTGGCGTCACCGGATTCGTCGGGACGACCACGAAGCCGATCCCGCTTTCTGACGAAGAAGCAGACCGCATCATTCATGGCATGAATACAAAGAAAGCAGCAGCCGTCGACGTCAAAGCCGGCGATCGCGTCCGTATCACCAAGGGTGTATTCGAAGACCGCACTGCTGTCGTACTCGAAGTCGCTGAAGACAAGACCAAGATCAAGGCCGATATCAGCAATTTCGGAACCACCACTACGATTGAACTGGAAGCCGGTTCTTTTGAACCACTTCCGTGATTCAATATACAGTGGGACTGCCTCGAACTAGGCTCGCCCCACGGTGGGAGGGCCCGTTACAGCCCGTAAGTACCACATTCCAACAAGGACAAGGAGGTGTAACATTATGGCAAAGAAAATCTCTAAAGTTGTTAAACTGCAGGTCGCAGCTGGCAAAGCTACCCCAGCACCGCCAGTAGGCCCGGCCCTCGGCCAGGCAGGCGTCAACATCATGGCCTTCGTTAAAGATTTCAACGATCGCACTGCAAAGCAGGTAGGCCTGATCATCCCTGTAGAAATTACCGTTTTTGAAGATAGAAGCTTTACATTTATTTGTAAAACTCCGCCGGCAGCTGTTCTTCTGAAGAAAGCAGCCGGACTCGAAAAGGCTTCTGGTGAACCGAACAAGAACAAAGTCGGCAAAGTCACCAAAGCACAGGTCAAGGAAATCGCTGAAACAAAGATGCCAGACCTGAACGCTAACACTGTAGAAGCAGCTATGCGCCTGATCGAAGGCACAGCTCGTTCTATGGGCATCGAAGTTGTAGACTAAGACTGACCCATTCGTGGCAGGGTAGAACCCCAAAGACCACATAGGAGGAAACAATGGCAAAACTGACAAAGAAACAGAAAGCCGCAGCAGCCATCGTTGACAGTCATAAGCTCTATGACATCGACGAAGCTGTAAAGCTTGTGAAAGAAGCAGCATCCGCAAAGTTCGATGAAACTGTAGAAGTTGCTTTCAACCTGAATATCAACCCGAAATACGCTGATCAGCAGCTCCGCGGCGCTACCGTACTTCCTGCAGGCACCGGCAAATCCAAGAAGGTTCTCGTATTTGCTAAAGACCACAAGGAAGACGAAGCAAAAGCAGCAGGCGCTGACTACGTAGGCGGAAAAGAACTGGCCGACAAGATCATGCAGGGCTGGATGGACTTTGACGTCGTAGTAGCTACACCGGACATGATGGCTGTCGTAGGTCGTCTGGGCCGTGTACTCGGACCGAAAGGCCTCATGCCAAACCCGAAGGTTGGCACCGTCACCATGGATGTGACCAAGGCTGTCAACGAGATCAAAGGCGGCAAGGTACAGTATCGTACAGATAAAGCCGGCAACGTCCAGGTCATCATCGGCAAAGTATCCTTTGACGAAGACAAACTGAAACAGAACCTGCTCGCTATCTACAATACCATCCTCAAAGCTCGTCCTTCCACTGTAAAGGGCGTCTACATGAAGAGCCTCACCATCAGCTCCACCATGGGCCGCGGCATCCACCTCGACCTCACCAAAGTGGTAGTAGCAAAAGCATAATTTTACCTATTTACACTTAGCTTAAGACCGGCGGTAAGACATTTTAAAGGGCGTAGCCCGCCTCCCGAGGCTGAGTACTGCAAAGCCAGTACACGACCTCGCGGAATGCGAGGTCGTTTTAGCTAACGTGATAAATAATAAAATCCCATAGCAGAGGAGGTGTACTATGAGCGAAGAAAAGTATGAAGTTAGAATTCGTCCGGAAAAAGAAGCCATCGTTGCAGAAATGAAAGAAAAGCTGGCTTCCCAGGGCGTAGTTCTGGTATCCTTCAACAAACTGGACGTAAAGAATGCGACACTTCTCCGTCGTAAATTCCTTGCACACGGTGTTGAATACAAGGTTATCAAAAACACACTGACCCGCATCGCAGCTGACGAACTCGGTCTGGAAGGTCTTGATGATCTGCTCGCTGGCCCGAATGGTCTTGCAACCTGCAAAGACGATCCGGTCGCACCGGCAGCAGCTCTGAAAGAATTCTTCAAAGAAACCAAGAGCGAAGCTATCGTTGTCAAAGCTGGCGTCCTCGACGGCAAAGTCATCGACGCAAAAGCTGTTCAGGCACTGGCAGACCTGCCGTCCAAAGAACAGCTGCTGGGTATGGTCGCAGCGACCCTGCTGGCTCCGATCACCGGACTGGCACGTGCCCTCAACGGCAACATCCAGAACCTCGCATATGCTCTCGAAGCACTGCGTAAACAGAAAGAATCTGCGTAAGATCTACGCATAAAACTATTCCATGGAGGAAACAAAAATGACTAACGAAGAAATCCTTAATGCCATTGCAGAAATGTCTGTACTCGAACTGTCCGAACTCGTAAAAGCTATCGAAGATAAATTCGGCGTATCCGCAGCAGCTCCTGTAGCTGTAGCAGCAGCAGCAGCTCCGGCAGCAGCAGCTGAAGAAGAAAAATCTGAATTCGACGTTATCCTCAAAGAAGTTGGCGCTCAGAAGATCCAGGTCATCAAAGCCGTTCGTGAAATCACTGGCCTCGGCCTGAAAGACGCTAAAGCACTCGTTGACGGCGCTCCGAAAGAAGTAAAGACCGGCGTTGCTAAAGCTGAAGCTGAAGAAATGAAGAAGAAACTCGAAGCAGCTGGCGCTACCGTAGAAATGAAATAATTGCGGCTAAGCTAAAAGCTCGAGAAGATCGGACTCCGTGTGGAGTCCGATCTTTTTTGTTTCCTGAAAGCAGCCCGTGAAAATGGGAATGTCTTCTGCGTCCAAACTTTGCAATGAAAATGCGTGCATGAATGGGCGCGGGGCGTTACAATACTTAGGGAAACGCTGATTCAATCGCAGAGTCAGATTCTACAAGAATTTTTATGCATAGCTTCGTCATAGCCTTCCTTATATAGCTCGCTATTCGCGTCAGGTGATTCCTCGCTATGCATAAAAGTTCAAGAGTAAAATCTGACAACGATTGAATCAGTGTTTCCTTAGGAAAGGTATGCGCAGATGGATGGAGCGTTTCCTTCATTCCCTGAGATGTCAGAGGTGCTTTCGAAGGAGAAGATGTATGGATAAGCAAGGATTTTCAGTCAGTGAGGTCAATCAGTACCTGAAGCAGCTGCTGGAATCGCAGAGCGATCTGCATCATATTCCGGTGATGGGAGAGGTATCGAATTTCAAGCGGTATGCATCGGGGCATTGCTATTTCACGCTGAAGGATGAGAAGTCGGCGCTGAAGTGCGTCATGTTCAAGAGCAGTGCGGCGCACCTGTCCTTCACTCCGCAGAATGGGGAGAAGGTCGTGGCTCTCGGCTCGATCTCGGTCTATGAAAGGGACGGGGTGTACCAGCTCTATGTGAGTGCGATGCGCCGGCAGGGGATCGGGGATCTGATGCAGGCGTATGAGGCGCTGAAGGAGAAGCTCACGAAGGAAGGGCTTTTTGATGCGTCTCGGAAGAAGCCGCTGCCTCGTCTGCCGCGGGCGATCGGGATCATCACGTCGCCTTCAGGGGCGGCGGTGCATGATATCATCACGGTGTCGCGGCGGCGGAACAAGGGCGTGAAGCTCATCCTGTATCTGGCGTCCGTGCAGGGGGAGGAGGCTGCAGGGGAGATCGTGCATGCGATCGATTTCTTTCAGCGAAATCACTTGGCAGATCTTCTGATCGTTGGGCGCGGCGGCGGATCGATCGAGGATCTGTGGGCGTTCAATGAGGAGCCGGTGGTGCGCGCCATCGCGGCATCGAAGATCCCGATCATCAGCGCTGTGGGGCATGAGACGGATTTCACATTGTCAGACTTTGCTGCTGATGCGCGGGCGGCGACGCCTTCGCAGGCTGCGGAGTTTGCGGTCATCGATGTGGCGGCGTATAGAAATGGCATCGCCTTTTATATGGACAAGGCGGCAAAGCTGCTGGAAAAAAAGATCCATGAGAATGCACAGCTGGCAGACAGTCTGCAGCAGGAGCTCGCGCAGGCGATGGAGGCGGAGCTGGATGCGAAGAAGCACAGCCTCTCGCTCATGGCGGCGAAACTCTCGGCGCTGAGCCCGCTGACGGTGCTTTCCCGCGGGTACACCATCACGACCGCGGCGGGGCGCGGAGCCGTGCAATGTGTATCGGATGTATCAGCGGGAGACACGATCAGGACGACAGTGGCGGATGGGACGATCTCCTCCGTCGTATCAGGGATAGAAAAGGAAAGGGTGTAGATCATGGAAACGGAGAAAATGTCATTCGAAGAGGGGCTGCAGAGCTTGAAGGAGCAGGTCGCAATGCTGGAAAAGGGAAATCTTCCGCTGGATGAGGCACTGAAGGTTTTCCGCGATGCCGTCGACGTTGGACGCTTCTGCAATAAAAAGCTGGAGATGGCAGAGACGGAAGTGCAGAAGATCGTGGAGGATGCCGATGGCTTCACGCTCGAGGATTTCGAGGAGAAATAGAGAGTCTACGGGGATACCTCTTTGCCCGGAGTGAGGAAAACACAAGGCTGCGATATGGGGATACCGCTATTCCCGACACAAAGCCTTCCCCTCGAGGGGAAGGTGCCCCGAAGGGGCGGATAGGGTACTAGCGGGATGAAAAAGAGCGGGAAAAATTGTCTCAAGTACGCCGTTTACGAAAGCACCCGAGCGCCGCCGCAAAAAGGAAGCCAACCCCGCCTCGCTGTGCTCGGCAGCCCCTTCCAAGGGAAGGGGCTAGCGTGGACACTCCCTCCTTCCTATGGAAGGAGGTGCCCCGAAGGGGCGGAGGTTGGATGGGGAAAGCGGGATGAAAAAGGGCGAGGGAGATCGTCTCAAGCAGGCGATTTACGTAAGCACTCGAGCGCCCATTTTGTAAATAGCGCTGCCCGAATGTTCGTGGGTAGCGGTTTTCCCGTACCGTCATCTCGAGCGTAGCCGAGAGATCTTTCTTGCAGACAGGGAAATGGTGTATGTGAGGAAATCTGCAGCATCGCCTCAGCAAGACGTCATTTCCCCATCACCGCATGCATGCTGATAAGCGTTGTGCAATAAAGATCCCTCCACTTCGGTCGGGATGACGATACGGGGGAAATGTCTGACGTCTAATGTCTCTTAGTCTCCTAGTCTTTTAGTCATTATAAAAGAGCGGCGTTCATATGCTGACGCGCCGCCCCTTCATTTCTACTTTCTCATCAGTCTCGTCCTCGCCATGGCGAGAGCCGCCAGTGTCTTCGCATCGTAGATCTCTCCGCGATCCACCATCTGATAGACCTTGTCGATCGGAAGGCGGATGACATCCAGAAATTCATCCTGATCGAGATGCTGATGAGACTTCACCAGATGGTCAGCGAGGTAGAGGTGGATGGTCTCATTGCAGAATCCCGGCGTGGTATAGACATAGCCGAGCTTTTCCATATGCTCCGTCTTGCAGCCGGTCTCTTCCGTAAGCTCTCTGGCCGCACAAGTATCGGGGTCTTCTCCCCCATCGAGCTTGCCGGCTGGGATCTCCAGAAGCGGCTTCTCGACCGCATAGCGGTACTGACGGACGAAGAGGATCTCTCCATCCCCGGTGACAGGGACGATAGCAGATGCCCCCGGATGCAGGACAACTTCTCTTGTGGTCTTGTGGCCATGGATCTCTACCTCATCATCGAAGACGTGCAGCATCCGCCCCTCGAAGGCAGGCGCGCGATGGATCAGCTTCTCCTTTTCTATGCTCATTTCACACCTGTGCTTCCTACGCCGCCGGTGCGTACACCTTCGGCATGGTCATCGTCCGTGGTGAGGTATTTCGTGAAGATCCCCTGCGCCACTCGATCGCCTTTATTCACATGGAATGGTTCATCCTTCGTATTGTAAACAGCGACCATGAGATGCCCCTCGTTGTCCTCATTATTGTAATAGTCTGCATCGATGATGCCGGTGCTGTTCGCAAGGAAGAGCCCTTTCTTGATCGCCATGCTTGAACGGATGAAAATGGCAAGGTATTCATCATCTTTCATATACGCCTTCAGTCCGGTCTTGATGAGCGTCACCTGATGCGGAATCAGATCGATGTCTTCCCCGCATTCGATGTCATAGCCGGCGCTTTTTTCCGTCTTTCTTTCCGGCAAATGGATGTCTTTCCCCTGCCACGTGGACAGGATCTCAAAGCCTCTTGCTCTTGTCATAGAATAGATTCTCCTTATAAAAATAGGGCTTACGGTTAGCCCGTGGGGTGTGCCGCCCCTTGATCGGGGATGAAAGCTCGACCCGAATGAGGAATTAGGAATGATGGTGGCGGCTTCGCCGCGAGTATGAATAGCCTTCCCCTCGAGGGGAAGGTGCCCCG
>OLYC01000747.1_pt1 | contig 25035 bp, 47 predicted proteins | sample 1674271 | NCBI WGS metagenome assembly OLYC01 (sample SAMEA103958154, study PRJEB25191) | human gut metagenome
TGGTTAAAATGGATGAAATGTGTTGTTGAGTGGTTTTAATTTTAGTTGGTAGAATTGGTTAAATTGGAGTTTTTTGATATGTTCTTTTCTCATTAAAGAAAAGAAAAAATGTTAAAATCTCAAAATTCCAAAAAACACGTCAAATCTTGTAATTAGTTCCAGTTCTTGCTATCGGTCCAAGAATGCCAGGTAAATTTACAAAAAATTCACATTTAATCAAATTAAATTATTTCTAAAGGAGAAAAATTAAAATAATGCCCAGAAAAAAGCGTGAAAAATTAGATGTTCTTCAAATCGGTGGTCGATACAAATATTCCGACCTCTGTAATGTTTTTCAAGAACAGCAATTAAAAGGAAACCAAAAACAAGCTCAGATTTCTCGTTGGCAATGTCAATATCTTTTAGATAAAGACCCCTCCGACCCGCGGATTTTTATTCTAAAGGAAATTTACGATACCCCTCTCGAACCGATGACAAAAGGACGGAAATCTGAATACTTTCAATATATTAGGGACATTATAGTTTTAATGTGTTATACTGACAGGCACAATATGAGCAGTCAATATTCTAACTATTATCAGTTCCAGGCATCCAAGACCCAGCTCTATAAATTATTTGGATTTTTCAACCAGAGGTTTCTTGAGGTTTGTTATGGAAAGGATAGGAACTTAGACAAATCTAAGTATGAGACTATTTATAAGCAATTCGAGAATGAAGTATTCAGTAAGAGTTATGATATTCTTGAAAGTGTCAGAAAGAAACTAAAAAATGAACAGCTGATAGATAGTCATGATACTGTTGAAGTTCTTATTCGAAATGAAAATGGAGAAGAATATTGGAAACAGCTATCAGAAAAAGAACAGGCGGATTTAATGACTGTTAAGAAGGAAGTGCTGGAGGAGATGGAAATTAAGTCCCTATCACAGGTATATTTTAGTGGAAAGTTTCAGAGATTCCACGGCAGAGTTCTGGAAATCATACGAGAGAAATATGATTGGTTATATTACAGAGAAGCCATTAGTTTTTGGGTCATGAAAGAGGCTGTTAATAAAGAGGTAAAACAGATCTTAGAAAAATATGGGTATGATGCTGAAGAAGACGTTGTTCACCGAAAGGCGTTAAAGCTGAATGAGAAAATGATGAGTTTCTTAAAAAGCAGAACGGAGAATGACTCTTGTGCACTATTAAATGAAGGGCAAACAAAATATCTTGAAAAGATTAATAAGAACCCGAGCGACTGGCTATATGATCAGTGCGTGGATATCATGGCAGAGCTGATGGGAGTAGTTGATAATAAGGATAGAATACAGCTGTCCGATGTTAGGTATCAGATGATGTTCGGATATAATGGAGGCTTGGACTGTTATATAGATGAATATAGAAAAATAAGGGCTGAGTTAATTGATGAACTGATTAAATTGCCAGAAGGGAGAATGAAATGAAATATCCAAATTCTACATCTTATTGTAATCAAATCGAACTCGAAAACGATTTGAAAAAATATCTTGGTCTTCCACCTTATGACGGATTTACAAATCCGGTCGCATATGATGCCTACTATCTTAATTCTATATATGTTAAATATGGGAAAGAGAATGTCGTAAAGGCATTAAATCGACTCTCTAAATAATGAGATGAACTAATTCATCAGATCTCACATCTCCCTCTCAAAAACTTTTTTGAAAATTTCAAATAAACTTTTCAAAACCCCTTGACAAAATCCCGCTCCTATGTTATACTATATTCGCAAGGGGCGAGAGGGACTAATTTGCCGGTTATCCTTTCCCGGCGACATTCCTTTCAAAAAATTTTCCAAAAACTTTTTTTAAAAACCCCTTGACAAAACGCATTTGACGTGCTATACTATAAGCGTAGACAGGAGAGATGCCGACCACTTACCACTTAAGGTCTGGATTCTCTCGCCGGTGGTCTCCTTTCCCATCGGTCCCTCTCGAAGGGTCTGTTTGCTCATTTTTACCTCCTTTTTATGGCGTCGGGTTGGTGGTGCTCCCGATTGCTGAATGGTGTTCATAGTAATTTCCTTTCTTACGGCGTGGAGAGAATACACACACGCTAACAAAGCGGTCGGACGCTTGACTGTGGATAGACACTGGCAGCTCGGAAATAGACGAGTATCCTTTCTATCCAGCTCGTCCTCGACGGTTTGAGGGCTGGTCTTGTAAAATAGTGACCGACGTTGACTGAATCGTCTCGTAAAAATTTCAGTGACAGTCTGGAGAGACAGACATCTATCTGCTCATTTAAGCACGAAAAGGTAAGTGCCGAAGGCTATTTAGCCGGAGATTCCATTCAACGATTCCGAAGGCGCCTTGAAACTGTTAAGGGATCGGGAATATGTTGGTTCAAGTCCAACAATGGGCACCAGCAAGCCGGTAGCGTTAACACATTCACCGACTCCGGCTCAAAAAATGTGGGGTTCTTTCCAAGGGTTTCTTAGCCTCTAAAAGCAAACCCATTTCTATCCCCTTCAGATGGCGTGCGGTCCTGTTCAAGTCAGGCGAGGGGAATATTCAATATTCGACCTATGAGAGGTAGACCGGGAAGACCTATACAACTTCCTAATAGCACATTGGGGTAGCGCCCCAATCAAAGTTCCGGCATAAAATGAGACGTGCGTCCGGTGGGTGTGATTAGGTCGGGGTATTGTGCAAGCATCGTGGCGGTGCTGAAAGAATAAAGAGCAGTGTACAGGCTCACGTCACACGTTATCGCTCAATTGTTCAATTGGTAGAACTGCGGTATATCGCAAATGTTGGTTCGAATCCAACTTGAGCGGCTGTCGTTCGTGAGTGAAATGATATATCTCACGGTGGAGCTCAATTTCCACAAGACAATTATATATTATTATACTAAAGCAAAGTCGCGATTGATTGGGTTGAAAAGTACAAAGAGCTGTACGAAGTATAACGAATCAACACGCGCAACATCCGTCAGGTTTGTAGGAAAGGAAGGCTCGAGTGATATCATCCGGGTAGACCTTAAATCAATTCTGACAATGGGCTAGGTTGGAGCAGCGTCAGGGGACTCGGAAGGGTTCTGGCGTCAGGAGTGCAACGACTGCGAAAGCAGCGCCACAAGTAATTGTTGGTTGTGGTTGCCTGACGGATGTTATCATATCCCCTTGCAGGAAGCAGCCTTACTGTAAAAGGTTTGGCAATGGTTCGAATCCATTGGTGGGGCTGAAGATGTCAACTTCAGAAATGACTTGACCGCAAGTACTTGTGTGTGGGACTTCGGTGACTGTAATGCAACACTCCGAAGCGCGATTGGTCAAAGGCGTATAGAGAGGTGACGCCTATTCCTCTCAATCGACGTGGGATGTTCCCCGTCCGGTTCGATTTGACAGTGACGTCCGTAAAAGAGTTTACTGTCGAAGCCAACAAATTGGAGAAACGTAATCCAATTCAGGCAGATGGCATAGAGGGGTGACGACCTATTCCCCTTGTGTTGGCACTCCCCCGCCAACCGTATCCCAAAAGGACGCACGGAAAAGGGGGAGACAGACCGCCCGTTTACTGTAGCGGATTTAACCGCAACGAGCGGAGGTGCCCCGATGCAATATATTGGAGTAACATCTAATATTGAGAACAAATCGGTAAGAAGGGGTTAAATGTGTTTTGAACAGCCATATATGTGAAATTCATAGCTTAGGCCGTTACAGTCGGGAAGTATTTGTTAATAGGTGTTCCTCCGCCTATCGCACCCCAGAAATGGACACGCGGAAAAGGGAGGAAAATCACCGACCCACCAGGCGTGGGAACGGTTCCTGTAGCCGCCTAATTGCGGCTACTGCTAATAGCAGCCTGATCAACTGCTAAATTCGGTGCCACCGATGAGGGGTTAAATGGGCGCAATAGCCGTCACAGCCGAAACATTGTCGAGTCGCCAAGCGGTAAGGCAACGGTCTTTGACGCCGTCATTTCGTAGGTCCGAATCCTATCTCGACAGCCAGCAGAAAATCTCCGCTTCTCCAAAGTATATTCAGGGCACCCGCCTCATCAAGTCCGATAATTGAGTCGGAAACTGGTGGGACGGGCTGTTCCGCATCTCAAGAAAGGAACCCGCTCCCAATGGGCATTTCTATCAACATCAACGTAAAGCTTCCTATATATAACAAGACTCCAACTTATAAACCGCTCCCGCAACTCACTCGTCGTCAGCGGTCATTTTTCGAGTCTGCTAAAGCGGCGTCCCTTCTCTCCGATCATCCGCAGTTCCATCTCGGTTGTGTTATCGTAGATGGTTCTCGTATCATCTCATCAGGATGTAATTCCATCACACGATGTTCTCCGATTCAGCAGAAACTCGATCATAATCGATTTGGGGGAGAACACAAAGGGGTTTGTCATGCAGAGACATCCGCCCTGCTTCCACTCATTCGCCAGAGAGCCGATTTGACTTCCTGTGCCGCATATCTGTACCGCTCCCATAAAGATGGTTCGCTTGCCATCTCTCGCCCTTGTAGCGGCTGTATGAGCCTCCTGCGTGCTGCTGGGATTCGATTGGTCTTCTTCACGGTGGAAGGCGGATATGCCGTAGAAAACATTTAGGGAGCGGGACATGCAATCAGGTGATTGGATAACCTACCTAAAACAGGTTAAATAGGTTATCTTCACATATATTAACAAATTATTAACAAAGAAAGGACTTGTTAAAATGTCAACAAAAAAGACAAAGACAGAAGACAAGACATTAGATCAACAGACAGAACAAACTCCGGTCACAGCGGCAGAAACCGCTCCCAAAACGAGAGATCTCGATAATCTCCCGGAGGATAAGATTGTCCGCACTCCGCTCCCCTCCAAAACCCTGAGGGATATGCGGACACAGTTCATCCGTTGCCTGAATGCCAAGTATATTCACACGGATAACGACGGAGATTATGCCATCGAAGAGTCTAGAGACGGAAAAACACTGTACCTTTTGTTCCAATGGACCAGAACCGCGTATGACTGGATTAGTAATTTTGATTTTGTCGCTAAACCGTATAAAGATATGGAGATTCCGTGGCGCTGTCACAGAGGTTTCCTGCGGGTCTGGAAATCAATCAAGCCGTTTGTCAAAGATGCGGTTGCCAATCCCAAATATACCAAGATTTATATCTGTGGATACAGCCATGGTGCCGCTATCGCAACACTTGCTCATGAGTATGTTTGGTTCAACCGCCCCGATCTCCGCAGTAAAGAGAACCCGGATGGAATCACCGGTTATGGATTCGGATGTCCGAGATGCTATTTTGGATCTATTCTTCCGTGGAAGAAGATGCCACAGGAGCTTGCACAGAGATGGGTACGGTTCTATCCCATTCGTAATCTGGAAGACATTGTGACGCACGTCCCGCCCCGTATTTTCGGTTTCAGACACGTTGCTCCGGTCGTCCAATTGGGAAGAACAGACAAGTGGCAGATTATCGATTATGCTCCCAATTTCCCGCCCAGAGTAGCAATGCACTGCGATCCTAACTATCTTCTCTCGCTCGACGATGGGATTAAGGAAGCACAGGAGCTTGAAGCCTACCAGAAAGAAGTTAAAAGGGCCAATAATCTTGCTGCAAAGAAAGCGGCATCCAAGAAGACAGTTCCCGGGAGCGGTTCAAAAGAGGAGAAATAATGGCAGAGGAAATTAAAAAGCAGACAAAGACCCGCTCCACTTCGTTGAACTGATCGTTACCTGCCAAAAGAAACTGGTCTCTCTCCGCTCCAAGACTGCTACAAGAGAGCTGACCGAAGAACAGAAAGAAGCAATGCGGGAGCGGATGTCCAAGATGTGGAGAAGCGGAGGAGAAGACGCAGACGAGGACGAAAATTAAAAACAATTCTAAATACAAACATAAAAGGAGACGTTACAAATGAAGTATTACAGTGATATTACAAAGCAACTCTACGAAACCCGCGAAGAGCTTTTTAAGGCGGAGCGGGATTACAAGACAAAGCTTATTGCAAAGGCTCGCGCAGACGAAAAGGCAAAAAAGATTGCCGACCTCGAAGCACAGCTCGCAGAGTTAAAGGGAGAAACAGCCGCGAAGACAACGACCGCTCCAAATACTGATACAGATGGAGACAAAGTCGATACACACAAGACGGCAGAAGTAATTAAAAAGATGATCGATAAGTTCAAGTTCAAATCTCCGACTTTCGAGTTCCCGGACGTTGAAGATGATAAAGATGAAAAAACCGCTCCCACAAAGACAAATGGTGCGTGCGGAGACTGCAGTAAGTGCGTTGAGGCAGACACAGAAGACAGAAAGCAGAGAAAACTGAAAGATTCTGGATATTATTCCTCCGCATATATTAATCTGAACGGCAAGGAGTTTTACTCCGAGGGAGCGGATTCGTGGAATGATGTTAAAAAGGCTGTTCGGGAGTATTTCGAGAAGTTGCAGGGGCTGAAGTAAGGATTGTAAATAAACTAAAATTGTAAATAAATTGTAAATTATTTAGGAGTGGTCGAAAGACTGCTCCTTTTTTTGTTGGGTGGACTGAAATGAGCGGGAGCGGTTCTATTAAAAGGCGGTCGGCAACGAAAATAGAATTTTGGTTCTGGGATATTTTGGATCGGCAAGCAAATTTTGGGCGCGGTTCTAGGGATTCGGGGCGGGGTTGGGTAAAAGGGCGGCGCCGCGTAAAAAGAAAAAATATGGGGCGCCATTAAAAAAAATATTGCCCGGCAATATAATGATCCCTCGCGTATTTTTTTATTTGGTGCCGGGATCAAGACACCAGGGAGCTTTGGGGTTTGCTCCCGTTATATTTCTCTACCCAACCCAACCACCCAACGTAGAGATATTAAGAAATCAGAACGGCACGGTTTTCTTTATTTGCGGATAACCGTAAACCCATGGTCGGCTCATCTTATCGATGAAGTTCGATGAAGGCAAGAACGAGACACAAGACAATCACAATGCCAAAAGTACTCATTGCACCACCTCCTTTCTACTTCGAAAAATAGAACATTAGAAAGAAATCGATGGCAGACAAAACCCAAAACGCAATCATTTCGAATTTTCCGCACATCTCTTTAGAGTCTTTCCAACATCGTCGGATTAGCAACCCCAAAACCAATAGAAGAATCACTTTTCTTTATCACCTCCTTTTATTTTCCAATAGAGATCAGATTTTCTAACTTGACATCGAAAACATCAAGATTTGCTTTGTGCCAATATGACGGAACTGTGATTGCCCGAACCTCCTCTTCGGATACAGACTTTCCATCAATATACCAGTAAACCTTTGTGTTCCCACCACTTGGAACGGTAGCAAATGTGACATATTTTTGCGACGGGTCAGATATCTTCTCCTTTATAACATTTCTATAACCGTCGCTCCATTTCCACCATTGAACTGGTTTTTGTTTTATCGCATACGGTTCACTTGCCCTTCTTTCCTTAACGGCAGAAAGGTTGGAGTATGAAACCCCAACCCTAACCGTCGTTTCTACAATCTTCTCAATTTTGTGACCTTTGAACTTTGCAGACGGCTGAACATCCGTGCGATATTTTACTCGTACAAACGCACCGTGTTTTAAAGACGTTACCTTATGAATTATGTCAGCCATGATCAGTTTTCCTCCTCATTTTCTTCGTCATTTTCTTCGTTCCAAGAGTCAATCTCTTCCTGAATCTCGTCATTTCTGAAAGACTCCTCGCGATCAACGATTTCTCTCGCAATGTCACCGGGATAAATCCAGTCAGTCGGATAATTCGTCGATTCAAAGTTGCCATAGCCATTGAAGTGGAAATATTCGTGATTCGGATTGAAGTCTCCATAGAAGATGCTGCGGGCAATATCACTCGGAGTCATTCCTTCGCAGATTTCGTCAAATCTTTCCATTTCGATGATTTCGTCATTGTAGTCGTTGGTTTCGTAGCAATACTCATTGTGGAGTGCTACTGCGTCGGATTCTCCCATGCACGCGATAATGTTCTTGATTGCCTCAACCTTCTCTTCGTAAGTCTTCATGGTTCTGTTCTCCTTTTCATTTTTAATATTGTTGTTTTTGTTGGTGGTTTCGGTCAGGGTGCCGTTGTTGATTGCGTTGTTGACATAGTTTGTAAAGATTGTTACGAGTTCGTCTGCGTCGTGGTCTTCTCCGAAAAGTGCTTTTACTTCTTCCAAGACCTGCTCTTCCGTGATGTCCTGTCCTGCCAAATTGCGAAATGTTCTCATTTTTGTTTCCTCCATTTATTATTTAATATTGTTTTTATGAATTGCGTAGGTCCAATAGACGATATCGGTGTTTGCGTCGATAAATTGATCATCCACGAGACGCCCAACTCGATATATAACGTAGTCGTCCATTTCGTCGTAAAGTTCTACGGAAATAACCAATCCAAGCCAGTTGTCGCTTTCTCCAATCTGCGGAAGCTCTTTAAGAGAGTAGATCACTTTTGCGTTTCTAACCCATTCACGAATTTCATCCAATGTCTCCGAGCAATTTAGAAGATACTGATTAAATGAGTAGTCATATTCTTCCGGGGTTTCCTTCTTCAATTCCTCGAACTCCTTTCTCAATTCTTCCTCCGTAATGATTTCTCCGGTGTTTATGTCTCTAAATTTTCTCATAATAATTCCTTTCTCCCCGTTTATGGTCAGATAGGTCAACCAAATTAATTTCTTTAAATAGCTCCGCAAAAGTTCGAAATGGATGTGCGCATAATGCCGAACTTGTGAAAGGCATCATATCGAACACAACGAATCAGCCACTCTCTTGTGTTTTTTGGCTCTCCATTTTCTGTCGAGACGAAAGAGTTAAGGTTTGCGCGAATCAATTCTCCACCTTTTGTTGCTTCGAAATCTCCGTTTTTATCAAGAGTAATTTTCCAGCCAGAAATCATCCATTTCATTGTAAAATCCTTCATCTTATATACCTTTCTACCCGTATTGCCAGATAGCACAGCATAGTTTTAATTAAAGATTGGCATAGGCCTTTTTATCAAGGCCACAAAAAGCTTTAATGTGTGCACCTGTGGTGCTGCTCCATCCGCTCCACAGTTTTGTCAATTTCCCATTTATGTCTCTTTTGATTATAGGAGTGTCATAGCTATAGAGTATTTCGTTTCCGTTGTCGTCAATAACAACCTTTGCTTTCCCATAAAAACTCTTCCTTCCATTGTCCGGCATTAACTCATACATTTTCATAATTATTTCCTTTCTCCCCGTCAAGTCAGATAGGACAACCAATTGTTGATTTTTTTGTTAATTCAGAACGGTAATGTGTCGCAACTCAAATGTCTGTCAAGCCAGTCGTAGATCTTCGGAAAATGATCCATCATCCAAGCCCAGAAATGTCTTCTTCTGCGCTCTCTCCGAGTCTCAATCGCACTTTGCTTTTGCTTTTTCATACTTTTCTCTCCTTTCTCCGGTTTTGTCGAGGTTTTCCGGAAACTCATAATTTTATGGTTTTATATAATCAGGACGTGGTCCTGTAATTTTCGAGTATTTATTTAGCACGGGCAACTTTTAAACGCTTCGTCTTTATCGTGTTGTATATCATTACTTAAATCTGTAAATCGTGTATATTTCTTGTTCGGGTTTATTTTGAAAAACGAAAGCAAATCGCTATAATACCATTCCGACATCGACTCGGAACAATAATGTTCAAGAACTTCTTTTTCGTCAATCGGCTCTTCACAATGTTCTCTAACAATTTTCAGCATATTATCTTCTTCGATTTTCTGTTTTTCTCTTGAACGTCTTGATCTTTCTTCTTCCTTAGCTTGTTTTACTTCATTCTCCCACCAACTCCAATGTTCTTTATCGTTGATAATTGAACTAATTTCTCCAAACTCTAATCCGGTCTCTTTTTGAATTTGGGCATATTTATATTTCTTTTTAAATAACTGAACGACTTTCAATTTGGTTTCTGCGTTAGCAGACTTTCCCGCGTTGACGGACTTCTCGGCTTCCGCCAAACCCACGTCATTCTCATCTCCATTAGCATTCTCATTGTCATTATCATCTTCATTAACATATAGGTTTTGCGGAGGTTTTGCGGTTTTGCGGCATTCATTTAATGCTCTTTCAACCGTATCTCTTGAACATCCAAGAATTTTAGAAATTTCCTTAACCGTTTTACCGTTTTGTTTTAGAGCAAGAACATCATCTTTGTTTATTTTCGACGGTCTTCCACCGAGTTTCCCGGCTTCGATTGATGCGTCGTGTCTTTTCTTTGCGGCCTCAATTACGCGCAGGCAGTCTCCCTCAATCCATTTGATGATTGATTTCTTTTCTGTTACGATTTCGCCGAAGCAAATATAACAAACCAATGCCCAAATCATTTCTTTAGCAAAATCTTCACCAAAATCTTCAGCAAATCCTTTTGCTGTTTCTGCCCAACCTCTGTAAAATATAAAACTGTCATAACCATTGAATTCCTCCATAATCAATTCTCCTTGTAAATATTTTTTGTTTTTGTATCTATATAAAAAGGAGACTGGATTTCTCCAGCCTCCTTGGGTTTTAATAATTCAATTGCCCGTCTCTTCTGGGAACAGCTCTTTTTGTCTTGCCGTTATTTCCGGAAGTGTGTCTTTGATTTCGATTTCGTAGAATTCTCCAAGGTCGACATCGTGTTCGTAATCGTAAACGCTGTATCCTTCACTCATCAAATTGATATCAGCAACGAGAGTGTCCGTAATGTATTTATGTTGAAGCATTGATTCGAGTTCGTAAAATTCATAGAATCCTCTCATCTTCACAGCAAAGTAATCAGAATAGTTCGCTCGAATATCTCCACGAAGATGGACAGCGATAACCATCGTTATTTCGTCATCATATTCTTGCGAGTGAATTTGTAAATCATCGGAGATGTTTGCGTTCCAGTTGTAGGTATTGTTTCCTTTCGTTTCTTCATCATTGATGAATTCTTCAATTTCTTCATCGGTGATGTCAATTTCGTATTCCTTCAATTCTTCGAGAAGCGGAATAACATCTCCAACAAGAACATTTTCGCGTATATTCCCATTTTCATCAAAAATCCAAGGACGATATGCTCCGGTGTGAGCGGTTTTCACTTCTTCAATAACATTTTCCAATCTTGTCATAGTATAATCCTTTCTTCGGTTTTAGAGGTTTTCCGGAAACTCAATCTTTCTCGGTTGGGTTGACGGCAATCTCGATTTCTTCGTGATTTGCCCAAAATCTGTTTTTTGTTTCTTTCCAATTACAATTCGGAAAATCATCAAGAGCAAAGCAATACATTATTCCATCATCTTCCAAAATCGTAACCGATTTACCATAATGAATATGACTTGTGTCTTGTTCTCCCGTCCTGTAATCAATAGGTCTAAATATACCTTTCATTTCCCTCATCTTCCTTTCTCATATACTTCTCAGCATTACAAATCAAGACTGATAACCATTCTGAATTTTAATCTTAATAATTTGTTAACAATTTAATTGTTAGAGCTCAACCTTCTCACCTCTTCCGCACAATCTTGCGAGCGGGCAGTAGAAAGTCAGATAGCTGTTTAGATGTCTTCCCTTGTTGTCAGAGTTCCAACGCACAAACATATATTCAAGCGCGTTTGCGACCGCATAGAAATCTCCTCCATCTCTGATTGCCCAGAGTCCAGCTCCGATAAGCTGCGCAAGGAATTTCTTTTCTGCATTAGTTGCTTTCGTCTTGTAGTCGCTTTCTCTTTCAGGACGAACATAGACGTCATCGGAAAGCATGTCGGATAGCCTGTCGACGGTTTCTTGAGTGATAAATCCCTCTTCATTTGCATAGGTTTCGAATAAATATTTCTGTTCAGCGGTTTTGTAAGTGGTAAGCATAGTTTTAATCTCCTTTTTGTTTTTTAGTTGTTTTGATTTTTAATTGCTCTGAACATTTTGCGAACAACATCGTCTAGATTATTCCAATCTGTCCACTGCGCTTCGTCATACCCGAGTTCATACATATAAATTGAAGTAATGGGGTTATTAATTTTGAGCGTCAGAAATTCCTCAAACACCTCTTCTCTATCTTCGAGATACGGAATCACCTTTCCTTTCATATAATCGTAAATTGCCTGCCATTTCGCGATTTCATAAGCACTAGCAATCAGCGTTTCGGGACTCATATTCAACAGTCTTTCGTTGTGCTTTTTGTTTTCATTTTCGACGATTGCGATAAATTCTTCAACAGTTCTCATAGTTAATCCTTTCTGCCGTTTTGTAAGAGGTTTGCGGCGACTCTAATTTTTTAATTTAATCGGCAAGTGAATAGTCACAGTTGTTGAGATCGACCTCGTTAGAGTGATTGACAATCATATCCAACAAATCGAAATCGAACCTGTAATCGGGAATCAGATCTCGATATTTTCCATATTCTTCCCAGTCGCAATCGATTGCGATGGACTCTTCATCGAGAGCGTCTTCGATGTCCACAACAAGATAGTCTTGAATATAAACGTCCATTCTGTCTAAAACTTCCGACGCAGTCTCAAATCGATCATCTTCGATGTTTACGAAGTTGGCACGTTGCCGATCTTCGAGCGAGAATGTTCCGTCTTTGTGCTTTAAGAGCAGAAATTCGGTGATGTTAAGAAAATCGTCAAAAAGCTTTTCGTAGGTGTTTTTCATAATGGTTTTATTTCCTTTCTGTTTTTTGATTTTAATACGTGAAATCAACGAAAACCGGAGTATCTTTCTTCAACATCCGTTCATAGCTGATATCGTCGCGTCTTCCGCAGGAATATTTCTTTTGAGAGCGGTCATAATCGCCCTTCACATAGACCTGTGAATCTTTCGGTTCGGCAATCGGCTTCAGGGTGAACCAATCACCTTTCTTCAACGCTCCGAGGGTTAGGACAAAGTTCAGATTCTTTTCGACGTGATGCTTGATTCGGAATATCGTCAGCGGGCAGTTGTCGCGATATTCTTTTATGGTTTTTCTGGCTTCTGCGTAGGTACTTTCGGAGCATTCAACGCTCCATTCTCCGCAGTAGAGCCCTTCGATGTCGTAGAAATCAACGGTCTTTCTGGTATCGATAGTGCATGTGGTTTTCATAGTTTTCTCCTTTTTAATAATTTATTTATAATTTGGTTAATAGGCGACTGCAAGACAGTCCGGACAATCGTCGTTATAGTCGTCGTCGGTGTCAGCTTCCCAGACCCAAAGAGTTGTGATAAAGCGTTCATCGTTCTGTAAGCAAGCAGCATCTTCGGAGATCACAAAATTCATCTTTCCGTTGATGTCGTCGAATTGATGTTCAAGATATTCTTTCGTCTTTTCAACTGCGTCATCCCAAGTTTCTGCAAGAACAACTCCAGAAATTGTTGCCTTACCATCTTCTTTGTAATACCAACGATACATAATTTTTCCCATAATAGCTCTTCTCCTTTTTAATAATTTGTTTAAAGTTGATTGTTTTCAATTGCGTATTTAACCTTTTGTTCGAGTTCGTTGTAAAACTGACGTCTCTCTCGATAATGATCTATAAGGTCAGAAAGACGTTCATCTCGACCGCCTTCTTTTTCGATTTTGTTAAGTTCTTTTTCAACCTCATATTGTTTTATCTCGAAGTCTTTCGCAACAATCCCAATGCAAGCAAGAAGCTTCTCCTTTTCGATGTCAGTCAGGGTGATTTTTATGGCTTTTTTCTTCATAGTTTTAATCTCCTTTCAGATACACCAATTTGTCCTGATACATTCGTCCAACCAAACAACCTGATGTCCCCAACGGAAGCCGCTTCTGCCATCGTCGTTGGTAAAAACTTTCGATTTTTTCGGAGTTTCTTTTATTCCGGCGATTTCAACGAAGTAGATGATTTCCGCCGAACTGTCAATTTCGTAGATTTCGAGTCCGAGTCCAGCAAGTCCTCCGTAGTAAGTTGCGACAGGGTTTTTCCCCTCGATGTGGTTTTTGATTTCGGTTTTAGTGATTTTCATAGCTTTTGCCTCCTTTGATTATTATGGACATTGTTTCTATTAATCGCGATATAAATCTGGAGCTCTAAAACAATTGTGCTCTTTGGTCCAGTCACATTTTATACACGAATCTTCATCATGCATACACTCATCGCAAAGCATAATCAATTTGCCACAATGATGACACCGGGCGACATACCCTTGTTCCTCAACGTCCCAATTAAGATAAACGTTTTCTTGTTCGCAAAATGGGCACATCTCAACTGTTTCTGTTTGAATTTTGGTGGTTTTCATAGCTTTATCTCCTTTTAATTATTTCTCATAGATAAGATTGCTTTAACCAAAATATGTTCCTACAATATGTCTGATGTTTGCTCGATAGTCATAGCCTTCGGGCATATACTTGCCAACCTCGGATTTGAGTTCTTCAACAATCTCGTTCATATCCTTATACTGTGCCTTGAAAAACGACGGATACAGACCAAGAGGAACATAGTAGAATACATCTGCGCTATAAACAAGACTGTCATTCCAGTCATCGCTGCCATCGTCTCTAACCCTTATTGCCTCGCCTGTAAATTCGCCTGTGTATTCAACAATTCCCTTGTCGTATAGTGCATTTCCCATATCAGACAAGTCCTTATCTTGTCCGCCGATTGCCACGGAATACATATACCTTATAGTTTCCTCATCAAGCACCAAACCGTAATCCAAATAAGCGTAATCTCTCATACTCATAATTAAATTTCCTCCTTATTTTTCCTTTCTGGCCGTATAAGTCCGATACCGCAGACAAATTTTAGTTTAGCAAATCACGAACCAAAGACGCTTGTAGTTTTGCTCGCAAAAGTCAAGATTGCTCATCTGACCATCTTCAAAATCGGGGTACGAAGGATCATCGTAAATTGCTCCTTCGGGACCAAGACAACCAAGCCAGTAATCACCGGTTGCCTCGCGATATTTTTCACATTCGCGGACATAATCCTCGGTAAGAAAATAAGTAACAATGCTTCCGATTCCGTTGTAATTGGCGACGTAGATATTCGTTTCCTCACAGTAAAGATCGTGGTTGTCATTGATAAAGTTGAGCATTTCCTTTGCGCTGTCAAAGGTAACAAAGTTTTTCATAAACAGTTCCTCCTTTTTATTTGTTTTTTTGTTTTCCGCAAACTTCGTGGTAGCACTGATAGTGATCAATCAAATAGTCACGATCTGAGCAAATTTTGCGACAATTGCAGTGAAATCGCTTGTTATTTTGGTAGATGAAGTAAACCCTTTTTCCTTCGTCAAACCTTTCAAGAGCATCTTCTAACGTCAAAACTTCAAGTGTCATAGACCTTTTGGTAATTCTTCCAGAGTCGAATTTCTTTCCATTATCTCCGAGCAAAATTTTGGTGTTAATTTTCATAATATTTTTCCTTTCCCCCGTATATATGCCAGTTAGGTCAGCGTAATTTTAATTACTGAATGGTTTCGCGCATTTCTTCGATTTGTTCTTCGGTAAAGCACCGACGAAGTTTCTCGTTCTGCGCAAGACAGAGTTTCCAAATCTTCCGAGCTTTCGTGCGATTAGGACCGGGTGTGTTGCCATATCCGTATTCAGAACAGAAGTCATCAAAGTCATCACTTACATAGCTGTCACTTCCAAGGCAAGTTAAAATATCGTAAGCAGTCGGTTCTGCTTCTGCAATCTTTTCAGGATCTTTCGACTGAAGTTTTTCCTTGTTGGCGATAGAATCCCAGAAAATCCCCCACATATGACCGAGAGGGGTTTTGATGTCGTAACGATAACGAGGACGAAGGGTGAATTCATCCCAGTTGGTGTTTGCCGCAAGTCCAGTGTAGGTGAATTTTACAGTGACGTTGTGCTTCTTGCAGAAGTTGTCGGCGATTTCGGTGTATTCATTGTGTCTCATAGTTGGTTTTCTCCTTTTTCTTTGTTTTTTAAATAATTTCGTTGAGGGTGCAGAATCCAGTCTCTTCGCACCAATCGCATTTTGATTGACGTTCATCGTCGGGATCAACGCCCCATTCGCGATAGATTTGGTTTCCTTCGTGTGCTTCAATTGCGCAGAGGCACTGGTTGCAAACCCAAAGAGGTTTCACGAGGTCGTGCTTTTTAACGTATTCTGCTGTTGCGTCATATTCTTCTTCGGTCAGATAGGAGTACGATTCAAGAAACTCTTCTTTTGTAAGGTCGAAGAAGTCTCTCATTTTTTCTCCATCGTTAACAAACGGGGTGAATTTAATGTTTTCCATGATGTTTCCTTTCTGCGGGGTTTTGCCGCCCCGCACGGCTTTTTCTTTCTGTTTATGCGTGCGTTATTTCCAAATGCTTAATTGCCCACGCACCGTCTTTTCCCGTCCAATAGTTACGCGCCCATTTTTCAAGCCATTTCTCCTTGTTATTGCGGTCAAAGGTCTTGTCGTATCTCAAATCAATTATTTGTTTGTAAAACTCCTTACCACCGATTGAAACGTAATGACCGTTACCGTATTGTTCGGGATCGTATGCAAAATTGCAATTGAGGTTAAAATACAATTCGCTTACCATTCCACTTTTTGTGTTCGGGTCTGTGATTGTTACTTTCATTTTGTAGTTCATTTAGTTTTCCCTTTCTTTTGCGGTGGTATTATGCCGCTACCGCCCGGCAAATTGATTAAATAGCGATAATAAGCAAATCGTTCGATGCGCAAATCCTGACAACATCACTTTCTCCGTATTTCTGGATAAGATAGTCCACAGAACCTTCGTCGAGCGTCTTGTGTTGAGCTTTATTGTATAAAACTCCGAATTTCACATCTCCTTCGGGAGACTTCAGAATTTCTTTTAGGTCTTTCAGTTTCATGGCCGTTCTCCTTTTAGTCTTTAATTTCTTTCAGACAGTCTCTCCAGAGGCTACTGTCGGTTCCGTAGACATTGTGAATCGAGTCATATCTGCTGCTTCTTCTTTCGTCGATATAGAACTTCCAGATATTCTCGAACGGAATTTCAACATCTTTTTCACAGGCGATTTCAAGCACCGATCCGCCACCTTCCCAAGGGTCGAAAAGACCGCACTCGACGCCCTTATCAAGAACGACTGAACCGTTCGGGTTGGATTCCATTTGCTCTTTCAACGCAATTGCTTGTCCGAGAGTCATTTTAACGCAGAAGGTCAGCGCTTCACAGCCATATCCATTGACAACTTCCTGCAATACGGTTTCGAGAAATGTTTTTGGCTTTTCAATGTCGCCGTCTTTCAGGATTTCGACAACCTGATCAAGCGTGTATCCTTGCTGCTTTGCTAACCAGACAAGACCAGATTTTTCTGCATCTTGATCGACGTTCCCATCTTCGTCAACAATGTGTTCGTTCAACCAGAAGTCATAGTTGTCGTCACCATTTGAAACGATGATGTTGAAGCAGAACTCCTGTCTGAGTGCCCAATCTTCCGGATAGTCAATATAGATAATATCCATAAATTCTTCTCGAATCATATTGTCGTCAAGATCACCATCTTCGATAATATTGGCATCTTCAAGAAGTTTCGGATCGGTTTTAGCCATGAAGTCATCAACGAGATTGTCAATGATATCCCACTCGTCGGTTTGATACCAATCCCAAAGTCTTTCAATCAAAGTGTCGCGAGGAGAGTTGCTCTCGATGATTTCCTGCGCGATAGAATCTTCAATTTCGTCACGATAATCGACGTCAATCTCAAAGTGATAATTTCCGTCTGCTTTTTTGCACCAAGCGTGATTCTCTGCCAAGTAGTCCTTCACGAGTTCATTCAAAGTTTTCATAATTTAATCCTTTCTCCGGTTTTTAGGGATGACCGGAAACCCAAATTTTGGTTTTGGTGATTTTAATGATCTGGTGCGATTATTCGCGAATTAGTCCCTTTTCATCGATGTCGAGTTCCTTCAGAATATCAAATTCATTCAGGAAATACTTCGCAATCCATACATAATCCTCATCGGGAACAATCTGTATCTCTGTTTCGTAGACGCTGTCGTCCTCGTAGTAGGGTGCATCGATCCAATCGAGGTCGGTTCTCAGGTCGTCGCTCGTCCAAACTTTGATTTCGGCACAAAGAGCATAGATTGAATTTTCTTTGCTGTGAATCACGGTTTCGTCGTCGGGGTCAAATCCTTCGCTCCAACCAACGCAGACCGCAAGTCTGTCATCAAGTTTGAGTGTGACGCATCCGCACTCCTGTTCGCGCAGCCATTCAACGGCGCTTTTGATGTCCTCTGCGAGGGTTTTGATGGTGTAGTTTTTCATTTTATTTTCCTTTCTGCGGTTTTGAAGAGGTTTTCCGCAAACTCTAAATAATTTGTTTAACCGTAAACAACTTCGCCCCAGACGGCGAGTTGGATGATAACATCGGAAACTTCCGAATCAATCTGCGAAGTTTCGAGATGCCATTCGCCGAATCCGTCTCCATCGGGGACGAGCCAATTGTAGCTGCTGTAATATCCTTCTCGGAATGCTGTTTGTATTCCTCTTGCGAGATTTGACAAAGAAAGCCAAGATTCTTTGTCGTCTTCAATATCTCGAACCGTAACCGACTTGCCATCGAAGAGTATTTGCGCGATGATCTCTTCATAGCAGATTTCTCCATCGTCATAATCAGGTTCTGCGTTTTCGCGAAGCCACTTTTCAGCTTTTTCGTATTGTCTATCGTTAGGAACGATTTCTCCCCAATAGCTAATTCCACCAATCGCAGAAGAGAGGATGTCAACAACATCCTCTTTTGTGATTTTGATTGTGATTTGCGGATTGATTTCTTTCGCTACCTCTTTGTTCCAGTTCTTCATTTCAATGTACCATCCTTTCAATAATTTCAATTTCGTAACGATCTTCAGACCAGAAACCTTCCTGATAAACAGAGAAGTAATTTTCTTCTTCGTCAACAACCTTGTTGTCCAACAGCATCAAGTGATCGTTTGCCTTTTCGTCGGCAACACATTCATCAAAATAGGCTTTTGCTTTTTCGCGAGTCGAGAAAGCTTTCATCGTAGTGTAAATCGAACCAGAAATGATGATGTCAGTTCTTACGATATAAACGAATATCAGATTATTTTCTTCTGAGTTGAAAATCTTGTCAGCGAGGTCGCTTGCCTTCGCGTCTTCGGGATCGTCATCGTCGAGAATACGCATATCTCCGGTTGAAATACCGCACTCTTGGCATTGATAATCAATTACATCTTTTGCATAATCGATTGTTCCTTTGTCCATCTCGATTGCGCGGTCATCCTCCACAAACAGTTCAGCCAAAATTCTTCTTTCCATAGTATAATCCTTTCTTCGGTTTTGTTGAGGTTATCCGAAAACTCATAATTTTTAATTTAATGGTGTAATGTTTTAATCGATGTTGTCAAATACAGCAGTCGCGATTGCTACTTTGGAATTTCCAGTGACGCAGACGCCTCTGCTTAAATCCTTATCGAAATCGAGAAAGAATACATATTCTTCTCCGTTAGTGTAGGCAACGTATTCGACACCATACCAACCGCAGTTGGCGTTGATAACGGCAGGGGAGAGAAACATCTGAACGTATGCACTCTTATCGAGCTTGCACTTATTCATCTCTCTCCAGTTGGAGCGGACAAATCCCTTTTCCTCCAGAATGTGCGGGTAGACTTTGTTCTGTTTCATAACTTTTCCTTTCTGCTCGTTTAATGGTCGAATCGCCCAACCAAATTTTGTTTAATTATTTTCTGCAAGCGTAGTATGCGTTCTCGATGTTGTCCCATCTCGAAGCATTTGCGTCATCCTCTTCTGCAAGATAGCGCACCATTTTGGCTTCGAGCTTCTCACCGATGTTCTCATCATTGTCTTCTGCCCACTGCTGAATATCTTCGCGGAGATATTCTTCGTCAAGCTCCGAGTACGCCCGAAGCATTTCCTCTTTTGTTAATTCGATGGTGATTTCCTGTCCGTTGATAGTTCTGGTAATTTTCATAGTATTTTCCTTTCTGCTCGTTTAATGGTCGAATCGCCCAACCAAATGTTTAAATACTTTCGATGTGTGCGGGAACGAGACGGAACCGAGCGTATCTTTGGTGTTTCAGATAGCTGTCAACTTTCCACTTTCTTGTCTAAAGATGGAATATACTGGAAAGCGATGTCATACATCTTTCTTCCGGTGATTTGGTCTTTGAATGTTTGGACGAATACTCCATCACGAAGGTTGCTGTCATAACCGTTTTCGTCGACCCATTCCGTAATAACCTGTGTTGTTAATGGTGTGACATAGACATAGAGGTCATAATCGTGATGGTCAATGTCTTCTGGTGGATAACCCTCTTCAAGAAGACGTTCCATAAGAGATTTGTTACTCATTTCAATTCCCCCTTCAAAAATAATTCTTGTCTATGGTGTCTTGTCTTTTTAACAGCTTCGTTGTGTTCCTCCCTTGTCTGCTGGAATTCTCTCCAATGGTCTTTAATATATTTGTCACGCTTTGCTTTGTATTCTGGGTTAACGATGCGAAGAATCGACGCCTTTGAAACCTCGAATTCTTTGGCAAGTTTCATCAAGCTCCAACCTTCGTCACGAAGGCGGATTATCTCCACCTTCTGTTCGTCGGTTAATTTTCGCCGCCTGTCTTGCAGTCCGACGAGTTTGAGGTGTTTGATTTCGTGTGTGTATGGCATTTTAATGTACTTCCTTTCTCAGTCTTTCGACGATTTTGCTTTCAAGCTCATAATAAGTGTCTCCGAAGATTCTCGCTTCGTCTTCTTCGCCCTCTCTCCATTTATCGGGGAGAGTGATGTCAAAGCGGTCGAGCATCTCCTCGAAAATGTCGATGATGTCATCTGCGGTATTGGTCAGGTTTGCCTCGTTGAGTTTTGAGGTTGCATTGGTGGTGTTCATCGTGTTTTCCTCCTCTTTTCTGTTCAGTTCTTCATAAAAGTTTTTGGTGTCTTCATCTGCGAAATCGTAAATGACTTCTCCATTTTCATCGCAGATTTCGTAACCGGTTTCATAGCAGTCTCCATCTTGAATGTCTTCCCAAGAAGCTCCTTCTTGGATTCTGGTGCGAGGTTTGATTGTGAACATAGCTTTAATCCTTTCTGACGGTCTAACCACCTACCGACAGGGAAATTTTGTTTAATTACCAAGAAATTTCGATGACGTATGTATCAAAACGTTTGTTTTTCTCGTTTAAACGAATTTTAACTTCGAATCCTTCTTCTTCGAAATTTTCTTTCGTGAGTTCGGCAATTTCGCGAAGGACATCTTTATAGATGTTTTTAAGATTAACGCCTTTGTGTTCATAGTCGTGGTCATTTTCAGGTTTCCACTCCTTGCCAAGTAGTCCGAAATAGGTTCCGAAACATCCGGGAACATATATCCAGAATTCGAGATAGATGCTTTTCTTTCTCAAACAAATTTCTTGTTTTCCAAGGCTCTTTTCGAACGCATCCATCATTTCTCCGGTTTCGAACTTCTCCACGAAGAAATTAACGATTTCGTTGGTGACGACTTCCTCTTTCGTTGCCTGTTCATTGGACATTGCTGCGAGTTTTTCTGCGAGTTTCATAGTTTTAATCCTTTCTGCCTTTTCGGCTTTAAAATTGTGGTTTTATCGCATATTTAGTTTTGCCCGTTCAAAATGCGGATAATGTCTTCTCTGTAAAGTCTCTTTACGGGCTTGATTTTGTTTGTAACATGCTTACTGTCCTCGTCTTTTCTTTGTCGAGTCACATCACCAACTTCACATTCGTAGATTGCGATATCTTCATCTATTTCTCCAAAGTAATAATTGAAAATGTCGAATAGGTTTGTGCAATAATGATATCCGCGTCGGCAAAGTTCGATGTCGTCAATTTGATCGCTCCATTCTTTTGGTGAAAACGAGGTGCAACGACATGACAAATTGCCATTCTCGAGATCAAAGGCTTTATAATTTTTAACTTGGCTTTTCAAGTTATCACACCCGTAAAACGCACGCTTACCGATGATTTTCACGCTATCTGGAATCGTGATGCTCGTAAGACTACTGCAATACTTGAACGCACCATTGCCGACACTTGTCACACTGTTGGGGACGGTGACACTGGTCAGCGAGGAGCAATCGTAGAACGTATCATCGTCGATGCTTGTCACGCCGTCGGGGATGGTGATGCTGGTCAGCGAGGAACAACCGTAGAACGCACGATAACCGATGCTCGTAACTCCATTCGGAATGATGACTCTCTTGAGGCTCTCGCAGCCTCTGAACGCGCGATTACCAATGCTCGTGACTCCATACGGAATAGTGACGCTCGTCAACCATTTGTTTAAGCACTCAACCAAGACGTCGTCTATGATTTTCAAAATTTCCATAGCATTTTCCTTTCTCCGGTTTTGTCGAGGTTTTCCGGAAACTCAATGTTTTTTAATTTGATTGCGGGTTTATTAAAACAGCCACAAATTGTTGGTCCGAGGCTGTTGTTTTTAGCTAACAAATCCCATTTTCACGAAATTCTTTCAGAAGCCCATATCTCTTGCCGAGTTTCTCGAAGTAATATCCAAATTCGGCGAGTTCTCCGTAGCTGTAATTGTGATTGCAAAAGTCATTCTGCCAATCGATTGCTTCTTGTCTTGCCATTTCTTTCTTTATCTCGTAGGTAGGTTTGGTGTTTTTCATATTAGTGTTCCTCCTTTTCATCACTCATTTCAGCTTTCAATTTGTCAGCGTTTCTGATGATTGCATCAATATGCTCTGAGAGTACATAAATGTCACAGTAATCATGATCACATGTAAAGTCAAGCATAATTAACTGCCCAATATGCTCTATTGTAAGTCTGCCATCACTATCCGTAGTTGCCTTAATGTATGCGTTAATCAATGTAATTTCATCAAGGTTTTTCGGACTGATAGCATAGCACTCGTGATCCTCGCTCGACCACGGAATACCGAAGTCGGTATCAAACACCTTTTTCTTTTTAATCAGTGCCCAGCTTGCTTCGAGTGTGCCTCTGTAGGATGTTTCCCACGCCTTGCAATCTGCTTCGTTGGTGAATTCCTTGCCATCAACGGATACAAAAATGTCACTTATAATTACTTTGGTCTCTTCTCTCTGAATCTTTTTCATATTAAATTTCCTTTCTGACCGTTTAGCCGATATCCCAGCTTAATTATATTATATCATACTTTCTTCGAAATATCAAGAGAAATCGGTGAATTTCTCAAACTTTTTCGTCAAACCAACTCGATGTCTTCTCGACTAACATACCAACAACCGTTCAATTTGGTCGTTCCTTCCGGCCATTGAATGTGATACGGAGCGGCATCTTTTTCAATTCCAATAACTACTCCAATTGTTCCCTTTGGCGGATAATAACCCGATTCTTTGTCTTCTATCGAGTCTTCGGTGATATACCGAACTTTGTCACCGACTTCGATTTCGCGGTTATTTGTTTCTTCTTCGAGACAAACCTTGCAGTTTTCAGTGCAGTTCGTCACCTTTCCTGAGATTTCACAAAACTTTGCCATTTTCTTTTCCTCCTTTTAACCGTTGATACGGTCGTAATATTTTTTGACGAACACTTCCGGAGAGAGTTTCCCGACAATGAGCATTCTTGCCAGGTTGTCGATTTGAACCTCTGTTTCGCAGGACATCAAAATCTTGCGCGTTAAATGTCGGAGATCACGGAGCCTCTCGGCTTGTTCTTTCTCATTGACGATACTGTTAGGAGAAAAGATCTCCATATCCGAGAGCACACGGATTTTGTCATTCACATACTGTCTTTTGGAGATTTCGTCTCCCCAGAAATTTGTAAAACGAATTTTCTTCTTTGCCATTTTAGTTTACCTCCTCACTTTTGGCAATAGTTTTGATAAGACGGATGCAAGCATTCCGGGTTGCTCCACCCGGTCCGGAGAACGAAGAGATGTTCTCAATCATCTCTTCATATTCGCCGCTGTAATAGTGGTCGAGCAGTTTCTCCCAATTGGAGACACCGCCCATTGTCGCTTTGTGGCGGGCATAGAAGAGCCTCCGGAGAAGTTCGTCTCTGGCGCCATCTGCTTGGTTGTCGCACTCGTGGATGGTAACGGTGCTGTTGGTGATAGAAATCTTTGCGTTCATAGTAACGCTCCTTTCTGCGCTTTACCCTGCGCGACGGGTGATTTCACCTCTGGTGTTTGAGGCGAGAGTGATAAACACTCTATAGAACATTAGAACCGAAGCTCTAATGCTCGAAGAAGGTTTATCGACCATACTGATCGCGCCCCTGACCGGAGAAGTCAAGGATGTTGGCGTCAACGAAGTTGTCGGACTTGCCAGTGATGACGAAACGGAAGTAGTTGAGAATGCGAGTGATGATTGCTGTTTTCATGGTGTAAACCCTTTCTTCCCGTGGCGCTCCTCATTGGGAGTGATGCCATACGCGCTTGGCGTTACCATATCGGCGGGAACCGTCCTCTGCGTTTCTCATCCGGGCTTGGAACCGGCAATGGCCGCATTACGGTGGCATGGTTAGAAATCCAACCATGCCAATTCAAGACGGAGGGTTTTCTGTATGACGATATATGTAATTTACATTGTCACAGATACCTTTCATTTTAAAAAGTATCATATATGTTCTTGTCACGCATACGAAAAGAGAACCTCTCAAATTTTACTTATATCTTACCATCTGTCTTATGACGCCAATCTCCAACTTTCCATCTCTCTCCGCCCTACATCTCAATTATACCACATACCCTCCCAGAACTGTTGAACAAATTGTAAATTTCCTCCCAACCACATTCCCATTCCCAACTACTCAAAAATTTCGACCACTTCATCTTGTTCAAAAATTCTTCCCATCTTTCCACAAAGACGTTCAAACACCCAGTCTTACCCACAATTAAAACACATCATCTGTTCTAATCCATTTCTCAACCAATCGCCCGCCCCAACAATCCACACAAAAAAAGAGCCGGTCTTTCAACCGACTCTTTAAATATTAAAGTTTCACCACGAAATAACCAGCAGCCCATCGTCCTCTCGGTTATCGTTAATAATCTTAACGAGATACCCGCTGCTTCTCAAAAATTCCGCCAAATCAATCATCTTCATATCTGGGTCCGTGAGCAGAAGCTTACTGAACTTTAAAATCACCCTACTGTCTCCGGACATCGCAGCATCTTTTACCTTATCTTCCACATACCTGACCACACCAGGATATCTTTTATCGAAC
>OLYC01000754.1_pt1 | contig 24835 bp, 18 predicted proteins | sample 1674271 | NCBI WGS metagenome assembly OLYC01 (sample SAMEA103958154, study PRJEB25191) | human gut metagenome
TGATATTTTTATTCTATACCATTTCGGAGGTTTACACAAGATTTTAAGAAGTCTCTCAATGGCTTCCGTCGGGCAGAGGCAGATACACGCCATACAGTGGGTGCAATTCTTGCCCCAAACGGGTTTGCTGTTTTTTAATTCAATGTTATTGAGCGGACACATTTTTGCACACTTGCCGCATCCGATGCATTTGTCATTTGCCGTAAATGCATCCGCCTTGACGAAAAATTTATAGAATACCGGGTTGACTATATCGCTCATAAGCTTATCATAGGCATTTCTGCGCGGCTGAGCGAATTTCTTTTCGGCTTTTATAGTCTCTGAAGCATCCGTAATATCCGGCTGAGCCTTTTCTATTATCCGCGCCGCCTGTTCAGCATTCGGCACACCGAACATAGCAACATAATTCTCAGGCATCACTATCTGCTTGACGCCCATATAGTCAAATGACTTTCTTGAGCATAACCGCCTGATGTATTTGTCCGCATCGCCTATCTCGCCGCCGCAATCCATAACGAACCAAACTTTAAAGGCTCCGCTGAACCGAGTCTCGTCTATCCATTTCTCAACAATACGAGGAATACGCCAACCGTAAGTCGGAACGACAAAAACAAGACGAGCTTCTGTGTTTATCTCCGATGTATCCCACGCTTTAATTCTTTTGTTCATATCCAGCAGCTCGTCGCCGAGCGAATCAGCGATTCGGCGTGCGATATACCGGCTGTTGCCTGTTCCTGTAAAAAACAAAATCATATTATCATCTCCGAGCTAAATATCTTTTCAAATTATATCAAATATAGTTCAACCGATGCAACATATATTTTATTAACAAATTTCAAATATCATCTTTCAAGACTTGTCTTAAAATTTATTAACTTTGTATGAACATTTATATAAATATATTGACAAGTTTCCAAAACCGGTATATTATAGGAACAGAAAACAAAAGGAGTTGATACTCTTGAAGAAAACATTATACAGTTTGATGCTCAGCGACGAAGTCGTCCGCGAAGCGGATAGACTCGCGCACCAAAAGGGCACCAACCGATCAAATTTAATAAATCAGATACTTGCCGAATATTTCGGCATGGTCACGCCGCAGAGGCGCATAAACGACGTATTCCAGGCTATCGAAGAAGCGGTTGCCTCATACGGACAGCTTGTGCCGTTCTTTACTCCGAACGACCTGACAATGTCGCTCAAGAGCAGTCTGGAATATAAATACCGCCCCACCGTCAAATATGAAGTGGAGCTGTATGAGAACGGGCAGGATTCCATCGGCGAGCTGTCGGTGATATTCCGCACGCAGAGCGCCGCGCTTATCTCCGACATGACAGACTTCTTCCGCCTGTGGCACGGTATAGAGCAAAAATATCTCCCCCACTACGGAGTGGAGAATGTTGACTATGCCCTTTATTATAACAAGTTCTGCCGCAGTATAGTCGTACCGAAGAAAAACTCCTCGACCGAGGAGCTCGCACAGGCTATATCCGGATATATAGAGCTGTTTGACAAACTTATGAAAGGCTTCCTTGCCGGCAGATATTCTCCGGCAGATATCGAGCACTGCTACGCCGAATATATCGCGCAGCAGTCAATAATAATATAACTCAAAACTCAGACTAAGCAGGTGATTTTATGAACACTCAGAACTATACTCAGAAGACCGTTGAGGCAATACAGAACGCGCAGAACATAGCAAGAGAGAACGACAACCAGTCGCTCGTCCCCGAGCATCTGCTCTACTCTCTGCTTGATCAGGACGGCGGACTCATCCCCTCCCTGTTCGGCAAGATGGGCGTTGACTGCAACACCGTTCTCGGCGAGCTTGATTCTTATATTGCTACTCTCCCGAAGGTTTCCGGCGGCGAGATGTATCTCTCTTCTGAGACCGACCGCGTTATCCGCACCGCCGAAAAGACGGCAAAGAGCATGAACGACGAATATGTTTCGGTTGAGCATCTTATGATCGGCATATTCACGAACATGACTCCGGAAATCAGAAAAATATTCAATACCCACGGCATAACCAAAAACGCTTTTGTCGATGAGCTTTCAAAAGTCAAGACAAGCCCGGTAACCAGCGATAACCCCGAGGATACTTACGACGCACTTTCGAAGTACGGCACCGATCTTGTCAAGCGTGCGCGCGAAAACGAGCTTGATCCCGTTATCGGCCGTGACACGGAGATAAGAAATGTCATTCGTATTCTTTCGAGAAAAACCAAGAACAACCCCGTGCTTATCGGCGAGCCCGGCGTCGGCAAGACCGCTATCGCCGAGGGTCTCGCGCAGAGAATAGTCCGCGGCGATGTGCCCGAGGGACTTAAAGACAAGACTGTTTTCAGCCTTGATATGGGTTCGCTTATCGCCGGCGCAAAGTACCGCGGCGAGTTTGAAGAGAGACTCAAGGCTGTGCTCGAAGAGATAAAGAAATCCGAGGGCAAGATACTGCTCTTCATCGATGAGCTGCACACAATAGTCGGCGCAGGCAAGACCGAGGGCAGCATGGACGCAGGCAACCTTTTGAAGCCCATGCTTGCAAGGGGCGAGCTGCACTGCATCGGCGCAACTACGCTCGACGAATACCGCAAATACATCGAAAAGGACGCCGCTCTTGAGCGTCGTTTCCAGCCCGTTATGGTAAACGAGCCTACTGTTGAAGACACGATTTCGATACTCAGAGGACTCAAGGAGCGCTATGAAGTTTATCACGGCGTTCGCATACACGACAGTGCACTTGTCGCCGCCGCTACCCTTTCGGACAGATATATTACCGACCGTTTCCTGCCCGACAAGGCAATCGACCTTGTCGATGAGGCGTGCGCTTCCATCCGCACAGAGATCGACTCCATGCCCTCAGAGCTTGACGATGTACGCCGTAAGATAATGCAGCTTGAAATCGAAGAGATGGCGCTGAAGAAAGAGACCGACAAGCTCTCCAAGGAGCGCCTTGAGAAGCTCGGCGCCGAGCTCGCCGAATACAAAGACAAGTTCAACGAGATGAAGTCGCGCTGGGAAGCTGAAAAGCAGAGCGTTGACGAGGTCAAGAAGCTCAAGTCGGAAATCGAGCAGACTCACGCAGATATTGAGCAGGCTCAGCTTCACTACGAATACGAAAAAGCGGCAAAGTTCAAATATTACGATCTTCCCTCTCTTGAAAAGCGTCTCGCAGAAGCCGAAAAGAAGAGCGAACAGCGCACCGAAAACACTCTCGTTCACGACACCGTGACCGAGGAAGAGATAGCGACCATAGTCGCAAAATGGACCGGTATACCCGTTGCAAAGCTCATGGAGGGCGAGCGCGAGAAGCTGCTCCACCTCGACGATGTTATCCATCAGCGCGTTGTCGGTCAGGACGAGGCGGTTCAGAAAGTCACAGAGGCTATCCTCCGCTCCCGTGCAGGTATTTCAGACCCCAACAAGCCTATCGGCAGCTTCCTGTTCTTAGGTCCCACCGGCGTCGGCAAGACGGAGCTTGCAAAGGCTCTTGCAGACTGCCTGTTTGACGACGAGCACAACATGGTTCGTATCGATATGACCGAATACATGGAGAAATACTCAGTCTCCCGTCTTATCGGAGCGCCGCCCGGATATGTCGGATACGATGAGGGCGGTCAGCTTACTGAGGCGGTACGCCGTAAACCCTATTCCGTCGTGCTGTTCGACGAGATTGAAAAGGCGCATCCGGATGTATTCAACATTCTGCTCCAGGTGCTCGACGACGGTCGTATAACCGATAGTCAGGGACGCACCGTGGACTTCAAGAACACGATAATCATCCTCACCTCGAACCTCGGCAGCCAGTATCTGCTCGACGGCATCGACGAGAACGGTAACATCTCTGAAGAGGCTCGCGAGGGCGTCATGAACGAGCTGCGCCGCAGCTTCCGTCCCGAGTTTCTCAACCGTCTTGACGAGACGATATTCTTCCGCCCGCTGACTAAAGACAACCTCAAGGGCATCATCGACATCATGCTCGACTCCCTCAAGAAGCGTCTTGCGGACAAGAGCCTCGGGCTCGAGGTTACCGACGCCGCCAAGGAGCTCATCATCGACCGCGGATTCGATCCCGTTTACGGTGCAAGACCGCTTCGCAGATACCTGCAGAGCAGCCTCGAGACCCTCGTCGCGAGAAAAATTCTCTCCGGCGACCTTGACGCGGATTCGACCATAACCGTTGATGTTGAAAACGGCGAGCTCGTCTGCAAATAACAAAATTATAATGCCCGACTGCATGGCACAAAAGCTGTGCGGTCGGGCAGTTTTTTATATCAAAATGCCACTTGACTAAAATATACCTGTATATTACACTGCAATTGATATAAAAAGAACCGAAAAGGGTCCTGATATGAAATTTTTCAAAAAAGTCGGAAGCGCGATAAATTCCCGCGCTTTCGCCTACACGAGCTTTGTGCTCAGCGTCTGCGCCGCAGTATTTTTGAGCAGTGCGACATGGACATACGGCTGGATAGCAGATATCTATCCGCTCGAGGACAAAATCGTTCCAACTCTTCTCGGCGTAATATGCGCATGCGCGGCAGTCAATCTTATTTATCTGCTCATCTGTGCATTTGCCGGAGATAAAAAAGACAGCCTATGCCCTGCTCAGCGGAGCGGGCGGAGTTATGGTTTTCCGAGTAGGATGCGACAGGCTTCTAGACGACCAGAATTCCGTCACCGGCGGCATTGAAGACACGCTCAACAGATATGTAACAGGTTGGTAAAATCAAAAGCAGGCGAAAAAAAACTCTCGCCTGCTTTTTATATACGCAAAAAGCAGAGGACTGCCGCCGCTTTCACGGTGACAGTCCAACTGCTAAGAGATATGAGAACAGAGGTATTCAAAATTAGTGGTATCGTTCAGGCGAGGCTGAAATCGAATTTCATCGCAAGAGTCTCGAAGAGCTTTTGCATCACGCCGTCTGCGATACTGCGCATATCAAGTGAATCGACATAGTCAACAACCTGATTCTGCTTATCTTTCGGGATATCAAATGAATTGAGAGTCATTCTGAGAAGTTTTTCGAGCTTTTTTTCGAGCGTAAAATACTTATCGCACGGGCGAGCCATATAGGCGCGCATTATACCGGCATTACCGATATCCGACTCGTAGAAATCGCTCTCCGAATATTGCGGCATTATACCGCCGAATAATTTATAAAGCTCGGAAGATGTCTTTTGGCATATGTATTCGTTTATTTTCGGCTGCGTATAAGCTTCGACATATATCTGCCTGAGATTTTCATTCAGCTCCGCAAGAGTCATCTGAACCGCCAGCTCGACAGAATACAGAAGCACGGGATCGCTGCTTCCGCCAACAATGCTTTCAGCGGTACTGAACTGATTGTCAAACATAACATTGACGAGTTCTGTGAGTACTCCGTCCTTGGTACGGAAAATATTCTGAAATGTTCCCGCCGAGACTCCTGCTTCTCTGATTATATCAAGCATGGTGGTCTCTTTGTAGCCCTTTTCTATGAACATTTTCACGCAGGCAGAGAGTATTCTGTTTTTTGCTTCGATAACACTGCTTCTCTTTGCCAAAGATTTGCGCTCCTAACGCTTTCCTGAGTTGCAACCCAATTATAACATAAAATATTATTGATACAAGTCGTTTGGAGCAAAAAGGACGAAAAAGCCGGAGCTTATTCACTCCGGCTTTCGCTTATTATACTATACCCTCAAGGAAGTTCGTCTCTTTTACATTGCCGTCTTTTGAAATGCGGAATGTCTTTATCTCATTGTGACCGAACTCGGCCTCAAAATCGGCATTGAACGATTCGCAGATAATATGCGCTTTTGTGTCCTCACTGCGAGTCTCATAGAAACGCATGATGCAGTCGCCGCTGCCGTCCTCGCAGAACTTGAAAGCGGTCATTATTATATTATCCTTGTCAACCGACAGATAGCTCTTTCTCTGCGGCAATGTGCCCTTGTGGAAGCTTTCCGGCACGGCCATAGGACGAATATTAAACTTTGCCGCTTCATTCATAATGCCGCTTTTTTCGGCTTCACCATCGCCGACGAAAATGCCGTATTCAAATCTCTGCATTCCCTCGTCGGTGAAATTGAAGTTTGCCGCCGGGCGATTTGAATAGTGATCGGCAAAGATAACATTTCTGATAACTGTAAGGCGCAGGTCATTGTCGGGACAATCGTATGAATACTTCGAGTCGTTGACCACAGCGAGCGTTCTTCTGCCGCCGTCATCAAAACTTATCGCGCCCCAGCGTCCCGCAGGCTCTTCCTCGCCGTTTGTCGGGCGTTTGATATATGCGCCGGGAATCTCATAAGTATTTATTCTGTTCTCTCCGCCGACCGGGAAACTCATCTTGAGCAGCGTGAAATCTTCCGTCCAGAGTGCTTTGCATTTGGAACGGAGAACCTTCTGTCCGCTCGCAAGAATAAAGTCCTGAACAAGATACGATCCGCCGAAGCTGTGGCGCGTTCTTATAACAGCTCTTGCGTTGTCGCTCTCAACAAGTTCGATTTTTTCAAGCTTCATGATGCCTTTGATATCATGAAATCTGAACACCATATGCGCCCATGTGTCGGTCTCGTGGTCATCTATAACAGTCGGCACCGCGATGGGTTTATCTGTGGATGCGTAGTCATATCCGCTTATTTTATCGACAAGCGAAGTTATGAATCCGGTGTGCTCGTCAAACTTGACTTTGAGATACTCGTTCTCCATCGAGAAGCCGGAAGCGGAAACATCTGTATCGATATGTATTTCCGGCAGATCGCGGTTTTCGTCCCAGCAGGATTTGAGCCAATAGACGGCATAGCCCATTGCGGGGACATCGGCAATGAACACCGTGTCGAGATGGGAGTCATTGGAGCGCGAGGAGCGGACATTGCTGAAAATCACATCATTACCCGCATCATCGGTCACCTGCTTTGACGGGTGATATGTTCTGACCGGTGCTTTGACCGGGAAAGAGAGCGGGTTGAACACAACCACGGGACGCGGGAATTTGCCGCAAGAGTGACCTCTGACCTCGCAGACTGGGTCGGAAACGCCGTCTATCCAAGTATCTATTCTGCGCGCAATACGCAGGAACGCCTCATTCTGTATTCTGTCTGATATCGTCAGCGCGTGACCCATAGAAGCATTAACATCGTCATACGCCTCCATTATAGAGCAGCCGCAGAGTATATCGTGGAACTGATTGAAGCAGACGTCAAGCCATGCCTCTTTGAAATCTTCGGTTCTGTCGCGCATACCGGCAGTCTTCGATGCGACGGTCGCGAAGGCCTCTGAAAAATAGAGTGAATTTTCGAGTTTTCTGTTGAGCTGTTTTACAAGGCTCGTTGCGGAATAACAGCCGCTCGCATGATGCTGAAGGTCGTCTTTCCAGACCGGCAGCTCGACTTTTTCAAGACAATGCGCCTCAAAGAAGGCATCGGGAGAAGAGAATACCATATCATGATATCCGTCTCTTTTAAGCTGGGTCTGAACATACTCGATCAATCCCCTTGTCGGACCGCCGCCATGGTTGCCGACACCGTAGAAGATCATCATGCCGTGCCCCTCTTCGTTTATCAGCTTTTCCGCGAGGTCGCGCGACCTGTTGATAGCCTCGGCATTGCCTGAACCGTATCCGCTCGCATCCGGGATATGGAAAGTCGATATCTGAGTGCCGTCAAGACTCTCCCACATAAACATATTTGGTATCTCGGCGTTTTCATGAGCACCGGGGCGCATCATGACATATGCGGTCATACCGCCGTTTTTTATAATCTGAGGAAGCATTCCGCTGTGGCCGAAAGAATCCACGTTGTATGCGGTTTTACATATCCTGCCGAATTTTTCGTTGTAATAGAGCTGAGAATAGAGCGCCTGACGGGCAAAGCTCTCCGCCGAGGGCATATTGCAGTCCGGCTGAACCCACCAGCCGTTGACGGGCACCCAGCGCCCCTCTTTGACCCTCTCTCTTATCTCCTCAAACATATCGGAATCGATTTCTTCGACCCACTTATAGTACGCCGCAGACGAGCAAGTGAACACAAAATCGGGATATTCATTGAGCCTGTCGAGCGCACTGCGGAAAGTCTGAAGCACTTCCCCGCACCCCTCCTGCCAACGCCAGAGCCAGATAGGATCGAGGTGTGCGTTGCCTATAAGATGAACTTTAGGTTCATTTGACATATATTTTCCTCCTCAAAGAAATTACTTCTTTTTATGAGTACGGTCTTAGCCGTTTATTCTGTCTATAAGCGGACGGGCTGCAATATCGGGCTTGTATTTTTCCGACTCTTTGAGCGCAGAAAGGCGCATTGAGTTCCATTTTTCCGGAGCGGCTGCGATATTTATAAGCTCCTCTGCGAGCCTTTCGGCATTGCAGTTTTTTATTATAACTCCTGTCTTTCCGGAAACGACAAACTCGGGATTATATTTCCAGTCGCTCGCTATCACCGGCACTCCGGCTGACATGGCGTCGATAAGCGTTCCGGCAAAGCCCTCGCCTTTATAATAGGTCGGGAACAGTAGAGCAAAATATGATTTCAGCGTTTCAACGCTCTTATTCGCTTCAATAGCTCCGCCGTAGCTGATATAATCCGGGAATGACTTTTCAAGCTGTGAAAATCTTTCTTTATACTCGACATCAACCTGACCGAAAATATCGAGCGTGTATACCGTTCTTCCGAAATGGGCATTGACGCTCTCGACCGCATTTATCGCGTCTTCTATGCCCTTTTCTTTCATAACACGTGAAAAAGTACAGAGCTTATATGGTTCGCTTTTGGGATATTCAATATCGCTCTCTGCCAGCGGCTCAAGTTCTTTGAAATTGTACATAACCACCGCATTTTCAAAGCCTCGTCTCTGCAGAGCGGATTTCATCATATCCGATTCCACATATATAGCATCAAATTTTTTGAGCAGTCTGACAAGCCATTTATGCTCATCCAAAAAAGAATCGAGCCATCCGCCGATGACCACATAATGAATCCTGCGGTGATAAAGCTTGTTATAGAACAAAAACAGCGGCGCAAAAACGCGCAGTCCCCTGTTTGCGGGCATCATTATTATATTTTCACAGCCTTTGAACAGCTTCAAGACATCGATTGCCATTCGCGGCATGGCTTTTATCCCGCCGCAGCTGTCAGCAACAGCCACCTGAGCATCGCCAAAATATTTTTGGAGCTCGTCGGTCACATTTTTTGTTTTCACTGTTTGACCGTTGAGCAAGCTGCGCCCAAATCCGAAGTGGCCGCAAACACCCGCTTTTTTCATTGTTACGCCATATCCTTTCGCCATCAGGCAAAAGCCTGCAAGTTTTCCGAAAATATAAGTAAATGATAACAGAAATGTTGCGTTTACGCAACACCAGCTTATCGATAAACCCGTTTTTTGGGCTTCGCAGGGCTCAGAATCAATGCCTCTCTTGTGTAAAGGTGGCACAAAGCACCGGAGGGATTGCTTTGAATAAGTTGTAATTTTTCAAAATTGTCGAGTATTTTGAGCTTTTACGCAACAACCCCTCAGTCACGGCTTCGCCGTGACTGCTCCCCTTACACAGTGGAGCCTCGAGACCGTGCATGACGGACTTTTTAGACTTAATCGCCAACGGCGCAGACAAAAGATTTTTAATATAACACAAAAAAATAACAGCCCCAAAGCGATTAAGCCTCAGAGCTTCAATTAACTTTTTAACACAATTTTACATGCACCGCACAGGCTGTATTTTGTCAGGCGAAATCAGTCGTCATCAGTTTCTTCGGTCTCCGCCAGCTCTTCCCAATCTTCGAGTTCACCGCATCTGCGGAGATATTCATGTCCTCCGTCAACCGCGCACGCGCCGCATGAGCAGAATTTGAAATCGTGTACGGATTTGCTCTAGATAACCTCGCCGCATTTTTTGCATCTTATTGCATTTCTGATTATCTTCATATAATACACCCCGTTATAATATATTTTTAACATTATTATACAACGCAAAAATCCCTAAGGCAAGGTTTGGTTTTGTCACATAGATAAATCAAAAGCCAATAAGCCGTTGAGTTTCAAGGCTTTTCACTTGGTGAAGAGGTTCACAGAGCGGCTCATAACGGAACGCGAAATCACGTAGGTACTCAAGCAGGATGATCCGGTTTGTTGAGTACAGGATCTGTGCAAAGATAATTGACGTGGGATAATATCTGAGGGGGCTTCGATGGAGCACCCCATTGCTATAGCTATCTCGCAACGCGCACTTTCGTTGACGTGCTACAGCTCCACTACCATATTTACTTCGTGGATTCCGTTTTCTTCCACCACATCCGTTTCACGAAAACCGACCTTTTCATAGACGTATTTCGCGTGGTCATTTCCGAAGGTATAAGTTGTTGTGATGACCTTAGCGTGGTGCTCCTGTTTGAGCATTGTAAATAATCCCCTCAGCGCCCGCGGTCCATAATGCTGGTTTTGATAGGCGCTGTCGATGGCGAAATTCCAGAGAAAGAAGCCGTTTTCATTAAAAGGGCGAAGCATGGCAAAGCCAATACGCGCGTCCCCGTCCCAGATGTCATATGAGAGAATGTTCGGGTCGGTAAGTGCCTGTTTGATGCGTGTCTTGGAGGAAAGCTGCTTTCGGTCTGCATCGGACAGGGCGATCTGAAATTGGGTTGTTCTGATTATCTTCATATAATAACACCGCTGTTATAATACATTTTCAACATTATTATACATCGCAAAAATCCCTAAGGCAAGGTTTTGTTTTGTCACATTGGTGAGAAAAAGCCGTCAGAAATATAATTCACACCGCAGCGGTTATCTGCGCTTTTGCTTTTGTCGTTTTACTCAAGTGTTAGAAAATATGTGTTTTATAATCGTACACAAAAAAATCAAAAGCCCCGAAACCGTTGAGTTTCAAGGCTTTTCGCTTGGTGGAGATAAGCGGGATCGAACCGCTGACCTCTTGAATGCCATTCAAGCGCTCTCCCAGCTGAGCTATACCCCCAAATATTCAGTTCGTTCGGAACGCTATCTATTATATCAAAAGAAGCGGATTTGTCAATAGTTTTTTCAAAAAAACTCGTGCAATACGCGCTGCAAAAAATCGGACTGCGGTAAATATCTGCCGCAGTCCTGTTTTTATTTATTTGTCCTCGTAATCAAGAACTTCTCTTGCGATATATATCGGTCTGTGCTTCGTTTCAATATATGTTCTGGCAAGATATTCGCCGACCATGCCGGTGCAGAAAAGCTGGAGACCACCAAGAAGAAGTATAAGTACAACAGTCGTGGCGTAACCGGGAACCTTGATTCCAAACGCCAGCTTCTGGATTATGACAACTATCATGTAGATTATGGACGCGGCAGAAGATGTCAAGCCGATATAAGTTGCAATTTTGAGCGGTGTCGTAGTAAAGGCGATAATACCGTCCATTGCATATTTGAAGAGCTTCGCAAAATTCCACTTAGAAGTACCGTTTGCTCGGTCTTCGACGATATAGGGCATATAATATGTGTTGAATCCAACCCAGGAGAAAATACCTTTGGAGAAACGGTGATATTCGCTCATGCTGAGCACGGCATCGACCACACGGCGTCTAAGAAGTCTGAAGTCGCTCGCGCCGCTCTTGAACTCGATCTCAGAGGTTTTGTTGATAATCTTATAGAAACAATTTTTGAACGCTGAGAGAATTTTTGATTCGCGTCTGTCCTCCTGATAGCATGCCACTGCATCATAGTTTGGATCCTTGTCGAGAACTGCCATCATATCAAGCACCAGCTCGGGGCGCTGCTGCATATCCGCATCGATAAGACAGACCATTTCTCCCCTGCTCTCCTTGAGTCCTGCATATATAGCCGACTCCTTGCCGAAGTTTCGCGAAAAGCCGACAACTTTCACATTTTCATCGGATATCTCATAGATATGACGGAGCTTGTCCATCGTCTGATCGCGGCTGCCGTCATTGACAAATATAAGCTCATAGTCAAAGCCCTTGTCTTTGAAAACTTCAGTCGCGGTGTTGTAAAATAATTCAACATTGTCCTGCTCGTTATAGCAAGGAATTACCAAAGACAGTTTCATCTTTTTCCTCTCTTTCGGTGTCCGAAAAATTATATTTTAACCTGATAGAGTATAACATACTTTTCGTCAGAAAACAACATTAATTATATATTTCTTTTTCAATATTTTGCTCAAGTTTCTTTATAAGGTCTATCAAATAGCTATCAAACTGGCCGTTTTTTATTATGTTTTCAAATTTGAGCCATTTAACATCAGCCTTAAACAGTTTTTTGTCGGTTTCCTGAAATTTATAATACTTCTGCAATTCCTTTGCGGACAGTCTTGTGATCGTTATCTGATCAAATATCTCCGGATGACCTTCAACTTCGGCGCGAACTGTACATTTTCTAAATCCGCTGTCAAATTCAAGTTTGTTTCCGTTGAGTTTAACGCCGCTTCCGTCAACCACTTTTAAAGAACAGTTCATTCGTGTATCCGACGAAGATATTCCGAGGATAAGTTCTGATGTATCAGGCTCAACGAAATAGTTGTACATATAATCATCAGTATCAGCGTTTTTAATTTTCACGAACGAGAAGCCGAGGTCATAATCCGCCTTTTCAAACGCCTCTATTTCACACAGACCGGCTGTATCGCCCTCGAAAGATGTCACTTTAAAAGTGAATGAGGTTATCCCCTCTTTAGGTGCAAATTCGATGCGGGTTTCGCTGCCGTTTGCGTTGAGGTTCGGTACATCTATGATGCTGCCGTCGCTGAATGTTATTGTTCCGCCGAGTATATTTCTGTTAAGGTCATAGTCGTCATAAAGTGATATACATGAAATATTTTGGGGACTTCTGAAATTGACCGTTACTACCTTTTCTTTATCGTTCTTATTAAAGGACGAAACACAGCCGCTAAATTTCGTCTTTTGGGGAATTGTTTTATCGGTTGAAACGAGCTTAAAGTCATTGAGAAGTTTTGCGTCGCCGGATGACACCGTGATATCTGCATCATATGTCAGACTGTCTGTGCGCCGATTCCAATATACCATATCACCGTTTATTATCCTGTCGGCAAGAGTATACGCAAACTGTGTAAGATGCTTGCTGAGAGCCTTATAATCCGGACATTCCAGAATAGAGCGGCTGACTGCGCCGGAATAAACAGGCAATCTGATTCTGTCGCTCCAGTTATATTGCGGAACATCAGTCTCATATATCGGATCATTCAGTCTGTCTTTCGCAGGTTTATGAACGCTTTTAATGTTGAGTTGATAGAAATCCGGGTTTGCTCTCCACGCGGATGAGTATCCGAAGCATTTAAGAACCACTGGCTTATAATCCTTTTTTTCACGAAGGATATTTCCCATGACCTCTTCAAACGACATGCTGACTCCCCTATGATCTCTGTGGTCATCAAAGTCAATTGCGATTATATAGTCAGGGCAATAATCAAGAATAACATCCTTTATATCGTTCAGCACATTCTGACGGGTATATTCGGCATGAGTGCCGTATTTGCTGAAATGATAATCAACAAAATGTTTTCCGGAATTAGTATGATCCAATCCGCTGCTAAATGATTTTTCTGGTTTTCCGCTCTTGTTTATAAAAATAGTTCCTCCGTCCGGATATCCGAGAAATATAAGTTTATCTTTCGGTATACCGAGTGTTTTCAATGAATCCCGCGCTTCGTCCTGACGCTGACGGGCGGTAAAAAATTTGTCTCCGTTCGTAACAAACACAATGCGGGTGTCGGCACCGTTTTTATATATTTCCGGCAGCACCTGACCGGCTATAAGCAAATCGTCATCCTCGTGAGGGACAAGAACCATTACTTTTTTGCCTTTGAACTGTTCGGAATATATGCTGTTTTCAACGCCCTTGCTGTTGTCGAGCTTGCTCAGCTGCGCACGGTATGTCAAAAAAAACACAAGCACTGCCGTAATTGCCGCCACAGCAAGCACAAGAAGTGTCGCACCGATTATCCGAAATATTCTCTTTGATATTTTCTTAGTTTGTGTCTTCATAGCTCTCGCTTTCTAAATAAAATAATTTAATTATTCAAATTATCAATAATATTCCATCTTGTTTGCTGCGGCATTCCAGTGTGGTCTTGTCTCAACACTAACGCTGTCGACACCGTAATACGCCGCAACCCATGAATTGAACCACGCACTCTTTTCTCCTCCGCCTGTTATACTGAGTTCGTATTTTTGAAGTGACCAAAAACTCTTTTTGGGTTTGCATTGTTTGATAACAATATTTTTCCTACCCGCATCTTTTTGTTCGTATATTTCCTGTTCGACTTCCTGATAATTAAGGCTGTCATATTTCAAGGAGTAATATTCCGAAGTATAGATTCCGGCAAAGAGCACAACGACAAACGCCGCAATAACCGCCGCAGCGCGCCGCATTACATTTGTCGAGCCTGACTTTTTCTTCATCAAGACCTGTGAAATGAGCATAAACGCCGAACAAGCCAAAAGCATATTCGCTCCAAAAAAGGCTCGTGCAGGTTCTTCTGGCGAAAGCATAAGTACACACGCCGAAACAAGACCTGAAGCAAAATAAACACCGGGCAAAAGCCAGTTTATTTTTATCTTCTTAACACGGCTGAATATATATACTACAACTGCCGCAATAACAAGTATTATGATCGCGCGAAACATATTAACTGCCAATTGTGAAAGCGACCATGAAATATGCTTATAAAAGATACTCTCATACTTTGTGTTTTCCAGTCTCACCCTGTTGCCGGGTGCAAGCATAAGTATAGAATATCCGACTATACTTCCGACAAGCCCGCAGATGTGGTGCGGCAGGATAACAAGCTTTCTGCGTTTATAATAAAACATAAAGAGCACAACCGCCGCAACAACTGCGCATCCGACATTCTCGTTGCTCCACCCCGCAAGCACACCACCCGCAAGTGTGATCACACACAACGCAGTTTCCGCTTTCGGATTGTGACGAATACCGCCTGTCGCATATATTCTGTAAATCATAAGAAACGCCAAAACGAAAGTAGTTGTCCACAGATAATTGAACGAACCGCTAAACCAAAGGTAGACTGTCGCCGGCAAATACGTTCCCAACCATTCAAAAGCATATACAAAAATAAGCAACGGAATATTGAGTTTGCCTTTTATATTCGCATGGAAATACACAAGAAGTCCCAGAAGGACAAACACAAGGGAATTGAAAACATTAAAAACCGTCTTGCCGCTCAAAGCAAAAAGCTGCAACATGAAATGTGCCGGAATCCGCCCATTGCAAATTTTATAGTGAACTTTCATTCCCGCAATTATATCGCCTATTCCGGTGAGCCTCTGCGGCGTGCCCTTGAGTGTATGACCTGCATATTTAAAGAAATACAGATAGTCATCTGCTGCATATCCGCTGAAGATATTAAAAACAAGAAACAGTACAAACATAGTAGCCACTATAACAACAGCTACCACAATTTTTAATCTGTTATTGCCGTTTTGACTTAATTTTAGGTTATGCAAAATTCTTTTCCTCCGACTTTTTCGGCTGTAAAACACCATGGGACATAGTAGCACACGAACTAACACAATACAATTAATTCCCGTTTACAATATAATGAAAAAACGGTTACATCAAATAACAAAACCGTAACATTTTGTATATTACTTCAAAACAATATACGAATATTTCGTCAAAATGAAAGGAATTTCATTTTGACTGTCAATATTAATATTATATACATTTGCAAATTATGTAATTCAAGCCCGGTGCAATATGGCGGTCAGAATATAAAAAATCCCGCCGGACGACCGACGGGATCAAAATCAATTATATAATTTTCAGCACTTGATAACGACATCGTTGGGGAAGAACTCGGGAAGATAAGCCTTGTGAGCCCACTTCATCTCCTCGAAGCACTTGTGTGCCTTCTCCCAGTCGCCGACGAGCGGATGCACGAGCAGCGCATTGATAGCTGCTGCCTCAGAACCGGTGGTCGCGGCCTCGACAGTGTACTTCTCATATGCCTTTACGACACGCATAAGACCAATGATATGTCTGTTATCGACCTTGTCGATAGCGACGGGCTCCGCGCCGTCCTTGCCGATAACGGCGGCTATCTCGAGAACATCGTCATCGTCCATGAAATCAACAGTGCCGTTGTTCTTGATGTTGACTATCTGGACATCGCGCTTATCGTTTGCGATGGAATCGATAAGAGAGACTGCAGCGAGAGAATATTTGTGGCCGCCGCGCTGATCGAGAAGAGCGGGCTTTGTGACAAGAGTCTCGTCCGAATACATCTCAAGCAGTTCTTCTTCAATCTCCATGCAGACGCGTGCGCGGCACTTCTCATCCTCTTTCTGATGCTGAAGCTTCGCGTCTCTGCAATAATAATACTGGAGATAAGACGAGGGAATTCCGCGAACGGCGTTGAGGCAATCGAGCGAGAAGCCGTCGTCCTTTATGTTCGCCATAACTTTTGTCGAGAAGCCCTGAGCGAGCATATCGTCGATAAGCTCCTTGCCGTCCTTCTTGACGGAGGTTATCCAGCTGAGGTGGTTAAGACCGACATATGTAATATCGCAGTCGTCGCCCATAGCCTCTTTTGTATCGTCGATCATATTGATCGGGACATTGCAAAGACCCATGCACTTGACATTGGTGTGGTTGAGCACGAACTCGGTGATGATGCCGGAAGGATTGGTGAAGTTGATGAGCCATGCGTTGGGGCAGATAGCCTCGATGCGGTCGCAGATATGCTGCATGACCGGAATAGTACGCAGAGCCTTGAAGAAGCCGCCGATACCGGTGGTCTCCTGACCGATGAGGTCATATTTGAGCGGGATAGTCTCGTCAAGATAACGGGCATGAAGCATGCCGACTCTTATCTGAGTGACAACAAAGTCTGCGCCCTGAAGAGCCTCATCGAGGTTATCGGTGAGAAGAGTTTCGCACTCTATACCTGCCTTCTTGAGCATTCTCAGGCAGAGGTTACCGACTATTGTCCTCTTTCTCTCGTCGATATCCATAAAGGATATCTTCTTGAGCTTGAGCGAGGACTGAGCCTTTATGAATCCGTCCACAAGCTCGGGGCAATATGTACTGCCCGAACCGATGACTGCTACTGTAATTTCTTTCATATATATTACTCCCTTTTCTGTAAAATCCTTATTTATACTGCCTGAATATCCAGTTTATGCAACCGGTGACAGGCTCTTTATCGAGCTTTATGAACTTCAGCTTTCTTCCGCTCATCTGCTGCGCATACTCGTGCAGCTTTTTGATATAAGCATCGTTCGGAAGCTTTGTATGCATTGAGCCGGAAAGAACGACCTCTATCTCGTCGCCGTCGAACTCCATCTGCTTTGCAAGCGCCGCAATGAACTGCGCGCCGCGCTTTGCCATCTCATCTGTTTTGGCAAGCGCAGGGGCATCACCCATTGCCGCCGCCTTGAAGAACGAACCGATAAGAGTCTTGATATAGAGCGGAGCCTCCTCCGTCTCAAGCTTTGCAACGGTTCCGACGAACTCCTCGCGCGAAGTGATGCCGAATGCATCGTAGTACATCTTCGTGATAAGAGTGGGTTCAAGTCCGAGATAGACCTCATCGTATATGAGCCTGAATGCAGTCTGCGCTATCCAGTTGCCGTTGCCCATATCACCGGTGCACTCGCTGAGTCCGCCGAGCTGGAGCATATTACCCTTTGAATCAATCGCGTTGCAGCAGGTACCCGTTCCGCAGTTATAGCCAATTGCCGCGCCGCTCTCGGAACCCGCCTGAACGACGATAAAGCCGTCGTTATAGATAGCAAAGTTGCGAAGCCCTTTTTCCGAAAGCTTTTCGCACATGATATCATGCTGGAACTGATGGTCGATTCCCGCAAGACCCATCAGCGAAAAAGCAACATCGTCAAGAGATATTCCCGCCTCACCGACAAGTTCGGTTATACCGTTCCAGATAACCGCGCTCGCCTCGTCAAACGCGCCTTCGAGATTCTCGTGGTTGCTTCCCGGTCCATAGACCGTTTTGACTACATTTTTGTCCTCATCAAAAAGGGAGAACGCCGTTTTTGTTCCGCCTCCGTCAACACCGATGTAAAAGCTCATTCACCTTTCTCCTCATCACTGAAAAACTCTTCGCAGATCTCCTCTGCGTTATATCTGCTGCGTCTTGCCGGGGCTCTGTCGATCCACATGCCGTTTGTGAAATCCGGCACGGGAACGGGCATACTGCCCATTGCTATCGACTGCTCCGAAAGGCAGGTTATAGCCATCCATGTTGCCGCATCATAGACATCTATCGGAGGCTCGAGGTCATACATCGCGCTCTCGACAAATGCGGAGAAGACAAGATAATCCATGCCGCCGTGACCGTGTTTCTCACTCTCGGAAGCATAGGTCTTCCAAAGCGGATGCTCATATTTTTCAAGATAATTTTCAAACGGCTCCCAGCTGTGCATCCAGTCGCCTTTCTCGTGCTTTGTTACGCCGTCGATATATATTCCTTTTGCGTCCTCGTTATAGACGGCACGAGTGCCGTGAATCTTATAGTTGCGCGAATAAGGCCGTGGAAGCGTGCAGTCATGCACGAGCGTTATAGTTTCGCCGTGGGCGCATTTTATCATAGTTGTAACTATATCGCCCTGGTTGAATTTGTAATCCGCGAGGTCATAATCCTCGCCCTGAGTGTTCTTGAGCCAAGTATTGAGTCCGCATGCCTTGCTCGCCATTGAAGTAAGAGTGAGGAAGCGGTTGCCGCGGTTGATATGCAGCGCCTTGGCTATGGGGCCGAGCTGATGGGTGGGATAAAGCTCACCGTTGCGGTTCTTGAAGTTATGTATTCTGCCGTGGCGGTTTTCGCGTCCGAGACCTATCTCGTCTCTGAGGTCATGCTCATAGCCGCCCTGCATATGCACGACCTCGCCGAAAATACCCTCGCGCATCATGCGCAGAAGAGCCATTTCGTTGCGGTCATAGCAGCAGTTTTCAAGAAGCATACAGAACTTACCGGTCTCTTCGGAAGCTCTGACGAGCTGCCAGCACTCCTCGATAGACGCTGCTCCGCCGACTTCCATGGCAACATGCTTGCCTGCTCTCATGCAGTCGACCGCTATGCGGGCATGGGTTATCCAAGTAGTTGCGACCATAACAGCCTTGATATCGTCGCGCTTTAGCAGTTCTTTATAGTCGAGATACATCTCGGGTTCCTCGCCCGTTTTCTCTTTGACTATCTCAACTCCGCGGCGCGCTCTGTCCTCATACTTATCGCAGACAGCGACAACCTTTACGCCGTCAATGCTGATAAGCTCGCCGAGGTTGCCCTGACCGCGTCCGCCGAGGCCGATTATTGCAAAATTAGTCTGTTTTACCTCCATATCCGATTCCTCCGTGGGGATATCTTTTACAACACATTCGCCTTTTCTGTCGAATGTTATTATAATACTTTATTAATGATACTTCAAGTGATTGGCAAAAATAAACAGCTTTTCAGAGAATATTATCGAGTATCTCTATCACATTTGCCACAGCGCCGTCATTATTCGAGCGTACGACATAGTCGGCGTGTTCGAGCGCCTCCGGCGAGCCATTTTCAGGGACGAATCCTGCTTTTGCCGCGACTAGCATTTCAATATCGTTATATCCGTCGCCCACGGCAAAAGTCCTGTCGTGAGGAACGCCGAGAGCGTCGGCAAGGAAAAGCAGACCCGTGCCCTTATCAGAGCCTTTCTTCATGACTTCTATATATCCGCCGTTTGTCGGCAAAAATGCGGGATCATCAAAATTCTCACGCATAAACGCCTGCACTTCCTGCGATATTCCCTCCGCGTCAAACATAGCCTTCGCCCAGGGGAACTCCGTCTCGGACGGATCACTGACAACTTTATAGGGTATACCCTGACTTGTAAAATGGCGGTGTGAAGTGTCATCAAGATGTATTGCATAAGTACTGTCAAACGGATACATTTCTATTGAGACATCCGGAAATTTTTCCATTATAGCTCTGACGAACGGGATTCCGTGTTCGGCATCTATACCGTTTACGAACACAGGCTCGTTTTTTTCATAGTCATACGCCATGGAGCCGTTTGTCAGCAGAACGGGCGCATTGATATAAGATGAATCATAGAGATGAAAGCCCTGATATGTCCTGCCGGTGCAGACCGTAAAATATCCGCCCTCGGATATAAAATAGGCTATTGCCGAACGGACATCGTCGGTTATTATTCCGTCGTCATTCTTGAGCGTGCCGTCAAAATCGCTCGCTATGAGCACTTTTTCAAACTTTCCCAAAGCACTTCCTCCGCACAATAAATTTCGCGCTAAAATGATAACATTTAAGGATATCAAAGTCAATTGAAACGCCTGTCTTTTTGCTTTTCTTTTTTGCGCGAAGTTGAAAAATCTGATAATAGTGATATACTATATAGTCAGGGACGAAGATAGAAAAATTCTTTGTAAAGGAGAAGTCATATGATAAAGGATATTCTTTCGCCGCACAGGGCGCAGCTCAGCGACCACACCGAGCTGCGTGCGCAGAAGAACACCTCGCGCGGAGTGTCGATGCTCGGCGGAAATCTCGTCGGCAACGCACGCACAGAGAAAAGCGGCATCAACGCCAGAGTATATAAAAACGGAGTTTACGGCTTTGCTTCAAGCGCGGAATACTCGGAAGAGAGCATAAAAAGCGTACTCAAGGCCGCGAGCGACAACGCCGTGTTTCTGAGTTCGAGAGTCAGCCACGAGGCGAAGATAATAAGACCGATTCCCTCCGGAATAAAAACGATGAACGGCGACATAAATGACTGCGAGCAGAAAGTATATATTGAATTTGCAAAAGAGATTGACGAATATATCGCGAAGAAATATCCAGATCTCGTCAGCCGCTCGATAAGCATCAGGGCAGATTCAATGGAGAAAAGGCTCTGCGTCAACGACGGATTCGATTCATATTCGCTCGTGCCGAGAAGTTTTGTCTATGTTTTTCTGACCGCCGAGGCCAAGGACGGAACAAATGTTGAGCTTTATAAAGTATTCGGCGGGCGTGGATTCTTCACCGAGGTATTCTCCTCCCCCGATGAACTTTTCGGAGGCATAGATATACTTTACGAAAATCTTATGAAAAAGGCGGAGGGCATATATGCTGATGCGGGATACAGAGACGTTGTGATGCATCCGAACCTCGCGGGCATACTCGCGCACGAAGCGGTCGGTCACACGGTTGAAGCTGATTTAGTGCTCGGCGGTTCGGTTGCGGCGCACTGCATGAACAAGCAGGTCGCAAGTGAGCTTATAACCATGATCGACTTCGCTCACACACTGCCGGACGGCTCATCCACTCCCCTGCCGGTTCTTGTCGACGATGAGGGCACGCCCGCAGAGGACGCAATTCTCATAAAGGACGGCATTCTCAGAGGATACATGAACAGCCGCGAGAGCGCGGAGCATTTCGGAGTCAAACCGCAAGGCAACGCGAGAGCTTACGCATTCTCGGACGAGCCGCTTATCAGAATGAGAAACACCGCAATTCTTCCCGGCAAAGACAAGCTCGAGGATATGATAGCTTCGATAGACGACGGATATTTTCTAACGGAGACCAACAACGGTCAGGCAGACACGACCGGCGAGTTCATGTTCGGCGTCTGCATGGGATATGAGATAAAGCACGGCAAGCTCGGCAGAGCGATAAGAGACACGACGATATCTGGCATAGCGTTTGACATGCTCAAGACTGTCGATATGCTCTCCGATGACATGGTGTGGACCTGCTCCGGCATGTGCGGCAAGAAACAGCCGATGCCCGTCGGAATGGGCGGTCCCGCCGTCAAATGCAAAGTAAATATCGGCGGACGCTGAGAAAGGAGCGATAAAAATGACTGATATATATGAGATAGCGGAATACACACTCAAAGTGCTCAAAGATTGCGGCGCGGATGCGGCTCAGTGCATCGTTGGCAGAAGCAAAAAGGATGAGCTGAATGTTGACGGCGGAAAGTTCAGCCTGATGCGCTCCACATTCAACACAAGCATCTCGATGAAAGCGATAAAGGACGGCAAAAAGGGCGTCACAAGCATAAATCAAGCGACAAAAGAAGCGATCGACGAAGCTGCGGCTCAGTGCATCGCTGCGGCGGAATCTTCCGTTCCCGACGAAGCCGAGCAAATAGCGCCTTTCACTGCAAAAACCGAATACAAAACCGGAGTTTTTGAACCCGACCTTGACAAGCTGTTTGACAGGATAGAGGAATTCATGAGCCAGACTAAAAAAGAATATCCGAAAATCATTCTTGAGCAGCTTATCTCCGACTATGAGCACAGCGAAAAGCTCTATATGAACACAAACGGAACAAGTCTCAGATATGAGCACGGCGAATACTCGTTCAACACGATGTTCTCCGCGCACGAGGGGGAAAAAGCTTCGTCGTTCAACGGATATTTCTGCGCACTTGACAATCTCGACAAGCCGTTTATGGATGCGGGTATGCAGAGACAGTTACTCGAAGAGAGCGAAAAGCAGCTCGACACAGTCTCGCCGAGCGAAAAATTCGTCGGCAAGGTAATTTATTCCCCCGACTGCTTCAACGAGCTTTTGCAGACGGCACTCGAAAATTTCGCATCATCCGGCGTGCTTATTGACGGCACATCTCCCTGGAAAGACGCGCTGAACACGAAAGTCGCGAGCGAAAAGCTGAATCTCAGAAGCGTTCCGCTTGACGGCAGAACGGTGGTCGGTCAGCGTTTTACCTCCGACGGCTACCCTGCCGAGAACATGGACATCATTGTTGACGGCGTTCTCAAGACTTTTATTCTTTCGCAGTACGGAGCAAACAAGACCGGTTTCCCACGCGCTCTCAACGGCGGCAATAACCTCGAAGTTCTCCCCGGCGACAAGACGCTCGAAGAGATGATAGCAGGAATAGACAAAGGTCTGATAGTCAACCGATTCTCCGGCGGTCAGCCGTCATCGAACGGAGATTTTTCCGGCGTCGCGAAGAACAGTTTTCTTATCGAAAACGGAAAAGTCAGCAGTGCAGTCAGCGAGACAATGATAAGCGGCAACATTATCGACATGCTCAATAACATTGTTGCGATATCCAAAGAGCAGACCACGGACGGACTTTCGTTCATGCCGTGGGCTGAATTCGACAGAGTCACGGTATCGGGCAAATAAGAAAAAAATTGGTTCATCACGATTTTTTGTGGGATGGTGAACGGACAGAAGGAATAGAAAGATAGCGAATCAAGGTAAAGAAGAAGTCAGAATTTCACCTCAACAGACGAAGTGATGACGGCGATGAAAGATATGTTCAAGGACATTCTTCAGGAGGTTATGGAATGTGAGCTTTCCGATGAACTCGGCTATGAGAAAAGCGAAAGAATGTCGAATGATGAATACGGCAATAAGTCGAAAAATTACAGAAACGGCTACTCGAAAAAGACGGTAAAAACGCAGATGGGAGAGCTTGAAATCAAAGTTCCGAGGGATAGAAACGGCGAATACGAACCCAAAATAATCAGCAAATACAACCGCAATACAGACGGTATGGAAGAGAAAATCCTCTCACTTTATGCCTGTGGAATGAGCCAGCGTGACATTTCCGAACAAATCAAAAATCTGTATGATGTAGAAATCTCCCCTGAGCTTGTCAGCAAGATAAGCGAGAAGATTATGCCCGATGTGACTGCATGACAAAATCGACCTCTTGAAGCAGTATATCCGTTTGTTTTTATGGATGCAATCCATTACAAAGTAAAGGAAAATCATCAGTATATTACAAAGGCTGCATATATAGTTCTGGGCATCAATCTTGACGGTCAGAAAGATATTCTCGGCATATGGATTGGTGAAAATGAGAGCAGTAAATTCTGGCTGAATGTGTTGAACGAACTCAAGACTTGTGGAATTAAAGATGTATTTCTGTTCTGTGTGGACGGTCTGACAGGTTTCAGACAGGCTATTGAAGCGGCTTTTCCAAATGCATAAATCCAGCGTTGCATCATTCATCAAATACGCTCAAGCACAAGATTTGTAAGCTACAAACACATCAAAGAGCTGATGGCTGACCTGAAGAAAGTATATCAAGCTGTCAGCGAGGATGAAGCTATGAACAACCTGATTTTGTTCAAGGACAAGTAGGGCAAGGCGTCCTGCATATCTGCAACGCTTTTCGGATGATACTGTTCGATGATCTGCTTTGCGAGGTTCTCGCCCGGTGTGCTTTCCTTTTTCTTTGCCATTTTGTTCATTCCTTTTCTGTCCTTTCTTTCATTGTAGCACACTTTCCCGAAATTGAAAAAGTGTGCAAGCTATTTTTTAACTTACACACTTTATTTTATAAGCTCTAAGAGCAAGCCTTGACGGCAATTATATTTTACCTGTTGCAATGCACGAAAGCATGCATTCGTTTCGCAGGGAAAGTCCGAAAGATTACAGGCTTATAAGAAACTTTGTTGTGGACTATCTGTATGCGAGCGGTCACGATGTAATGAAAATGGCTGATAATGTTAAGATTAATTACGGTGACAGATTGACCACGAACGAGGATTGGAACGAGGATTGTATAGAAGAAATTGTCTGCAACTCCATTATGGCTATTGCCGGAGATGAAAGTGCAATGCATAAGGCTTTGCAGGTTGCAAAAGCAGATGAGGGGGTCCTTCAAAAACTTGCAAATGCAATAAAAAATCTTGCGAGCAAAATTAAAGAGTTTATCATTACTCATACAACAAACGAAGCAGCTCAAGCATTTGTAAATGATGTAAAGGCGCTTGACAAACTTGCAGAGATGTTCAGCAATGCAGCGGATAACATTAAGGCAAAAAGTGAAGAAGTAATTACAAATGAGCAAAAAAATAACACCGGTAAGGGTGTTGAGAGTGGAGATGTTAAGTATTCAA
>OLYC01000766.1_pt1 | contig 24517 bp, 29 predicted proteins | sample 1674271 | NCBI WGS metagenome assembly OLYC01 (sample SAMEA103958154, study PRJEB25191) | human gut metagenome
TTCGCGTCACCCAATAGATTGAATCGGCAATGAGAAAAAGATGGATTCCGGTTGCAAATTCGTATTGGAGGAATGCATGAGCCGCGGTATCTGGCAGCCGAGCATGGACTTCTCTATCTCGCGGCTGACCGTCAGCCGCTCGCCGAGGCGCTCCTTGGTGATGTACAGATACGCGTCAACATACTTCAGCTCCTCCGACAGCGGCGCCTGCGAGCGCCCATCGCGCCCGACGGCGGCGTCGAGCATTGTGGAGAGCGCCTCGATCATCGAGCAGACCTGCTCGTTATCTGCCAGTCTCGCCTCCCAGTTGATTATCTCAAGCGTGTTATTCAGGAAATGCGGGTTTATCTGCGACTGCAGCGCCTTATAGCGGCTTTTGAGTTTGATGTTACAGCGAAAGAAAGCGCTTCCAGGTATCTATATACCCGTCGGCCTTCTCCTTCGTTTCGGCCTCGGCCGCCATGCGCAGCAGCGACTCCGTGCCGGAGAAGCGACAGATGACCCAGCTGCCGTCCTTGAAATAGACCTTGCAGCCGTCCTCGCGGCTGATATGATCCACGCCGTCCCCGAAGTCGGGGCAGGCCATGTCCTCGAAGAGGTACTTCTGAAGCTCGGCCTTGCGCTCGTGCGTCATTGTGAACGACGCCTCGGCGTAGGCAAGCTCGCCGTAAAGCTCGCATATCTCGCGGTACAGCTCCGAGAGCTTCTTCCCTGTGACGGCCAACATCTCCACCAGCAGGGACGCGGCGTAGATGCCGTCCTTGCCGGAGATATGCCCCTTGACGGCAAGGCCGCCGGAGCTTTCGCCGCCGATTATCGCGTCCGTCTCCGTCATCTTCGCGGAGACCCACTTGAAGCCGACCGGCACCTCGTAGCACTTCTACCCCAGCCCTTCGGCCACGCGGTCGAGCAGATGCGTGGTGGAATTATTCCTGACGCATGGGCCGCTCCAGCCGCGGTATTTCACAAGGTAGTAGTACAGCAGCACGAGCAGCTTGTTCGGGTGGACGAATTTGCCCTCGTCGTCGATGACGCCGAGCCTGTCCGCGTCGCCGTCGGTCGCGATGCCGAGGTCGCAGCGGTATCTGTCCAGCACGACCGCCGACAGCGGCCCCATCGTCTCCTCGTTCGGTGCGGGCAGCTTGCCGCCGAAGAGAGTGTCGTGCCTGTCATGGATTATCTCAAGGTCGCAGCGGCAGGTCATGAGTATCATGCTCAGGCAGGTCTGGCTCACGCCGTACATCGGGTCGAGCGCTATGCGCAGCTGCGCCTTCTTTATGGCCTCGACGTCTATCGCGGCCAGGATGCTGTCAATATACTCGTTGGACGGATTATATTCGCCGATGGTTCCATCGGCCAGCGCCTTGTCGTAGTCGACGCTCCTGACGTCGGCTTCGGTGAGCTTTTCGATCTCGGCCTCGATCTTCGCGGTGACGGTTCTGTCCGCGTCGCGCCCTCCCGCGGTGAACACCTTGATGCCGTTATATATCGCGGGGTTGTGGCTCGCCGTGACGGCCATGCCGTATGGCATGCCGTGCGTCTTGACGACGAACATCATAAGCGGCGTGGGCGAGGAGCGGTTGACCATATACACCCTGAACCCGTAGCCCGCGAGGACTTCCGCCGCCCAGTGCGCGGATTCCTTGGAGAGGAAGCGCCGGTCATAGCCGACGCATATCTCGGCTCCGGCGTGGCCCTCCTTGAGCATCAGCTCGCACAGTCCCGCCGTGAGCAGGCGGATATTCGCCTTGGTAAAATCGTCGGCGATGATGGCGCGCCATCCGCCGGTGCCAAATTTTATCATCTTTTTCACCCCATTATAATTTCCGCATTGCATATATTTCCGGCCGGTATCACCGGCAGTGCGTCAACTTTTCTGCCGTCGGCAATTATCTCCCGCACGCCCTTTTCGACTCCGTCGGGGTTTACGACATGGATATTATACACGCCGCCGCGCCATTTGCGCGTCACGGAAAACTCCTTCCAGTCGGCGGGGACGCAGGGATCGACGCGCAGGCAGTCGAAATCCGGCCTTACGCCGAGGATGTACTGCGTCGCGGCGTAATACGCCCAGCCCGCGGAGCCGGTCATGAACGGGTGCCGCGCGCGGCCGAAGGCCGTGTGGCTCCTGCCGACGACGAACTGGCAGTAGGAATAGGGTTCCGACTGGCGTATCTCTATTTTATCATTTTGCAGCGCGGGGCACAAGGCATTATAAAATTTCATTGCGCGGCTTCCGCGCCCCAGAACAGCCTCGGCGCACCACGCCCACGGGTTCGGGTGGCTGAATATCGCGCCGTTCTCTTTGAGGCCGGGGTAGACCCGCGTGACGAAGCCGATGCCGTCGTCGGGCTTGGTGTAGCAGGGGGCGTTCAGCATAAGGCCGAAGTCGGTGTAGAGATACTCGTCCACGCTGTCCATGGCCTTTATCCCGCGCTCGCGCGCCGCAGTATACTTTTCGCGCATCGCACGGCCGGTCTCGCGGCCGCCCTCGCCCAGCATGAATATCAGCCGCGCGTCCTCATCGGGCGCGAGCGTCAGGCTTTTTTTCAGCACGCCGCAGTGGTTCCCGCCGTTTTCGAATCTGCCGCGGCACTCGCCGGAGACTACGCTCTGCGGGTCGCGCTCGGTGCGGTACGCACCGATGAAATCGTCGCGCAGGCAGTCGAAGCCGTCTGGCTCGAAGTCGGCGGCAAAGAACTGGAAGCCGTTCTCCTCATAGTGCAGCTCGTGCTCGATTATGCCGTCGGCATAGCTGCTGCCCGTGGCGGCACGAGTATTTCGCCATGTCGCGCCCCACCGGCTGCCACGAAACGCTCCAGTAGTCGCCGGTCTCGTCGTCACGGATGTAGATATAGTGCCCGGGGCCGTCCATCGGCACGCCGTTCGGGCGGAAACGCGTGATGCGGTGGTATTCCGGGGTCTTGTACAGAAGGTATCCGCCCGCCGTGTGGTTGAACACGCCGTACATGCCCCCCACGCCGATATAGTTTGTCCACGACACGGGCAGATCGACGCGGTCTATCACGTATTCGCGGCTTTTATTGTCAAAATGGCCATACTGCATATTGTCCACCTCATTATAAAATTTACGCTATTTTATAATTATATTATATCTGCTCCGGCGGCAATTTGTAATTGCAGAAGATGCACCTTTTTGCTTCTGTTTGTGCTTTCCCGTCACTGCTCCGAATATTCCCGGAAGAAATCGGTCAGCAGCTCCGCCGGACTCACGCGCAGCGCAAGGCACATTCCGGCCAGCTCATAGTCCGTCACCATGCGGGAGTTGTTCTCGATCTTGCTGAGCATCTGCTGATCCATGTTTATCCCCAGCGTCTGAAGCTTCGCCGCAAGCTCGCTCTGCGTCATCCCGCACCTGACGCGGCACAGCCGCAGGCTCTTGGAAACAACGTTCTTATTGTTGTCGAGGGCAATCTTTTTCATTCAGCGTCACCACGTTTATATAACGTATTTTACTTGACATTAGCATATATTCTGAGCTAAAATACGTTACATAAACGTACGAAACGCCGTTTGGGAGGATAAAATAATGGATTATAAAAAGATGTATCTTTCGCTGTTCAACAGCATCACCGATTCGCTCAACGCACTTGAAAGCCTGAACTTCGGGCAGGCGGCGGACATACTCAGGCAGGCGCAGAGCGACTGCGAGGAGCTATACGTTGAGGATGCGGAGGAGCTTATAGAATAAACACACGGGAGGGCGATGAATGAGACGCAGAGACAGAGAGATAACCGACCGAGCGAAGATGCTTGAGATCGTCGCCGAGTGCGATTGCTGCCGCCTTGGCCTTGTCGATAACGGCGAGGCTTACATTGTGCCGATGAACTTCGGCTTTGAGGACGCGGGCAGCGCGCTCACTTTATATTTTCACTGCGCAGCCGAGGGGCGGAAGCTCGATCTGATAGGCTCCGGCGCCGACGTCTCGTTTGAAATGGACTGCAGCCATGCGCTCCGCGCCGCCGATATCGCCTGCGCTTTTTCGTATTCGTACGGCTGCGTCATGGGGCGCGGCCACGCCGCTCCTGTCACGGACAGAGATGAGAAGCTCCATGCGCTGGGGCTGATAATGCGGCATTATTCCGGCAAGGCGGACTGGAGCTTCGATCCCCGCGCGCTGGAGCGCCTGACCATAATCAGGCTCACCGTCAATGATTGGAGCTGCAAGGCTTCCGGCTGACGGGGCAAAATCTTATACCGTTTTCTTATGACAGCGGGACGGCACAGTGGCCGTCCCGTTGTCTACTGTTCTCAACGCATGAAAAATCGATGCGCTTGATCCAAACCAACTTGTCATTGCCACGACCGGTGCGCACACCGGTCGTGGCAATCTGCGTCCCCTAACGCCGCACGAAAACATACCGCTACTGCAAAGAGAAACGGATTCCCACGTCGCTTCGCTCAGCGCGACGGCGGCATACCACGATTCATTAATCTGCCGCCTGTCCCTTTAGGGGGAATGACAGAGGTAATCTTTATATAGCCTTTTCTTTTACCTATTGGCAATCACTAAAGTCTGGCGACCCCTCAGTCAGCTTCGCTGACAGCTCCCCTAAAAGGGGCGTCAAGGGAGGGGTGCCGCGGTACAGAAGGCAAATTTTCGCCGCCGTTGCACTACCTAAAAGGGGCGACCAGAGGTGCGGCAAAAACTCCGCATCACATCGTCAAAATACATCGAAACCACAAAAGCCGCCCCGACGGGATCCCGTCGGGGCGGCTGCTTTATTGGCTTATTGCTTGTAATTATGCGCGTCCTGAAGAACCATTTCCTTTACCTTCAGCAGACGAACCTTCGTGGAGTTCTCGTTCTCCTCAAGCTTCATGGAAATATACTTGATATTGCCCTCAAGCTCCGGTATCATGACGTACTCCAGCGCGTTGACGCGGCGGCGGGTCTTTTCGATCTCCTCCGCGAGAAGCTGCATGGTCTTCTCGACCTGAGCCAGCTCCAGCATATCCTCAAACACCCTCGCCATCTTATCCAGCGCATCGTCCAGCTCGCCGGAGGTCTGCGCGAAACCGTAGGGATAGATTTCGGACGGGTCGTTATTCTTGGTATGGAAGCTGTAACGCGGCACGTTGACGCTCATTATGTTCTTAAACTCCATCCCCAACTCGACGCTCTGGCGCGGATACATCAGCGCCTGCTCGAGCATCTCCGGGGACATGATGGCGCTTGCCACCTGAAGGGACGAGAACGCGGCGGTCAGCCCTTCCTCGACCTTCAGACGCAGCTGCTTATTGAGCTTCACGACGTCCATGAACTGACGCATCAGCTCATCGCGCTTGTCCTTGAGCAGCTTATGGCCTCTTCGGGCAGTCTTGAGACGGCCCTTGAGCTGGTTGAGCACCATTCTGGTCGGAGTTATTGCGGTACTCGCCAAAAAGCATCACCTCCGTAAATAATTTTGGGTCATCACTTCTTGGGCATGTACTTGTCGATCATTTCGGGCTTGATACGCTTCAGCTCGCGGCGCGGGAGAATGCTCAGCAGCTCCCAGCCGATGTTCAGCGTCTCCTCAATGCTGCGGTTGGTGTTATTGCCCTGGCTGACATAGACCTTCTCGAACTCATCCGCAAACTTTGCAAACAGCTTATCGTCGTCAGACAGCGCGGCCTCGCCGAGGATGGTCATAAGCTCCTTGGCATCCTTGCCGCGGGAGTACGCGGCGAAGAGCTGGTTCATTGTACCGGAGTGATCCTCACGGGTCTTGCCGACGCCGATGCCCTTATCTTTCAGGCGGCTCAGGGACGGCAGAACGTCCACGGGAGGAACTATGCCCTTGCGGTGCAGCTCACGGCTGAGAATTATCTGACCCTCGGTGATGTAGCCGGTCAGGTCGGGGATGGGGTGAGTCTTGTCGTCCTCAGGCATGGTCAGGATGGGAATCATGGTAATGGAGCCCTTCTTGCCCTGACGGCGGCCTGCGCGCTCATACATGGTCGCAAGGTCGGTGTACAGGTAGCCGGGGTAGCCGCGGCGGCCGGGAACTTCCTTCTTTGCCGCGGAGACCTCACGCAGAGCCTCAGCGTAGTTGGTGATATCGGTGATGATGACGAGAACCTGCATGTCCTTCTCGAAGGCGAGGTACTCGGCAGCGGTCAGCGCCATACGCGGAGTTGCGATACGCTCAACTGCCGGGTCATTCGCGAGGTTCGAGAATACGACGGTACGCTCGATAGCGCCGGTGCGGCGGAAGTCGTTGATGAAGTACTCGGACTCCTCAAACGTGATACCGACGGCGGCGAACACGACCGCGAAGGTCTCGTTGTCGCCCAGAACCTTCGCCTGACGCGCGATCTGCGCGGCGAGCGCGGCGTGGGGCAGGCCGGAGCCGGAGAATATCGGCAGCTTCTGGCCGCGAACCAGAGTGTTCAGGCCGTCGATGGTGGAAACGCCGGTCTGTATAAACTCTGCGGGATAGGCGCGGGCGGCCGGATTCATCGGCAGGCCGTTGATGTCCAGATGCGCCTCGGCAAGAATGTCGGGGCCGCCGTCGATGGGCTGACCCATGCCGTTGAAGACGCGGCCGAGCATATCCTCGGAAACGGCAAGTTCCAACGGGTGGCCAAGGAAACGAACCTTGGACTGCGCGAGGTTGATGCCCTGCGCGGACTCGAACAGCTGGACGACAGCCTTGTCGCCCTCGACCTCAAGCACCTTGCAGCGGCGTATATCGCCGTTGGGCAGCTCGATCTCGGCCAGCTCGTCATAGGTGACGCCCTCAACCTGATCGACAACCATCAGCGGGCTTGCGATCTCTCTTATAGTCTTATACTCTTTAATCATGCGTCCTCACCTCCGGCAATGACTTCATCGATCTCCTTCTTCATCAGCGCTTCGATCTCGTCGTAGTCTGCGGCAAAGGAGACTGCGTCCGCCATCTTTGCGCGGCCGATCTTCTCGCGCGCGCTGATGACGAAGAGTGCGTTCATGTCCGCGCCCTTGGTCAGAGCCTCGCGGCAAAGCTCGTCATAGTGCAGGATGATGTCAAGGAGCCGATACTGCTTGGCGTAGGAGGAATATGCGTCCTCATCGACGAAGGCGTTCTGCTGGAGGAAGTCTTCGCGGATCATCTTCGCGGTCTCCATGGTGAGCCTGTCCGCCGGGGACAGTGCATCCTGACCGACAAGACGGACGATCTCCTGCAGCTCGCTCTCCTCCTGAAGGATGTGCATGGACTTAGTGCGGTTGGCCATGTAGCCCTCGCCGAACTGCTCGGTGTACCAGGGAGCCAGAGTGTCCATATACAGCGAGTAGGAGGTCAGCCAGTTGATTGCCGGGAAGTGGCGGGCATAGGCAAGGCTGGAGTCAAGCGCCCAGAACACCTTGACTATACGCATCGTCGCCTGAGAGACAGGCTCGGAAATATCGCCGCCCGGAGGAGAAACGGCGCCGATTGCGGTGACGGAGCCCTGACGGTCGTCCGCACCGAGGCATTCGACAACGCCCGCGCGCTCATAGAACTGAGCCAGACGGGAGGCGAGGTAGGCGGGGTAGCCCTCTTCACCGGGCATCTCTTCCAGACGGCCGGACATCTCACGCAGAGCCTCAGCCCAGCGGGAGGTGGAGTCTGCAAGGACGGCGACGTCATAGCCCATGTCGCGGAAGTACTCGGCTATCGTGATGCCGGTGTATATCGAGGCTTCACGTGCCGCGACGGGCATATCAGAGGTGTTTGCGATGAGAACGGTGCGTTTCATCAGAGGCTCGCCGTTGCGCGGGTCCTTGAGTTCGGGGAACTCCATAAGAACGTCGGTCATCTCGTTGCCGCGCTCGCCGCAGCCTATGTAGATAACGATATCGACGTCCGACCACTTCGCCAGCTGGTGCTGTACAACGGTCTTGCCGGAACCGAAGGGGCCGGGGACTGCCGCGGTACCGCCCTTTGCGATTGGGAACAGAGTGTCTATGATACGCTGGCCGCTGTTCATGGGGCGGCTGGGGACGTATTTCTTGGTGTAGGGTCTGGCGATACGGACGGGCCAGCGCTGGATCATGGTCAGCTCGTGGTCAACGCCCTTTGCATCACGAACAACGGCGACTACGTCTGTGACGACGTGCTCGCCTGCGTTCAGGCTGACGACCTCGCCGGACACGCCGTAGGGCACCATTATCTTGTGGAGTATGGCGCTGGTCTCCTGCACGGTGCCGAGCACGTCGCCCGCAATGACCTTGTCGCCCAGCTTTGCGACGGGGACGAAGTCCCACTTCTTCTCGCGGTTGAGCGCGGGAACGTCGGTGCCGCGGGTGATGGAGTCGCCGGAGAGGGCGCGCATCTCGGGCAGGGGGCGCTGGATGCCGTCATAGATATTGTCGAGCATACCGGGGCCAAGCTCAACGGACATCGGCATACCGGTAGTTTCAACGACGGCGCCGGGGCCAAGGCCGGAGGTCTCTTCATAAACCTGAATTGACGCCTTGTCGCCGGTCATGTTAAGGATCTCGCCTATCAGGCGCTGAGAACCGACGCGGACAACGTCGGAGACGTTGGCGTCCGCAAGGTTCTCGGCCACGACAAGCGGTCCGGAAACTTTTGTTATAGTTCCGCTCATTTACATACCTTCCTTTGTTAGTGTTGAAGGACAGGGCGTCAGTCGCCCAGGATATTCGTGCCGACGGCACGCTCGACAGCGGCCTTGAGCGCCGACTGGCCGAGTCCCATCGAGCCTTCTCTGCCGGGGATGAGGATCACGGCCGGAGTGGGGCGATCCTTGAACTTGCTTATCTCGTGCTCAAGCTCCGCGGCGAGATTTTCTTCGATATAGATTATGGCGTAATCTTCATTTTCGCGGGTGAGGCGGCGCAGGATATGTCCGGCTTCGGCGGCGTCCGCGGCGGGATAGGTCTCCAGCCCGAGCGCACGGAAGCCGATGACGGTGTCTCTGCCGCCAATAACAGCGATTTTAAGCATACATATCACGCAGCCTTTCTCGTATCAGCTCCGGGGCGATGCCCTCGCGCTTGCCGGTGAGTATCATTCTGACAGCGGTAATCTCGCTCTCTACGGCGGCAAGATAGGCTATAAGAGCCTCGGGGCCGTAGCTGACGAGCTTTGCCGAGCAGAGATACGCGTTCACCGCGTTGTCGCATGCAAGCTCAAAGGCGGTCATGCTTCCGCCGGAAACGGCTTCCGCACCGAGTGCGGCGGCCTTTTCAAGCCTGGAGCTTGCATAGAGCGCGGCAATACCGTCCTTGTCGCCTGCGGCGGATATACGTGATATGTCGATGCTGCCGCTGGGGATGAGCGCCGCGGCCATGAAGTCGGTGTCCTTGCCCATACGCAGGGCGCGGACGGCGGTTTTCAGATTGGCGGCGTCTATCATGATGGCAACATAGCCGTCAAGGAACGGGCAGCCGATCTGCTTCGCAGTCGCCCGAAGCTCCGCGAACAGCGCCTTGTCGAGGATGAAATCGGCAAGCTGCGGGTTTGCGGTGCGGGCAAGGCTGCTCTCTGCCTCGGCAATGGCAGTGCCGAAGGTCTCAGGGAGCCGGCTGAGCAGATCCTCGCTGAAAATGTTCAAAAGCGTGTCCGGATCGAACCTGCCGGATGCGCTCATAAGCCGCTTCGCATCCTGCCCCGTGGCCTTGGCCTTTATCATTACCTTGGCGTTGTGGTAGTCATACTTGAGCTTGAATACGTCGAATATTGCCTTGTCCGGAGCGGATTTTTCAAGCTCTGCAAAGCAGTCCTCGCGGCGTTGTGTGAGATATGCCTCGATTCCCTTCGTGGTCATCTGGGACATATCGTCGTAGCCAGAGTCGGTCAGCATCTTTGCCGCCTCCTCATAGGTCGCGGCCTCGAGCATACGGTTGGCTCTGTCGGCGTTGAGGAGCTTCGGCTCCTTGGCGCGGACCATCGCGGACAGGCAGAGGTACGCTTCTTTTTTTGTTGACAATTTATTCCCTCCCTATATGGGATTGTGCAGCCGCAGCATCAATCGAAAAGGACCTTGGCGATTTCTGACGCCATGCCGCTGCGCTGAAGCTCAACAAGCAGCTCTGCGGTGCAGTTTGCCGCAACGCTGCCGCGGCGGAGTATCAGGCCGCCTGCGAAGCTGCCGGTCTCGTCGCTTAGGCTGAAGCTGCCGCCCTTGAAGAGCGCGTCGGCCGCCTTGACAACGTCCGCACCGATAGCTTCACGGTCGCGTGCGTTGAGGACGATCTCCTCGCTGCCGGTCACGGCCGCTTCGGAGGCGAGCTTTGCCAGCAGGGATACGTACTGCTCGCGGGGGAGCGCGACAATCATTTCAACGGCCTTGTCAAAGCTCGCCGATACCAGCTCCTGCTTGAGCGCGAGCACGCCTTTTCTGGATTCCATCTGAGCCATGCGCTTCATGCTGTCCGCCCGACTCTCGCACTCCTTTACGCCGGCACGTATTCTCTCGGCGTAGGTGTCCTTGGCCTGCTCTTCACAGCCGGACTTGATGGCTGCGCACTGCTCGGCTGCCTCAGCCAGTATCGCGTTGGCCTGCTCCTCTGCGTCAGAGCGGATATGCGCGATTATTTTTTCAGTGCCTTTCATAAATATCTCCTGTTCGGTGTGTTATCAGAAAGAGATGCTGTTGAGCATCAGGAAGGAGGCAAGCAGAGAAAGTATTGCGTAGAACTCAACGATGATGCAGAGGATCATACCGCGGGACCAGTCGTCAGGCTTTTTGGCAAGAATGTTGACGGAGGCAGCGGCGACCTTGCCCTGTGCGATAGCGGAAAGCAGACCGCCGAATGCGATGGGCAGGCAGGCGGACATGATCTGGAAGCCCTGTTCGACGGACATACCGGCGGTGAGCTTGCCGAATGCGAGGAACCAGATAACGAAGCCGTACAGACCCTGAGTACCGGGAATGACCTGGAGTATCATTGCCTTACCGGATTTGCTGGGATCCTCCGCGATGAGGCCTGCGCCTGCTTCACCGGCGATGCCGGTACCCTTTGCGGAGCCGATGCAGGCGAGGAATGCAGCGAGGCCTGCGCCCAGAAGACCGATGGCGTAGCCGCCGATAGCGTTCAGAAATTCCATTTTAATTTCCTCCTAAATCTTAAATATGTTTTGTTTAATAAGATACGATTATTTAGCCCGGACGTATTTGCTCTTGATGCGCAGCGGGCTGAAGGGCTTGCCGCCGTCTTCATAGAATTTGCCGAAGAACTCAAGGCACTGGAGACGCAGGTCGTGCACGTAGCAGCCGAGAATATTCAGGCCGAAGTTCAGGCAATGGCCTATAAGGAAGATGACTATGAAGGCGAGCACCGTGAACACGTTCACACCGGAGCCGTTTGCGGGCATGGCTGCTATGGTGTTGAACACCTGCGCGACGACGCCGCCCGCGAGCATGAGCGCCATGATACGCGAGTATGAGAGAATATCGCCGAACCAGCCGGTAAGCGTATTGTAGATGCAGCCGAATGCGGCTCCGATTATGCCGAAGCCTTTTGCACCGCGGGCGGAACCGATCAACAGAGCGGCAGCGCCTATTATCATTACCACGATACTGGGAGTGGCCAGCGCATCGGTAATACCGAGGAGACTCAAGCCGGCCATGATGCCTCCGATGAGGATGACCCACAGCGGGACCTCTTCCCACAGACCGTCTACAAGCCGGCCGCGGCGGACCTTCATGCAGAAGCTGATCACCATACCTGTGTTCAGGTGGATGAGACCGAGAACCATTGAGCCGTAAAGGACCATGGTGCTGTTGTTCACCGGACTGAACAGGTACGGCAGACCCTCCCAGGTGCTTGAGGGGTTAAACATATGTACGAGCTGATACGGCGCGTCTCCGAAGAAGCCGCCGGTCAGCGCGCCCATCGCCAGGGTCGATATGCCGCAGTAAAGCAGGAGCTGGCAGAAGCTCAGGCTGCCCTCGCGGGGCTTTATCTTCGCCATCGCGACCAGCGCGGCGGCGATCATGACGAGGCCGTAGCCTATATCCGCCATCATCAGTCCATAGAACAGGATGAAGAACGGCGCCATAAGGGGGTTTGCGTCAACGGATCCGTAAGCCGGGAGGCTGTACATGTTCGTGACCATGTTGAGCGCATTTGTGAATTTGTTGTTCTTGAGCTGCACAGGGACTGTGGGGTACTCGTCCTCGGACGGATTCTCGGTCTCCCATGCGCAGTCGTACTTTTCGAATATTTCGGCAAGCTCGGCCTCGCGCTCCGCGGGCATCCAGCCCTGCATTACCAGAACGTTTGTCAGGCCGTAGAGCTTATCCTCGGCTTCGGCGCGGGCGATCTTCGTGCCGAGCACGTCAGCTGCGAGCTTGAGCTCGTCGCGGTGCTCCGCAAGCTCAACGATGTGCTGCGCGCAGCCTGCCTTCTCGTCGGCAAGCTTATGCAGTTCCTTCTCGGCGGCTGCGATACATTCGCGCGCGGTGCCGTTCATACCGGAGACGGGTGCCGCGGCAAAGCTGAAGCCGCGCATGCAGTCCATAACGGCGGCGTGCTGCTCCTTCATGCAGACCAGAACCAGATACTTCTGCATCTTGTCCGCATCGACCAGAAACAGCTCTGCTTCCTCCGTGACCGCTGCGAGCGCGCTCTCCATCGCGGAGAAGTCCGTGCTGCCGGCGACCGTTCCCAGCACTACCGAGCAGCGCTGAGTTTCGGTTGTTCCGAGGGACATGTCAAGCGACGCCCACGGCTTCAGCGCGTCAATGGTGTTTTCCAGACGGCCGACCTCCGCGCCGATGCTTTTTATGCGATCCTCGTTTGCGGATATCTCATCCGCTGCTGCCAGTGCCGCGCCGACGCCGCTGTCATCCAGCAGAACGTCCTCGCCGACCTCCGGCAGTGCACTGAGCAGGGGTTTCTTTGCGGGGGAATACCTGTCGAGAATACCCACGGCGTTGACTAATGCCATGTGCTGGGACTTGAATGTCATAAGGCCGCTGCTCTCGCGTTTCAGAAGCTCCTTGAAGTCGGAATCCTGAACCTCGCCCTCGATCTCGGAGAACTCAACGCAGCCTTTGCAGATCAGCTCCTTCAGCAGTGCGTCCTTGTTTGACCGGACAGCCATGAGCCGCAGCTTTTTCATTTTTACAATGGCCATTTAGCTGTTCACTATCCTTTCCACAACAAGAGCCGCGGCTTTCTCAAGTCTGGCTTCGGCTCTGGCGCGCAGTGCGGCCTTCCGATTTTCCGTCTCCGCGGAAAGCTCTCCCGCCTCCGTCATCGCTTTGGCGTCCGCCTGCTTGCGCAGCTCGGTCAGCTCGCTGTCGGCCTTGGCACACGCAGCTTCAACTGCGGCCTTACCTTCGTTTTCGGCCTCGGCGGACATCTGACGAGCCTTGACCTCGGCCGCGGCTATCAGCTCCTTTGCGTCGGCTTCGGCTTTGGCTATGCCCGCGATCGCTTCAAATGACATTGGCACACCTCCTCTTTGTCAATTTTGTTGGTTTATAACATGCGTTCCAGAATTTTGCACACATGGAACAACAATGCATACAACACAGTCATAATACCCTAAAAATGCATGGGTTTCAAGGCAAATATGAGCGTTTTGCCTGACAAAATTCCTACACACATGTCAAAACCATAACTCATCCTATATTAAAGCACGTTGTTAATATAATATCAATACCCCCTGAATAAAAAATCGGAGCAGCTACGCTCCGATTTTAGATCAATGTTATAAAAACCTCTTATACGTCTTGTATAGTTTCGACAAGAATCTCCTGCTGCCGGCCGTCGGCGGCGTTTATATAGATTTTCACCTGTTTTTCGCCGTCGGTGCAGACAAGCTCGTAGCAGGCGGTCGGCTTTCCGCCGATGCTGTCGATGACCACCCTGCGGCAGCTCTCGGCCTCCAGCCCCGACGGCAGTTTCGCGCGGGCATCCTCCTCGCTTATCTGCCACCGGCCGTCCTCCGGATTCGCGTCGGAGTAGTCCTCAGCGTCGAAAGAATAGACCTCGCCGGTGTCCAGCGCGATCGCCACGCTCAGGCCGCTGTCGAGGCAGTCCGCCTCCCCGTCGGTACATATATATTCAAAGCGCGCGACGGCTCCGTTCTCCCCCTCGGCGCTGAGTTTGATATCTTCATAGCCGTTTGCGGCCAGAAACTCATCCGCAAGCTGCCTCGCCTGCTCGATGTCTATCTGCGCCTCCTCGACGAGACGGGAATCCGTAAGGCTCTCGACTCCGGCGGAGCTGACGAGGATATATTTCGTCCCTGCGCTGTAACACCTGAGCCTGCTCTCGCCCTCGTAGCCGTACTCCTTTTTCAGCTCTTCCGGCTCCACGCCCGCGACCGATGCCGCGGCGGAGAGCATCTCCTCGTCGCTCATGTCTCCGCTGCGCGCCGTCTCGCTCGCGGTGTAGCGCCCCTCATATTCCGGCAGGTCGGGCATTTCAAAGTCGCCCTCGTACTCGGTCAGCCGCGCGCTGAGCGTGACGCCGCCGTCCTCGCCCACGTTCTGAAGCCGCCGCTCCTGCCGGTCGATCATCACCTCGCCGTCGTTGATGCTGCCGCGCAGCTCCTGAAGCAGCGCGCTGAACTCCGAGGCCTTGTCGGATAGGCTGCGCAGTGTCTCCCGCTGCTCGCCGGTGAACTCGCCGTCCTGCCGCGCAAGCGACATGGCGTAGTCCCCCGCCGTGCCGAGGAAGCCCGCCGTGCGGCTCAGCTCCTGCGTCGTGAACGGCAGCGTCGCCATCGCAGCCTCCGCGGACTGCGCCGCCGCCTGTATGTCGCTGCAGACCTGCGCGCACATTCCGGTGTCAACTGCATACACGCCCTTGCCAAGCGCCTCACTCAGCTCCTGCACCGAGGCCGCCGTCTCCTCAAACGCGCGCTGCGAGCTGTATTTCGCGATGAGCCGGTAGTTCTCCAGCCGCACATGGCTGACGCAGGAGTACACCGCCAGCATCGCGATCGCCGCCGCGGCGTATATACCCAGTATTCTTCGTGCTTTTTGGGACATATAAAAACCCCCTTACGGATTTATTATTCTCCGTAAGGGGATAATTACTAATGTAAAAACTGGAATTTATGCCAGTTTCTCAAGCGCGACGTGAATTCTTCTCAGAGTCTCGTCCTTGCCGAGGATGCGGCATATCTCGACCGCGCCGCCCGGCGTGACTGCCTTGCCCGCAGCCGCGATGCGCACCGGCCACATGACCTTCGCGTTCTTGGCCTCCATGCGCTCCGCAAGGCCGACCATCGCGGCCATGATGTTCTCGTCGTTCCAGTCGGTGATGGACTCGAAAACGGGGACAATCTGCTCAAGCACCGCCTTCGAGGACGCCTCGTCGGACTTGGATTTCTTGTGTACGAACAGCTCCGCACCGTATTCGGGCAGCTCGTCGAAGAAGTCCACCTTCTCGGGGATGTCGGTCAGTACCTCGGTGCGCTGCTGGAGGAGAGCAGCGATAGCGGCGGCGTCATACTTCTCGTTCTTCACGCTTCTGCGGATGAACGGCTCGGCCACCTTCGCAAACTCCTCGGCGCTCATGGCGCGGATGTACTCGCTGTTGAAGTAGCGCAGCTTCTCGATGTCGAATATCGCGGGGGACTTGGAAACGCCGCTGAGCTCAAAGACCTTCTTCAGCTCGTCAAGCGAGAATATCTCCTGCTCGCCGCGCGGGCTCCAGCCCAGCAGCGTAACATAGTTGAGCACCGCGTCGGTCAGGAAGCCCTGCGCGATGAGATCTTCATAGGACGGGTCGCCGTGACGCTTGGACATCTTGTTGTGCGCGTCGCGCATGACGGGCGAGCAGTGGACATACTTTGGGATGTCCCAGCCGAAGCCCTGGTACAGCAGATTGTATTTCGGCGCGGAGGACAGATACTCGCTGCCGCGCACGACATGGGTGATGCCCATGAGATGGTCGTCGATAACATTGGCGAAGTTGTAGGTCGGCAGGCCGTCGCGCTTTATGAGCACCTGATCGTCCAGAGTCTTGTTCTCGACGGTGATGTCGCCGAATATCTCGTCATGGAAGGTGGTAGTGCCCTCGTGCGGGATGAGCTGACGGACAACATAAGGCTCGCCCGCGGCTGCGCGGCGGTCGGACTCTTCGCGGCTCATCACGCGGCAGGGATCGTCCGCACGGTCGAAATCGCCGGAATCCTCCTCGCTCTCCGTCTTCTCGCAGAAGCAGCGGTAAGCATGTCCCTTCTCGATGAGAAGGTCGGCGTATTCCTTGTACAGCGGGCGGCGCTCGGTCTGCACATAGGGGCCTACGGGGCCGCCGACGTCGGGGCCTTCGTCATGCTCCAGATGGCACTCGGCCATGGTCTTGTATATAACGTCCACTGCGCCCTCTACGAGACGGCCCTGATCGGTGTCTTCAATGCGCAGGATGAACTTGCCGCCCGCGTGGCGCGCTATCAGATAGGTGTACAGCGCTGTGCGCAGGTTGCCAACGTGCATATATCCGGTAGGTGATGGGGCAAAACGGGTACGTACCTCGCCGTGAGGAATACGAGCCTCCATGTCCTCGAACCATTTCATATCTTTCATAATAAGCCTCCAAAAAGCCCGCGGCTGCGGACTTGATATCAATCTATATATTATTTTACATTTTACCGCTTGTCAAGTCGAACTTGATTTGATACAATATAAAGACGCTTTATAGCTATTATTTTTTCCATACAGAGATTGGAGAAAAACTATGGATAACGACACCGCCGTCAAAAAGACTTTGCTTTCGGGCATCCAGCCCTCCGGCAACCTGCACCTTGGCAACTACCTCGGCGCCGTAAAGAACTGGGCTGCTCTTCCTGACGAGTTTAACTGCTTCTATTTCATGGCCGACCTGCACACGCTCACCGTGCGCCAGAACCCGGCCGAGCTGCGCCGCCGCTCCACCACCCAGCTCGCGCAGTATATCGCCTGCGGGCTTGATCCGGAGAAGAACGTGCTCTTCCTCCAGAGCCACGTGCATGAGCACGCGGAGCTGGGCTGGATTCTCAACTGCTACACCATGTTCGGCGAGCTGAGCCGCATGACCCAGTTCAAAGACAAATGCGCAAAGAACGCCGACAATATAAACGGCGGCCTCTTCACCTATCCGTCCCTCATGGCGGCGGATATTCTGCTGTATCAGGCCGACTACGTCCCCGTCGGCGAGGATCAGAAGCAGCACTGCGAGCTGACGCGCGACATTGCAAACCGCTTCAATAACCTCTACGGCGAGACCTTCAAGGTTCCCGAGCCCTATATTCCCAAGGTCGGCGCGCGCATCATGAGCCTTGGCAACCCGACCTCGAAGATGTCCAAGTCCGATCCCACGGGCTGCGTGTTCCTCATGGACAGCCCCGAGGAGATCGCCCGCAAGTTCAAGCGCGCCATTACCGACTCCGATACCGAGCGCTGCGTCCGCTACGATCCGGAGAACAAGCCCGGCGTTGCAAACCTCATGAACATATACGCCTCCGTCACCGGAAAGAGCTTCGACGAGATTGAGAGCGAATTCGCCGGCAAGGGCTACGGCGTGTTCAAGCCCGCCGTGGGCGACGCCGTCATCGAGACGCTGCGCCCCATACGCGAGGAGGCCGAGCGCATACTCGCGGACAAAGCATATCTCAAGCAGGTATATACGGACGGCGCAATGAAGGCAAGCTCCGTTGCCCGCAAAACTCTGCGCAAGGTCTACAAGCGCGTCGGTCTTGTGGAGAAGCCGTTCTAAGAAAGGAAAGCAATGATTTCAGATATGTCACTGTGGCTCAAGCTGCTGCTGGCAATGGCATTTGCGGCGGCTGTGTCGTTCATGATGACTCCGCCGGTCAAGCGCTTTGCGGAGAAGGTCGGCGCGATAGATATTCCGAAGGACGAGCGCCGCGTGCACGACCATCCGATCCCCCGCATGGGCGGGCTTGCCATCTTCATCGGCTTTGTGCTGTCGCTGCTCATATTCGTTGACGTATCGACGCCGGTGCTCGGCATTCTGCTGGGCGCGCTTATAATCGTCGTCATGGGCGCGATAGACGATATCATCAATCTCAACGCATGGGTCAAGCTCGCGGGGCAGATCGTCGCCGCCGTCGTTGCGATCCGCTGCGGCATAGTTTTTGACGCGATATCGAACCCGAACGCGTTTTCCGAGCAGACTACCATCGTCCTTGCAAATTATCTCCCCGTCCCTCTGACCCTGCTGTGGATTGTCGGCTGCACGAACGCCGTCAATCTGATAGACGGGCTGGACGGACTGGCTGTCGGCGTGTCCACCATAAGCTCGCTGACGATGCTGGTCGTGGCGATGTTCGTGGCGGAGCCAAGCGTTGCCGTCATCCTCGCCGCGCTCACCGGCGCGTGTCTCGGATTCATCCCGTATAACTTCAATCCGGCCAAGATCTTCATGGGCGATGTTGGCTCTCAGCTTCTCGGCTTTGTGCTGTCAACGGTCTCCATCCTCGGCATGTTCAAATTCCATGCCATAATAACCTTCCTCGTGCCGCTGCTGGCGCTCGCAGTGCCTCTGGCGGACACGACTTTCGCCTTCTTCCGCCGGATAATCCACGGGCAAAGCCCGTTCCATGCCGACAAGGGGCATTTCCATCACCGGCTCCTCGCGCTCGGCCTCAATCAGAAGCAGGCTGTCGCGGTGCTGTACGGCGTGTCCGCCGTGCTTGGCCTTATCGCGGTGCTGCTCGCAGGCCCCGGTGCCCTCGTGCGCACAGTGTGCGCCATCTGCGCGTTCATCATCGCGCTCGTAGTCTGGCTCTACGTCTTCTGGCGCAACCCGAACCTGCATCATCGCCGGGATGACAGCAAAACCGAGCAGAAATAACCGAGCAGAAATAACACTGTGCCGCCGTGTATTTCACACGGCGGCGTTGTTATGGCAATATTATAATAAGAACATTGCACCCATTATGATCAGCAGCTCGCTGTCCCCGCTCTCGCGGTACATGAGATAGAGAATGAGCAGGAGGATGATGTCCTCCGTCTCAAGCTCGCCGAAGCTCTTCGGCAGCAGGTCTGCCAGCGAGCCGCCCAGCAGCGGCAGCGTTCTCGGCTTCGGTGCATCCGGCGGGCGCGGCGCGGGGTACTGCCGCGGCGGCTCCTCCGGCGGACGTTCCGCCCGGCGCTCGTCTACGCGCGTGACGCGGCCGGTGTTGCCCTGATAGCGGTTATAGCTTGCCATCGCCGCCCTCCTCCCCCATCGCGGCCTTTGCGATGCGCGCAAGGCGCGCTATCTTCAGCGCCTTATCCATCTTGCCGCGCCGCTTTTCCGACAGGTACGGCTCCATCGCCTGCAAAAGCCGCTGCTTGTTGTCATCGCCGTCGCCGTTCATAAGCCTGCCGATGCGGCTTATGAGGCCGGGGTCGATATCAAGGCCGCCGAACGGCTCCGGAGAGGGTTCCTGAGCGCCGCCGTCTCCGCCCATGAGCGTCTTTGCCAGATTCGCTATCTTCTCCATCTGCGCCGGGTCGCCGAGGACACTGTTGAGCTTATCTTCAAATTCACTCATGGCGGCCTCCGTTTTAATCCTGCATCATGCGGCGGATGCTCTCCGCGAGGCGCTTGCCCTCCGCGGTGCCGAGCACCTGCCCAAGGATATTTTTCATCGCCGCGGCGTCCCCGCTGCGCGCGGCGCGCTCGACCGCCTCCGTATCTATCATCTTGCTTATACGCTGTCCGTCCTCGGACTCTGCAATGCTCTTGATGCTGCCGGTCTTGCCGCGCCGCTCAAGCTCTTTGCCTATGCGTTCAAAATCTTTCATGGAAATCACGCTCCTGTTCGCTACATTATATTCAGGAGCCGTCTCAATGATAATCACAAAGGAGAATACATGATGAAAGCTGCCGTTTTTTCCGACACTCACAGCAACACCGCGCTTATGGTCGAGGCCGTGGCGCGCTGCCGCCCCGACCTGATAATCCATCTCGGCGACCACTCCCGCGACACCGCGATCCTGCGCGAGAAATTCCCTGAGATACCGCTCTACTCCGTGCGCGGCAACTGCGATATCTCCTCCGACGCACCCGACACCGACATCGTCCCGCTCGGCCCCGTGAAGGCTTTCATCTGCCATGGGCACACCTACGGCGTTGAATACGGCAGACTCGATTCTCTCGTGTACGCCGCGCAGGAGGCCGGGGCGAAGATCGCCATGTTCGGCCATACGCACGAAGCGTATTACGGCGAGGTGGGCGGCGTCCAGCTCCTCAACCCCGGCACGGCCGGAAAAGGCCGCACGCTGACATGGGCAGTCGTCATCGTTTTCGATAACGGCGCGATAGCCTGTGAGATAAAGGAGCTGTAACCGAAACGCAACAACTCCGGAAGCAATGCTTCCGGAGTTGTTTTTTTCTAAAAGCGATGAGCAAAACAGTTGGAAAGAGCAGCCCAGAAACAAGGCAAATGGGAAGCAAAAGAGCTTAGGGCATCTCAAGGGCGCAAAAACCATAGCGCGGTAAACTCCGCGCCTGCAAAAGGTATGGAAAAGACAGATCAGGCGGAACGCCGAAGCTGTTTGGCAGAACGGTAGGAGTGAGAGCCGTGCAGAACGGCGGCCAGCGCAACAGTCAGGGCAGAGATGTGGACCAGCGTATTGAGGTTTGCCACGCTGTTTCCGTTACGCACCCACAGCCGTTCCTGACCTGTGGATTTGAAGCGAGAATTGTAACGCTCGCACTCTGTACGCAAGGCGTATGTTCTCTTGAAACAGAGGCAGCTACGGTCAACGGAAAGTCTGTAGTCATCGGGAACGGTTTTATATTTCGTGCAGCCCCGGTTTTTCTTGCCGTTGTTCCAGTTTTTGTGGTTGCAGGGGCAAACGCTGGTCTTGGACTGGCGGAACGGGCAGCAGTATTTCTGGCGGGTACGCCCATTGTCGGTCGTCCTTCCGTCCTTGCACATGGCAAGGCCAGCCTCACAGACCGGATTGCCGGCAGGAAGCGTTTTCGAGGCTTTCGTGCCGCGTGGATTGAGGGGGATAAATGCCTCGCCCTCATAGACTGTTTTTACCGTATTGTAGATGCTTTTTGCGTCATAGCCCTTGTCGGCAAGGAAGGCGCATTCTTTCAAAGAGATCGTCTGATCCGCAGCCGCGAGGATCTCGGCGGCAACGGCAGAATCGGCGATATTGCCTAGCGTGGTAAACTCGTAGAGCGGTAGCCCGGAGATGCAGTCCACCAGCACATGGCTTTTATAGCCCCAGTAGAACTCATACCGCCGCTCATTGTGCTGGTTGGAGGCCGAGTGGACACCCAGGGCGCAATCCGGATCTGCTTTGGGCTGCTTTTCCGGGTTGAATTTATCCTTGGTAAAGGACTTGGGATTGTTCTGCTTTGTATTTGCTGCAACGGGTGTGGAGTCCAGACCAATAAATGAGGCATCCACAATCCCCATCTCATAGAGCTTCTTCACCAGATCCGCCATGATCGACTTCAACGCACTGTTGTCCAACTGCCGCAGGAAGCGGTCATACGTCCAGTAGGACGGCAGCGGCTCCATGATGTTAAAGCCGCAGTAGTGGGCAATGAGCCGGTTGTTGTCCAGATAATCCGCCAAATCTGTGATTTGTGAGAAGCCCTCGCATTTCATAACGATAAACGCACAGACCATGGCTTCCTTTGGAAAGCCCCGCCGCCCGGTTGCCGCTCTGGGCAGCGTGAAGTCCAAGCTGCTGAAAAGCTTGTCATAAAACATGGCGGCGCTTTGGGATGTGAACAGCGTCACATCCTGAATGATTTCCTGTCGGTAGATAGCGGCCAGCCCCTTTCTGGTTGGTTTTCTCTCAAGTCAATTTTACCAAAAAGGGGCTCCGCTTTCTATATCAATGGAATGATTTTCGGTTGAAGCCATGTCTGGGAACCATTGCAATTACTACTCTTTTGGAGTTTTACTCATGGCTGTGTCTCTTGAAAGTAGAGGTAATCGTATGAAAAAGGCATTCTTTTTGGGGTCTCTGCTTGTAATAGGGATTTTTTCTGCATTGGCTGTGAGAGCGCCATGAACGGCCAACAGATAGCCCAACTCATAACGGCGCAGAAGCGGAAAGTGAAGATAGCGGAACCATTGATGGCATTGAGTGGGAACTAAAAGACGGAGTATTAACGATAAGAGGCGAAGGCGCTTTAAGGGAAACACCTTGGAGTGAAAACGTTGATCGCATCCAAAAAGTCATTATAGCCGCCGTTGGAGATTCTAATAGTCTCTTTACTCGATACCACAAGCTGCCGGGTATCCTATGCTTTGTGACTTCTGTGTGCAGACGCCCGAGATCATGGCATTCTATCACATGGTCGGCAACTTTAATGTCCTGTTGTGTTTTGCAGTTCCTGATGTGAAAACGCTGGACGCTCTTGTCAGCAGGGTCAGGACCTTCGGAGATTCAAGGACCTCAATCGAATTGCAGACCGTGTTTGAAAAAGCCGATCCGACCAATCGCACAGTAGTGAGTCTATATTCACTCTATTACAACTCAGCAGGGGCGCCGCGCACGGCGTCCCCTGCCTTTGCGCTACCGACCTTACCTTGACAATCCACCGCGTTTACTTTATATTGGTAACAGGCGAAAGCCAAATCTCGCGGCTTTCCGGTGAGGTCCACACCCCGGTGTGACCTCAGGCGTTCATGGACCCCGTAGGGCATTATGACCACCCTGTACGCAGGAAGTTCCATGAAGGTCGACAGTTTTTGGCGCTGTACCGGCAGCGCGGGTGTGTACCCTTCCGTTGAAAGCGGAAAGGACACAAAATGAACGACTATGTCGTTATTATCTATAACGGTGAGCAAGTATCAGTGCCAAAGGAGGTCGCGGACTTCCTTGAGCAGGATCGGAAACGGCAGCAGGCGCAGGACAAACAGGACGCAAGGCACCTGAGTAAAAGTGAGTTTGAAACGGTGCCGTCCGGTTCGGATTGCGTCAAGCGTCCCGTGGAGGATGCGGCGCTCAGGAACCTCCAGCTTGAAAATCTGCGGAAGGCCATTGCGGAACTGGATGTGCAAGGTCAAAACCTGCTCTCCCTCCGATACAGCGATGCGCTGACGATGGATGAGATCGGTCAGATCTACGGCATCTCCAAAATGGCGGTATCAAAGCGACTGAAAAAGCTGCACGAAAAGCTGGGAAGCTCTGTCTCATGACAGGGCTTCCCAGCTTTTTTGAAAATTTTTTCTGTTCTCTGGTTTACAAACGCGCTCTGAGTGTCCTTATAGGTGAGAGACAAATTTTCCGACTGAGTTGGCCGCAGTCATGATCGTCTCACCTGAACACAAGGAGCGTGTATGACCATGAATCCATTTGAACAAAGCACACAGCAGCTTCTGCGCTTCCTGACCTCCCACGCTGAGTGGGAGGTCATTGACTACATCCGGCAGGAAATACAGCATGACGCACCGGACAGTGTCCCGACCGCAGATGAACTGCTCACTTTCTTCCAATCCCCGGATGCGCCGACCGAACTGGACACCTACCAGCAAATGCTGGTGACCGATAAGCTGCTGGAGTACGCGGAGATCAGTCTGCGCACCCTCTGCGACCTGATCCGCTATCAGCAGCTCAAGGAATTGGGCGTTGTCCATTCCGCAAAGGAGTTCATTCAACTCTTCCATCCCGACGAACAGGAGGACACACCATGAATCAATTTCCCAGTAAAAACTATTTTACACTGCCGAACGAAATTTTTTCGCTGGGGCTGGGCGCAGGTGAGATCGCGGTCTACGCCTACCTCCGCTGTCTTGAAAACCCCAGCACCTACCAGTGCTGGCCCAGCTACGCCACGATCGGAAAAGCTATTGGCCGTACTAAAAATACGGTCATGCAGTATGTCGATGCGCTCTCGGAGAAAGGACTCATCTCCACAGAGCCAACCTCTGTCCTGACAAAATCCAGGATCAAAAAGAACGGCAATCTGTGCTATACCATCAGGCCGATCCATGAGGCCGTTGAAATTTTTCACACGCGTCAACTGTCTGCGGTTGAACGAACAACAGAGCGGCGGCAAATTCATCGCAAGCTGTCCGCGGTGAATTTGTTGCCCGGTGCATAAGGAAAGGAAGGACAGAATGAAGCATTCCATCTACACAAGCTATGACGAGCTTCCGCTGATGCTCTCCGTGACAGAAGTTGCCGCAGTGCTTGGGATCTCCCGTGCCGGTGCCTATGAGTTGGTGCATGGCAACGAATTCCCCGCGCTCAAAATCGGCAGCCGGATCGTTGTTCCAAAGGATAAGTTTCTCGCATGGATCGACGCGAACAGCGGTTCAAAAAACGCACCGCTGTAACTAAAGAACAGGCGCTCAATTTTCTGTACGCCAACGAAGCGGCTGAGCAAAACCGCGAAGCCCATCAATGCGGCAAGAGAAACAGCAATGGGATCACGCAGCCCAGCGGGGCCGCGACGCCTCGGAACAGCGACGCGCATGAGCGCATCGCTGTTCCGCAGGCTCTCTGCGTTCTCCGGGAGCGCCCTGACCAAGGCCTAAAAGCGGCAAAGTTTGCCGTTCTGATACCCGGCCGCGCAGGGTTTCCGAACCGCGCAAAACGCTCCGAGGGTAGTGATAGCGCCCCCATCCAAAACGCCCCGTGTTTCGCCGT
>OLYC01000795.1_pt1 | contig 23915 bp, 28 predicted proteins | sample 1674271 | NCBI WGS metagenome assembly OLYC01 (sample SAMEA103958154, study PRJEB25191) | human gut metagenome
TTTTTGAATACTCCTGAATAAGTTTTCAAGGCGTCGAACTTTGTCGACGCCTTGACAGGGATCGCCATACAGGCGATCCCTGTTGATATTTCCGGAATCAGAAGCCGTTTTTTGTGAAGCTCTCCCAGCTGCGGTGCAGATAGGTCTGCAGCGGCAGCGGCTCGCCGATATAGCGTGCATCGCGCCCGTCGGACAGAAACTCCGCCAGATACTCCGGCCGACCCGCGGTATGCACGATCGGCAGCCCGCTGCGCTCCGAGGTCTCGCGCAGCACGTCGTAGCCGCGGCGCAGGTCGTCCGCGCTCGCGTAGTTGAGGAGGTTGGAGTTGTTGATAAGTCCGGTCACGCGCTCCCGCGCGAAGCCCTCCATCTCGCCCATGAGCTTCATGATCTTCTCCGGCGACTCCGACATCGGGCGGAACACGTTCACAATGTCCCACACCTCAAGCTGCTCCGGCTCCAGCGCGGCAAAATCGCTGTGATACCGCCCGAGCGACATCGCGCCCGCCGAGTCGCCGCCGACGTCGAACACGACGAGATCCCAGTCCTGCGCGAAGGCCGAGGCCACCGCGGCGGACATGTTGCTCGGCGTCAGCCCCTTTCCGGCGAAGGTCGGGGACACGACGTCTATCTTGTTCTGCTCCAGCAGCTCGACGCGGTCGGACATGCGGAAATAGTCGTTGACCTTGTCGAGGTCGATGACCTGCGTGCGCTCGCCGCGCGCTGCGGCGCGGATCGCGATATTCAGCGCGATCTCCGTTTTGCCGGAGCCGTAGTTGCCGATAAGGATTATGTATCTGCCCTTTCCCATGATTGCGCCTCCCGTATTTTGTTATTTATATTATACTCCTTTTTCCGCCGGACGCAATATCCTGCGCGTTGACATCACGGCGATGCGGGGGTATAATATATAACATGCACTATATATCTGAGGGGGACTGCGCATGGATGCGGAGTTTATTGATCTCACGGCCGAGAACATAGCGGACGAGCACCTCTGCTGCATTATCCGCATGAAAAAGCCCCATACAGGCGTCGAGGCCAAGCGGGAGTGGCTGGCCGCGCGCCTGCCGGAGGAGCACGTTTTCCGCAAGCTGAACACTGGCGACTGCGTGTTCATTGAGTATGCCCCGCTGGAGACGGCGTGGGTGCCGGTGGTGGGGGAGAACTACCTGTACATCTACTGCCTGTGGGTGCTGGGCGCGCCGCGCGGCAGCGGCTATGGCCGCGCGCTGATGGAGCACTGCATCGCCGACGCAAAGGCAAAGGGCAGGTCCGGCGTATGCATGCTCGGCGCGAAGAAGCAGAAATCGTGGCTCTCGGATCAGAGCTTCGCAAAGAAGTTCGGCTTCACGACGGTCGACAGCACCGCGGACGGGTACGAGCTGCTGGCGCTGTCGTTCGACGGGAGCGTCCCGCGCTTTGCGGAGAGCGCGAAGCGGCAGCGGACGGACGCGCCGGGGCTGCTGGTGTACTACGATTTTCAGTGTCCATTCATCCTGCAGCGCGTGGAAAAGCTGCGCGAATACTGCGCGGAGCACGGCATCCCCGCCGCGTTTGAATTGGTGGACTCGCTCGAAAAGGCGAAGTCGCTGCCATGCGTGTTCAACAACTGGGCGGCGTTCTGGAACGGCAGCTTCATCAGCGTCAACCAGCTTGACGGCGCGGCACTGGAAAAAATTATCCGCCGCGCGCAGCCTTGACAAAACCCGAGCGCGAGGATATCATGTATACAATTAAATCATAAGGAGCGCTTGGGATGAAACAATGCATGGATTCTGAAAATCTGCACAGACGGCTGAAGAAGATCATCGGTCAGGTGCAGGCGATCGACCGCATGATCGACGAGGACGTGCCGTGCGAGGATATACTTTCCCAGATAAACGCCGCAAAATCCGCGCTGCACGGCTGCGGCAAGGTCGTGCTCGAGGGGCATATCCGTCATTGCGTGCGCGACGGCATTGAGCACGGCGACGCGGACAAGACCATAGAGAACTTCACGAAAGCGGTCGAGCGCTTTTCAAACATGGGCTGATAAGGCCATAACAAAACTCCCCCGACGGGTCACGTAGAACCGTCGGGGGAGTTTCTGCGTCAGATCATTTCACTGCTCGTTCCAGGCTTTGACCTCGGTGCGCAGCCAGTCTGCCCACTCGGCGATGCCCTCGCCGGTGCGGGCGGAGATCGGGATGATCTTCATATTCGGGTTGAGCTTGCGGACATACTTTTTGCAGGCATCAAGGTCAAAGTCGAAATACGGCATGACGTCGATCTTGTTTATGAGCAGCACGTCGCAGATGGAGAACATCAGCGGGTACTTGAGCGGCTTGTCGTCGCCCTCGGGGACGGACAGGATCATCGCGTTCTTGACCGAGCCCGTGTCAAACTCCGCGGGGCAGACGAGGTTGCCGACGTTTTCGAGGATGGCGAGGTCGACGTCGTCCACGCCGAGACCGTCAAGCCCCTGCTTCGTCATGCCCGCGTCGAGGTGGCACATGCCGCCGGTGTGCAGCTGGATGACCTTTGCGCCGGTTTTTTCGATGGTCGCGGCGTCAACGTCGGAGTCGATGTCGGCCTCCATGACGCCGATGCGGAACTCGTCCTTCAGCGCGGCGATGGTGGCCTTGAGGGTCGTGGTCTTGCCGCTGCCGGGGGAGGACATGAGGTTGAGAAGGAAGGTGCGGTCGCGCTTGAGCTGTTCGCGCACGAGATCGGCCTCGCGGTCGTTGCTTTCAAATACGCTCTTTTTTATTTCCAGAACTCTGAATCCGTCCATAATTAGCCTCCGAAAAATATTTGATGACCTGATTCTATCACAGTCAGTAGAATAATTCAAGCGCGGCGGCGAAGCTGCGGTCAAACTCGTCCCGATTCTTATAGTATCCGCTGGAGGCCGAGGCGAGATACAGCCGCTTGCCGTTATAGATATCCATCAGCGCCTGCGCAAGCTCGGAATCGTCGGCGCTGCCCGCGCCGGAGATGAGCGGGACGCAGCCGCCGTCCAGCGCCGCCGCGGTATAGCGCGCAGGGGCGCACAGCCATTTGATGAACTGCGCCGCGCCGCCGAGCTTCTCGCTCGCCCGCGTTGTCACCGCAAGGCCGAACAGCTCCGCGCTGCACATATCCTCGCCGCCCTCAACGCCCGGGAACGCGTAAACGCGCATCCCCTCCGGCAGCTTGCCGCCGAGCTTCGAGGAATGCACCAGCGCGCAGATGACGCTGCCCTCCTCGGCGAGGCGCGCGGCGCTGCCGTCCAGCGCGCGCAGCCCGTGATTATAGGCCGCGTCCGCCAGCAGATTATAGAGCGATTTGTATTCCTCGCTCTGCATGTCCTGCTCCGCAATGCCGGTGAACTCCTCGCCGTGCTGGAGCATGCAGTTATAGAAAATGTCCGCGAACGAGTCCGCCGTCATGAACGGCTCGCCGTTGCTGCGGCCGTAGGCCGTGGCGATGGAGCACAGCGCTTCGATCGTCCCGAAGGCGGCGGAGCCGACGCCCGCGCCGGTCTTTGACGCGTCAAACGCCGCGCCGTTGACGTACAGCAGCTGCGTCTGCGCGCCGAGCGGGAAATAGCTGCGCCCGACGCTGAGCGAATATATATCCACTCCGCTGAGAAATTCCGGCGCATCCTCGCCCAATGCGGACGAGATGTCCGTGAGCTTGTCCTGCTCATACAGCGCGAAGGCCCGCTCATGACCGCACAGCAGCAGGTCAGGATGCCCGCTGTCGAACGCGGCGGCGAGCTTCTGCTCACTCTCGAACGCGCGCGGCACGACCCTGTAGCCGCTGCTGGAGGCGTTGAATTCCTCGATGAGCTGCACAAGGTTCTCTGCCATCGGCGCGGACTCGACGTACCAGAGCTTGAGCTGATGCTGCTCGTCCGGCTGCTGCTCCTCGCCCGCGCAGGCGCACAGCAGCAGCGTGCACAGGCACAGCAGCGCTGCCGTGAGTTTTTTGATAACTGTCATATTCACTCCTGTTTGTGGGCGTCATGCCCCACTTTGCGGTTGAATCTGCGAAAAATGCATGGTATATTCACCATTTATATCACATTTTGACAAAAAGTGCAAGCGACACTTGACAATCCGGTGTATGATATAGGTATGAGATAAATCAATGGAGCTGATAGCATGAAATATAAAACCATTCTTTTTGACATGGACGGTACGGTGCTCTACACTCTGCCCGACCTCTGCGACAGCGTGAACTACTCCCTCACGCAGTTCGGCTACGCGCCGATAACGATAGAGCAGACGCGCCGCTACGTCGGCAACGCGTCCCGCCGCCTTATCGAGCAGGCCGCGCCCGACGCAGACAGCGAGACCGTCGACCGTATCCTAGAGTTCTACAAGCCCTGGTACGCGGCGCACTGCAGCATCAAGACCCGCCCGTACGACGGCATACCGGAGCTGCTGCGCCGCCTGCACGACGCGGGGCACAGGCTCGCCATCGTCTCCAACAAGCCCGACGAATCGGTCAAGGAGCTGGCGGAAAAGTTTTTCCCCGGCGTGCTTGAAACAGCCGTCGGCGAGAGCGCGGGCGTGCGGCGCAAGCCGTGGCCGGATACCGCCGAGGCCGCGCTGAGATTCATGGGCGAGGACAAGGACTCCGCCGTCTACGTCGGAGACTCCGAGGTGGACATCCAGACCGCGCGCAATGCGGGGCTGCCCTGCATCAGCGTGAGCTGGGGCTTCCGTAGCCGCGAGACGCTGCTGAACGCGGGCGCGTCGGTCATCGTCGATGGCATCGACGAGCTTGAGCGGCTGCTGAACGAGTAAAACTCCCGATATTTTTAATCCCTGAGAGCTTCCTCTCAGGGATTTTCTGCGCTTTTAAAGCGGCTGTTTTTTGATCTGCGCCCAGCGGCGGGGATATTTTGCGGGTGTGTCGGCGGTCTTGCGGATGATGATGGCGCTGTGGGTCGCGTCGGTGCCGGGGACGAGGTATTTTTTCACGGCCTCCACCTCGCCGCCGAGAAGCTTTATCGCGCGCTTGGCGGCGTTCAGCTCATCCGCGCAGTCAGGCCCCTTCATCGCGATGAACACGCCGCCCTTTTTCGCCAGCGGCAGGCACAGCTCGCACAGCAGATTCAGCCGCGCGACGGCGCGGGAGCAGGCAATATCGAAGCCCGCGTGCAGCTCCGCCGGCGCTTCCTCGGCGCGGGCATGGATGCACCGCACGTCGTCAAAGCCGAGCAGCGCGCAGGTGTCGCGCAGAAAGCCGATGCGCTTGTCGAGACTGTCAAGCAGCGTCAGCTCCATGTCCGGACAGGCTATCTTCAGCGCGAGGCCGGGAAAGCCCGCGCCCGTGCCGACGTCGATAACGCGCCGGCCGCGGAAGTCCGCCATGCCCAGCAGCGCCGCGCAGTCGAGGAAATGCAGGCGCGCCACGTCCTCCTCGCCGCTTATCGCGGTGAGGTTCATGACGGCGTTCATTTTTTCGAGATGTTCAAAATATATGCGGTAGCGCGCGGCGGCGCCGCTGTCCGGCGTCACGCCGAGCGCGGCAAAGCCCGCGGCCAGGGTATCTTCAAGAAGCATATGTTTCTCCGTATGGTCACTGATAGAAGTCCATCAGGCCGAGCGTGCAGCAGAACTGGAGATCCGTGCGGAACCATGTGTCGTCCGCGAGCTGCGGATTGAGGAAGTACATGCTGCCGCCGACCGTGTTGTAGCCCTCGAGCACAAGATAGGTCGCGATGATGGCCTCCTCGGTCGGGTCGGCATAAACGGTGCCGTTGCCGACCGGCTCAAACTGTTGGCCGTACTTCTCGTCAAATATGACGTCGAACACATTGTCCGGATACTCGTCGCTCGCCACGCGGTTGAGAACGACGTTGCCCACGCCGATCATGCACGACAGCGGCTCGTTCTGCGCCTCGGCGCGGATAATGCGCGAGAGCCAGAAAATGTCCTCCGAGACGAAGTTGATGTCGTAATAATTGTCCCCGCCCTGAAGCACGTTCAGCTCGCCGCGCTGAAGCTCAACGCGCGGCTGATCGTCCTCCGGTACGCTGTATTCAAACCCGAAGATGCGTGCGAGCACCTCCAGCGGCAGGTATATCTGCCCGCCGGAACGGAAATATCCGTCGGGCGTGTAGAGATAGCGGCCGTTGACGCGGGTGTAGCCGACGTCGGAATTGACGTACATGTCAAAGTTCGGGCCGGTGAAATACAGCTCCCCGTCCTTGAATACGGCCGAGATGCCCAGCGAATAGAAGTCGCTGACCGACTCCATCGAGAGATAGATCTTCCCGTTGTCGAGATACGCGCGGCCGCGGAGCAGCCCGTCGAGATATACCCGCAGGTCGGTGCGCTGGTCGCTGCCGTCCGCAAACGCGATGCTGCCCGCAAGCAGGCACAGCGCAAGCAGCAGGCACAACGTCTTTCTCAAGCGTGCTTTCATAGGCGATCAGGTCTGGGATACCTTGTATGCCTTGAGCGCCTGCGCAAGCTGATCCGGACATGAAGTGCTCTTGTATCCGCAGCGGATGCCCTCCATGCGGCTGATGGCCTCGTCAATGTCCATGCCGGCGACAAGGCGGGCGATGCCCTGAAGGTTGCCGCTGCAGCCGCCGGTGACTTTGAGGCTCTGTATCTTGCCGTACTCAATGTCCAGCTCCATCAGCTTGGAGCACACGCCCTTGGGCTTATATGTAAATTCCATGGTCAGTTTCCTTTCTATATAATAAAATACCATGCTAATTTTAGTTCCTGACCCGCTCAATGTCAAGTTAATTTGACTTAAGCGGCGAAATATCGTGCCGCTTCGCCGCATAGATAATTATGGAGAGGAGGCGACGCAGGGAATGAAAACGTCCAGAAAGCTTGCTGCGGCGGGGGTCGCAGCGCTGTGCATATATCTTGCGGCGTCCGGCGGACTGGCCGCGCGGGTGCGCGACGCCGTGCTGCGCGGGATAGGCGCGGAGCGCATGAAGAACGTGTCCGTCGTGACGGACATGACGGCGCGTCCGGCCTCTGTACAGACGGAGTTCATCGCGCCGGAGACAAGCCCCAGCCCCGAGCCGTCTCCGGAACCGAGTCCGGAACCGGCGGAGACCGCCGCGGAGGACATCCTGCCCACCACGATAAGCGGCGGGTTGAGCATCCGCAACGAGACCTCGTACCCGATCGACATCGCGGCGGTGCTCGCGCAGGGACCTGACGTCAGGCTCAGCTCGGACGAGCCGCAGATACTCATAATCCACACCCACAGCAGCGAGGCCTACACTCCGGCGGGGCTTGACCGCTATGAGGCGAGCGACACCTGCCGCACCGAGGACACGGAATATAATATAGTACGCATCGGCGATGAGCTGACCGCGCTTCTGACCGAGGCGGGGCTGAACGTCATCCACGACCGCGGGATATACGACTATCCGAGCTACACCGGCAGCTACAGCCGGTCGGGCGCGGCGGTGGAGCAGTATCTGGCGGATTACCCGAGCATCGGGATAGTGATAGACATGCACCGCGACGCGCTCGGCTCCGACGGCGTGGTGTACAAGACGATGGCGGAGGAGAGCGGCGTGTGCGCGAGCCAGATAATGCTGCTGTCGGGCACCGACGAGAGCGGGCTTGAGAACCCGAATTGGCGCTCGAATCTGGCGCTGGCGCTGTATCTGCAGGAGGCGGTCAGCCGCCGGCACGGGACGCTGATGCGGCCTGTGAATCTGGTGCCGCAGCGGTATAATCTGCATCTGACGCGCGGCTCGCTGATAATGGAGGTCGGCAGCAGCGGCAACACGCTGCAGGAGGCGCTGGCCGCGATACGGCTCTTCGCGGACGCCGCTGCCCCAGCTTTGTTGGAGCTGGTGGAATAGGGGTGCGGTGCCGAATCTTTGCCACGCCTACTTGGTGCCCCTAAAAGGGGGCGCCGAGAGTGCGTGGTGTTGTCTGCAAGAGGCGCTACACGTCCGCGAAAAAATTTTTCGATTTTTTCAAAAAAACTCTTTACAAATCGAAAAGCATGTGCTATATTCATATCAGTAATAAGAATTATTATTGTTTTGGAGAAACACGATGGAGGTTCAAAGAAAAAACAGCAAGAAGCGTCAGGCTATTCTCGAATCCCTCCGCTCCGTGACCAATCACCCTACGGCGGAGATGATCTATAACCGCCTCAAGCCTGAGTACCCCGACCTCAGCCTCGGCACGGTCTACCGCAACCTCGCGATGTTCCTCGAAGAGGGGCAGATAATCAGCGTGGGCACGGTGGACGGGCAGGAGCGCTACGACGCAAGGACGGATTTCCACGCGCACCTCGTGTGCCGCCGCTGCCGCTGCGTCACCGATATCGAGCCGACCGACAAGGTCAAGACCATCTGCGAAGCCCTCGCGCGCAGCTCCGGCTGCAAGCCGGACGGCATCAGCCTCAGCTACACCGGCCTGTGCAGAAACTGTCTCGCAGGCGAATAAATCTGCTTTATTGAGAAATCAATAAATATATAATCTCATTAAAAAAATAATTACTTTGGAGGAAAATTACTATGAAGAAATGGGTTTGCCCTGTATGCGGTTATGTTCACGAAGGCGACGTTCCCCCTGCCGAATGTCCTGTATGCCATGTCCCCGGCTCCAAGTTTATCGAGCAGAAGGCCGACAAAGTCTGGGCGGCGGAGCATGTCGTCGGCGTCGGCAAGCAGTTCGGCGCAGATGTCCCCGAAGATGTGCGCGAGCAGATCATCGCCGGACTGAGAGCCAACTTTGAAGGCGAGTGCACCGAGGTCGGTATGTACCTTGCAATGGCGCGCGTTGCGCACCGCGAGGGCTACCCCGAGGTCGGCCTGTACTGGGAGAAGGCCGGCCTTGAGGAGGCCGAGCACGCGGCGAAGTTCGCGGAGCTTCTCGGCGAGGTCGTCACCGACAGCACCAAGAAGAACCTTCAGATGCGCGTTGATGCCGAGAACGGCGCGACCGACGGCAAGTTCCAGCTTGCAAAGCTCGCCAAGCAGTACAATCTCGACGCGATCCACGACACCGTCCACGAGATGGCCCGCGACGAAGCGAGACACGGTAAGGCTTTCGAGGGTCTGCTGAAGCGCTACTTCGGCAAGTAATTCAGTCTAAAATAAGAAAGGAGCCTTCACCATGAAGTACGAGTGCCCCTGCGGCTATATTTACGATCCCGCCCTCGGCGATCCGGACAGCGGCATCGCCCCTGGCACGGCGTGGGAAGATGTCCCCGAAGATTGGGTTTGCCCCGTCTGCGGCATCGGCAAGGATATGTTCTCACCAGCCGAGTAAAACCGAAAAATCAAACAGGAGAGGGAAGTCCCTCTCCTGTTTTGCTGTTATTATTTTTACTCCGCGATGGTAGTATCTCTGAGCCACGTGCGCGGCGGCCAGCCCGATCAGTCCGCAGAAGAAGAGCGTGTCCCAGAATGCGGCAAAATAATATCCGCATCTGAAGTTGGGCTCAACCAACTCAACAGCGATATAGACCCCGAACACCGTGTAGCATATCGCGGCGGCGAGGGGATAAATTTTCGTTTTTGAGCGCATTTTTCAGACCCCCTATGAGGATTCGCGCGGTTCGGAACTATTATAGCACCCTTATACGAAAATCCCCAGCCCTTATTCGGGCAGGGCGGCGGTATATTTTTTCATGGCTGCGCCGCCTGCCCGACGCTGTACGCACAGCACTGCACAAAGGTGCTGACCTGAATGATGGGGCCATAGATCGCCAGCGCGTCCGAGCCGAGGTACTTCATGATCTGGCGGTTGAACAGCACCGTCAGGATGCCCATCGCCACGTCGATAAAGAAGGTCGAGAAGCCCGTGGAAGCGATCTCATGCAGCTTCAGAGCCAGACGCTCGGGCTTTATCAGGCGGAGCGTATTCCTGCGGCTGAAAAAGTGCGTCAGCATCACGACGAAGGAGATGGCCGAGCCGATGGCGGTGGCAAGCCCAGCGCCGTAGATCCCCATGTCGCAGGGGAAGACACATCAACGTCTTTTCCGAGCAACCCTCGATTCGCTTGGCGGCTATGAACATTGCTATCAGGTAATTGCTGTTGTCCTCCTCCGACTTGACCTTTGCGCCGGTCACTTCGTAGTGGAAGAGCGTCTGCTCCGTCACCTGTTTCAGCTGCTTTACCCGAACTGGTTTTTTCGCAAACATCAGGTTCAAGTCCTATATCCTAAACACATTTAGTAGTTGCTTGCAAAGCAAAGAAATTCTATTTGTACAACAGCGATTTCGGTATTCTTTTGCTGCTGAACGCAAAAATCGGGCTCCGTAGCAGCCGATCGACCGCTCCGAAGCCCGATTTTTCAATATTACCCCTGTATTTTGCCCAGAAAGCAAGAAAAAACATCTCTTGTCTTGGTAGACAAAAGAGGTTTCTTTTATGGCATGGTCAGCCAATTTTGAGGACACAACAAAACCGAATCAAAGCCCAGCCGCAGGCGGGTTTGATTCGGAGAGGAGGAGCAGCGGAGTGAGCGCGAGATGGCTTTTGATGCAAAGCATAAAAAAGCCGTCGCAAGCGATACAAAGCTTGCGACGACGATGGTGCGAGAGAGGAGACTTGAACTCCCACGTCGGTTGACACACGCCCCTCAAACGTGCCTGTCTACCTATTCCAGCACTCTCGCTTATTCGCCGATGCCCCGGATCCATTTAAACCCGTTCGCATCATTGGCGCGCCACATTTAAGGCATGAGTTATTATAGCAGATAAAATCAGTTTGTCAAGCACGAATTTTCTCTTTTTGCTCGTTTTGGCCATTTTTCCCCGCGAGCGAGTCCGCGAGGAAGTATATTCCCACTGCCAGCACGATGAGCAGCGCCGCCGCGCCATAGTGCATCGGCAGCAGATACCGCATCTTCAGATACGCGTGGTACCCCAGCAGCGACGCAAACTCCGTGAGCAGCGCCGTGGGAAAATACACCGGAAACGCAAAGGCCAGCGCCAGCGTCAGGATATCGGCGGCGTAGAAATACCGGTCGTGCATATGCGGCAGCAGGAAAGGGATACCGACCGCGAGCAGCACCGCCGCGGCGAACACCGCTTGATCGCCCAGCCGTCTGCGCCCGATAAAGCACACGCCGAGCACCGCGAGCATATACGCGAACGCCCCGACGATGCCGGCCTTGGCGGCGGCGTCCGTGTCGGCGACGTCGCGGATCAGCGCAAACACCGAGGGAGAATTATAATTCAGCCCCGTGCCGATGCTGCCGGTCTGGCCGAAATACAGCAGTAGCGTGTCCATAAACGGGCGGCCGATGATGACCGCGGGCAGCACCAGCAGCACGTACACGGCGGGGAACACGAGAAAATGATACCATTTAAACTTCCCCTGCATCCACAGCACCGCGCACACCGGCAGGATGAACACGGCCTGAAGCTTGAACCCGAAAGACAGCGCCATACAGGTCATGGCGAGCTCCGGCCGCTCGTCCAGCGCAAAGTCTATGCCGAGCAGCGCGAGGGCGACATATATGCTGTCGCACTGCGCCCAGACGGCGCTGTTGAGAAACACGGTCGGCCACAGCAGCACCGTGAAAAAGCAGCCGAGCCGCAGCCCCGCGGACTTCTGCCAGCGCGAGACGAGCCGCATCGCGGAGTAGGCCAGCAGCACGTCGAAAACCGTCGAAAGCAGCTTGATGAGGTATAAGTCCTTCACGGAGCTGTAGGAAAACAGCGCCATGAAGTACAGATATGGGATATTATAGTTCCCGACCGGCTCGCTGAGCGCGCGCCAGCCGCCGCGCTGCCGGAAGAAATCCACCCAGCGCGTCAGAAAATTCTGATAATCGAGCGTCTCATAGCCGAAAACCAGCGCGCGCAGCACGAGCGCCAGCGCCGTCAGCATGACGGCGATCACGATCGGCGCGGGCTTTTTGAGAAGCCCTTCCTTATATAACAGCGCCAGAGCGAACACGCCCACGGCGGCGAGCATTAAAATGACCCGAATATCCATTGCAGTACCTCGCAGCGAAAATTGCGCTATAAAAAAATGCGGCTTCGACAGCCGCCTAAAAAAAGACGCTTATTTTAATGAAATAAGCCTTGACTTTGCAATATGACAAATGGTATAATACCTTGCTATGTTTGCCGGGGAGGGGGATAATATCCCACTTTCAACATCGCAATTATAGCATCACCGCAATGTAAAATCAACACCGGGTTATAAGAAACTGACAACACACCCGTGCGTTTGCAACTTATTGATAAGGAGAGTGCGCCAATGCCGAAAGATGTTCTCTATGGCAAGACTCTGAGAAAGAGCTTTGCCCGCACCCAGGAGATCATGGATATGCCAAACCTCTTGGAGATCCAGAAAAGCTCCTACAAGTGGTTCCTTGAAACGGGACTGCGCGAGGTGTTCAAGGATGTAGATTCCGTCACCGACTACTCCGGCAATCTGGAGCTGAGCTTCATCGACTACTCGATGGACGAGAAGCCCAAGTACACCGAGGAGGAGTGCAAGGCCCGCGACGCAACGTACGCCGCACCCCTGAAGGTCCGCGTCCGCCTGCGCAACAAGGAGACCGAGGAGATCAAGGAGCAGGAGATCTTCATGGGCGATTTCCCGATCATGACTCCGGGCGGTACCTTCGTCATCAACGGCGCCGAGCGCGTCATAGTCTCTCAGATCGTCCGTTCCCCCGGCGTCTACTTCGGCAAAGAGCTTGACAAGTCCATGATAAGCATCTATACCTCCACCGTCATCCCTTATCACGGCGCGTGGCTGGAGTATGAGACCGGCGCGAGCGACGTTTTCAACGTCCGCATCGACAAGAACCGCAAGCTCCCCATCACCTGGTTCCTCAAGGCCATGGGCGCGTACGACGGGAACCGCCCCGCAACCTGGCTCAGCTGCGTTGACGATCCCTTCGTCGGCGCCGTCACCAACGAGCGCATCAAGGAGATCTTCGGCGAGGACGAGCGCATGGTCGCCACCCTCGAGAAGGACACCACCAACGGGCGCGACGAGTGCCTGATCGAGATATACCGCAAGCTGCGTCCGGGCGATCCTCCCACCGTGGAGTCCGCCGAGACCCTGCTCGACGGCCTGTTCTTTGACCGCCGCCGCTACGATATCTCCAACGTCGGCCGCTATAAGTTCAATAAGAAGCTCTCCCTCTTCCCGCGTATCGCAGGCTTTGCGCTGGCAATGCCGGTCGTCGATCCGCGCACCGGCGAGATCATCGCCGACGAGGGCGAGGTGCTGACCCGCGACAAGGCCAAGCTCATCGACGACGCAGGCGTCATCAGCGTCATCCTCAACGTCGAGGGCAAGAACGTCCGCGTGTTCTCCAACGGCATGGTCAATCTCGGCTCCTATGTCGATTTCGATCCGGCCGAGGTAGGCGTCAAGGAAAAGGTGCGTGGCATCGTTCTGCGCCAGCTCATGGAGCAGTATCAGGGCGAAGCTCTGAAGGACGCCATCCGCGAGAATATCGATATCCTCATTCCGAAGCACATCATCAACGACGATATCTTCTCCTCCGTCAACTACCTCAACTGCCTTGCCCACGGCATCGGCAGCCCCGACGATATCGACCATCTGGGCAACCGCCGCGTCCGCTGCGTCGGCGAGCTGCTGCAGAACCAGTTCCGCATCGGCTTTTCCCGCATGGAGCGCGTCATCCGCGAGCGCATGACCCTGCAGGATCTCGACATCGTCACCCCCCAGAGCCTTATCAATATCCGTCCCGTCACGGCGAGCATCAAGGAGTTCTTCGGCTCCAGCCCGCTCAGCCAGTTCATGGATCAGACCAACCCCCTCGCGGAGCTGACGCATAAGCGTCGTATGTCCGCCCTCGGCCCCGGAGGTCTGTCCCGCGAGCGCGCATCCTTCGACGTGCGTGACGTTCACTACAGCCATTACGGCCGTCTCTGCCCGATAGAGACTCCTGAAGGCCCGAACATCGGCCTTATAAACTACCTCGCATCCTATGCCCGTGCCAATGAGTACGGCTTCCTCGCAGCGCCCTACCGCAAGGTCGAGAAGGGCACCTGTCGCGTGACCGACGAGGTCGAGTACATGACCGCCGACGTCGAGGACCAGTACATCGTCGCGCAGGCGAGCGAGCCGGTCGACGAGAACGGCGTGTTCGTCAACAAGCGCATCACCTGCCGTCACCGCAACGATACCGTTCAGGTCAACCGCGAGGACGTCGATTACGTCGACGTCAGCCCCAAGATGATGATCTCCATCGCGACCGCGATGATCCCCTTCCTTGAAAACGACGACGCGAACCGTGCTCTGATGGGCGCGAACATGCAGCGTCAGGCCGTTCCTCTGCTCACCACCCAGGCGCCTATCGTCGCCACCGGTATCGAGCACAAGTGCGCCGTGGACTCCGGCGTCTGCATCCTCGCCGAGGGCGACGGCGTCGTCACCCGCGTGGACGCGACCTCCATCACCGTCCGCTACGATTCCGGCTCGCGGTCGAGCACGATTATCTCGTCCGCGTGGCGTATCGTGCTGATGCGCTGCGCGACGATTATTTTTGTCGTTCCGCTGAGCTTCCCGTTCAGCTCCGCGCGGAGCGCCGCGTCGGTCTTGTAGTCGAGCGCGGAGAACGAGTCGTCAAAGATCAGAATTTCCGGCTCCCGCGCCAGCGCGCGGGCGATCGAGAGCCGCTGCTTCTGGCCGCCGGAGACGTTGCGCCCGAGCTGGGCGATGCGGTGCTCCTCGCCGTCGGGCAGCTTATCGACAAATTCACGCGCCTGCGCGATGTCTATCGCCTGCGCCGCGTCGCCGTTGCCGCGGCTCTCGCCGAAGAGGACGTTGTCGCGGATGCTGCCGGAAAAGAGCACGGCCTTCTGCGTGACGTAGCCGAGGCGGTCATACAGCGCGTCGAAGCTGTAATCGCGGACGTTCACGCCGTCGACCAGCACCTCCCCCTCGGTCGCGTCGTAAAAGCGCGGGATGAGGCTTATCAGCGTAGATTTGCCGCTGCCGGTCGCGCCGATTATGGCGAGGGTCTTGCCGCGGCCGAGCTTGAAGCTGATGTGGTTCAGCTCGTTCTCGTTGGAATCGGGGTAGCGGAAGGATACGTCGCGGAACTCCACCGTGCCGGTCTCGCCGCTCTCGCTGACGCCGCCCTCGACGATGCCTTCGCCGCAGTCGAGCACCTCGTTGATACGCTCCGCCGACACCTGCGCCGACGGCAGCATCATGAATATCATGACCATCATCATGAAGGACATGACGACGTAGGTCGCGTAGGTGCTGAACACCACGACCTCGGAGAACATATTGAGCCGCGACACCGTGTCGGCCAGCGGTATCTGATTTATCAGCGCCGCGCCGAGCCAGTAGATGACGAGGGCGAGGGCGTTCATGCACAGCCCCATCGCGGGCTGGATGACGGCCATGAGCCGCTGGTTCTTGAGCTGAGTCTCCATCATCTTCGTGCTTGGCTCGTCGAACTTGTCGTTCTGGTACCGCTCGGCGTTGAAGGCGTGGACGACGTTGATGCCGGTCAGGTTCTCGCGCGCGACGCGGTTTATCTTATCGGTCAGCTTCTGCACAAGGCGGAAGCGCGGCAGCACGCTCGTCATGACGACGAGGATCAGCGCGACTATCGCGACGACGAAGCCCGCCGTCACGGCCGACAGCTCCCAGCTCTTGCCGAGAATTTTTATCACTGCCCACACGGCCATGACAGGGGATTTGATCATCATCTGCAGCCCCATTGCGACGATCATCTGAAGCTGGGTGATGTCGTTCGTGGTGCGGGTGATGAGACTCGGCACGGCGAACCGGCTCAGCTGCTCGGAGCTGAAGTCCATCACGTGGCCGAACACCTTCTCGCGCACGGTATAGCTGAAGCCGGAGGCGACCCGCGCCGCGAGGTAGCCGCAGACGACGGCGAGCAGGGCGCTCGCAAGCGCGCAGCCGAGCATTTTGAGGCCGATGCTCATGATGTCGGCGGTCTGCGGGTCGGGGCTGTTGATGAGCTTCGTGATGTCGGTCATATAATCGGGCAGAGTCAGGTCAAAATATATCTGCCCGAGGATGAGCAGTGCGCATATGACCGCCATTATTATCTCGCGCCGCTTCAGATTTTTCAGTAGCTTGATCATGCTTACACTCCGTTTCTGCGAATGTTGTCGATATTGCCGTCGATGGCGGCGAGGCAGCGGTGGAAGGTCTCGAGCGATTCGCGGTCAAGACCGGTGAGCAGCGCTTCGGCAAAGCGCCCCTGCAGCTCCCGCCCGCGCCGGATAATGTCCGCCGCCGCCTCGGTGCATACAAGCTGCGTCTTGCGCCTGTCGCCGGGGACGGGGCGGCGCTCCAGCAGCCCCGCCGCCGCGAGCCGGTCAACGTGGAAGGAGACGATGCCGGGCTTCATGCCGCGGAACTGGCACACGTCGCGCGCGGTGCTCTTGTCGGGATTGTTGGCGATGAAGAGGAGAATGTCCAGCGCGAGCGCGGGCAGCTCCGCCTCGCGGCAGAGCGGCTGCAGCACCGCGTGGTACGCCTCGATGAAGCGGCTGGAGTTGCTGTACATTCTGGCCGCCGCGATACTTGGGTCGAGCATTTGCATACACTTCCGTTCTAGATATTTCAATATTGAACAGTTAGATATTATACATTTCAAAATCAAAAAGTCTACGAACATTTTGTGAATTTTCGAATAAAAAATGCCTGTGCTTGTGCACAGGCAGAGAATTTCATATTCGGTTCAGGCCGGTTCGTAGGACTTGCTGATCTGGTTGCCGTCGGCGTCGTACTCGATGTCCTCCATTATAGCGGGATCGACGCGGCTGCGCTTTTTGATGACCATGCCCTTGCCCTGATTGTTGAACACCCAGATCTTCGAGCCGGGGAAATCGGGATCGTCTTTGCGGAAAACGCTGGTCTCGTTCAGGCGGCAGAACTTGGAGCGCCCCTCCGCCGTGTCGAGCAGATCGCCCTCGCCGCGGTAGAACAGCTCGTCCTTGCAGGCCTCCTTCTTGAACTCTTCCCAGTCCTCTTCGCTGACCTTCAAAACGTCGTTCGGATTGTACATATTCATATCTCCTTTTATTTTTTACCCTGCTGTCTGCACCATGTGTTCATGACCATCTTCACCGGCAGCAGCTTCACCAGCCGCACCTGCATCCGCTCGGGGAAGCCGAGGACGGAGGCGTCCTTGCCGCGCTTCATGTCCTTCAGCGCCTTGGCGACGACCTGCTCGGGGCCGTAGTAGCGGTTGAAGTAGTTGACGGTGTTGTCGTGTATGGCGTGGCTGAAAAACTCGGTCTTTATCCAGCCGGGGCACACCGCCATCACGCGGATGCCCTGCTTCTCAAGCTCCACGCCGAGCGCGCGGGAGAAGCTCAGCACGTACGCCTTCGACGCGCCGTACACGTTTATATACGGCACCGGCTGCCACGACGACATCGAGCCCATGTTGTATATCCGGCTGCCCGCGGCCATATACGGGATGCTCATGTGGCACATCGCGGTGAGCGCGCGGTCGTTCAGGTCGATGATGTCAAGCTGCTTGTCCATGTCCATCTCCGTGAACACGCCGAACAGGCCGAAGCCTGCCGCGTTGACGAGAACGGAAATCTCCGGCTTCTCGCTCTCCAGCAGGGCGCGGTACGCGGCGAAGCTTGCGCGATCCTGCAGGTCGAGCGCGAGCGGGCGCACCTTCGCGCGGCACTTCGATTGCAGCTCGCGCAGCCTGTCCTCGCGGCGGGCAATCACCCACAGCTCGTCAAATTCCTCGTCGCGGTCAAGCGCATAGACAAATTCGCGCCCCATGCCGGACGAAGCGCCTGTGATAACTGCAATTTTCATAGTCAATACCTCGGATCTGTAATCTGGAACCAAGCATATCATATTTTGCGCCGGAGCACAAGGGCAGCTTGCAAAAACGCTTGGCAGAAGGGCGGGGAAAGTGTATAATCAGAGTATCCGGCAGCGCCGGAGATCAGGCTTCACGGAGGTGGAAGGTTGAAGATATTTATAGTGGAGGACGATCCGGTCATAGCGTCCGCGGTCGCGGAGCATATCGCGTCGTGGGGCTGCGAGACACGCATCGCCCAGAATTTTCAGAATATCGTGCAGGAGTTCGTGGACTTCGACCCGCAGCTCGTCCTGCTTGACGTCGGCCTGCCGTTTTATAACGGCTATCACTGGTGCAGCGAGATACGCCGTTTTTCCAGCGTGCCGATAATATTCGTCTCCTCGGCGTCGGACAACATGAACATCGTCATGGCCATAAACATGGGCGCGGACGATTTCATCGCCAAGCCCTTTGACCTGAACGTGTTGACGGCGAAGGTGCAGGCCATGCTCCGCCGCACCTACGATCTCGGCGGGCAGGCGCGCCTGCTCCAGCATCGGGACGCCGTGCTCAACACCGACGACAGCACCCTCACCTATCACGGGGAGCGGGTGGAGCTGACGAAGAACGAGTACCGCATTTTGCAGGTGCTGATGGAGAACAAGGGCAAGACCGTCTCGCGCGACGTGCTGATGCAGCGGCTGTGGGAGTCGGACAGCTTTGTGGACGAGAACACGCTGAGCGTGAACGTCGCGCGCCTGCGCAAAAAGCTCGACGGCGCGGGGCTTGAAAATTTCATCGCCACGAAGAAGGGCATGGGGTATATAGTCGAATGAAGCTGCTGTGGGAATATATAAAGTGCCGCCGGTTCTATGCGCTGCTCCTGCTGGTGCTGGACGGGCTGTTCACGCTGATGTTCTGGCTCACGCAGGCGGACGGCTCGGCGCCGATGTATATGCTGCTGCTGTTCACGGTACTGGAGCTTGCCGCCGCGGCGATCGACCTGCGGCATTTCGCGCAGCGCCACCGCGATATTCAGGTGCAGCTCGGCCGGATATTTGCCGCCGCCGACGGCCTGCCCGAGCCGGACAGCCTCATCGAGGAGGATTATCAGGAGCTTGTGCGCGCGGTCTGCGCCGACAGCGCCCGCGCCCGCAGCGAGGCCGACCTGAAGATGCAGGATATGCTCGACTACTACACGCTCTGGGCGCACCAGATAAAAACGCCCATCGCCGCGATGCGGCTGATCCTGCAGTCGGACGACGCGCCGAACTCCGCGGAGCTGGAGCAGGAGCTGTTCAGGGTCGAGCAGTACGTGGAGATGGTGCTGAACTATCTGCGCCTCGGCAGCGATTCGACCGACTATGTGATATGCCGCGTCGAGCTTGACAGGCTGCTGCACCAGTCAGTGAAGAAATACGCAAAGCAGTTCATCCGCCGCAGGATACGCCTTGACTACAAGGAGACGGGGCTGACCGTGCTGACGGACGAGAAGTGGCTGAGCTTTGCGATAGAGCAGCTGCTGGCAAACGCCCTGAAATACACGCGCGAGGGCGGCGGGATACGCATCTATGCCGAGGGCGAGGCGCTGTGCATCGAGGACACGGGCATCGGCATCGCGGCGGAGGATCTGCCGCGCGTGTTCGAGAAGGGCTACACCGGCTGCAACGGGCGGACGGACAAGAAGTCCACCGGCATCGGCCTCTACCTCTGCCGGAAAATTCTCGACAAGCTGGGGCACGGCATCACAATTGAATCAAAGATCGGCGCCGGCACGAAGGTAAAGGTGTATCTCGGCGACGAATAAAGCAAAACCCTCTCGGAAAAACCGAGAGGGTTTACTATTTATTATATTATTTATATTATTTCTTCTGCGAGAACACCCATTCGCGCTGGATGCCGTAGCTTATGAAGAACAGCCCCGTATCCACGACGAACTTTATCAGCGTCGCGATTATTGGCACGGAGTTTGCGAAGAGATGGTTTATCAGCGTCACGAGTCCGGCCGAGACAAGCATCTGCGGGATGCACAGGCAATAGTATCGCACGAGCGCGCGACGATAGCTTCCGTGATTGTCGAAGACCATCCTGTTGTTTGCGTTGAAGTTTGCAAACGAGGAGCACGCGCGGGCGACCGCCGTGCTCACAAGGGACGCCCAGGTGCCGAGCTGATCCTTGAAGATGCGGAACACCAGATAGAATACCAGGAGGTCAATGACCGTGGAGCCGAGGGAGCTTAGCAGAAACTTGAACATCACCTTGAAGATGCGCCACGAGTCCTTGATCGCGTTGTAGTGCGAGCTGTAATCTTCGCTGTCGTACACTGTGTCGATGCGCTGCTCAACAAAGCCAATGCCCATGCGCTTCATGTTCAGCAGCATGTTCGTCTCGTATTCAAAGCGCTCACCGTCGATGCCGCAGAACGCGTCGAGATAGCGGCGCGGTATCGCGCGCAGACCGGTCTGCGTGTCGGACAGCTTGATGCCGTAGCACAGGCGGAAGAAGAATGAGGTCGTGCGATTCCCCGCGACGCTGCGCGGCGGAACGCCCGGCTGGCTGAAATCGCGGCAGCCCATGACGACCTTGTCCTCGTTCGCCAGCAGCTTTTCGCCGCAGGCGACGATGTCCTTCGTGAGGTGCTGCCCGTCGCCGTCGATGGTCACGACGCCGCGGATATCGGGCATCTCGTCGAGCACGTAGCGGAACGCGTCTTTCAGGCCGCGGCCCTTGCCCTTGTTGACCTCGTGCCGCAGAATGTGGCACTGGGGGAAGCCGGCGGCGTACTCAAACGGAGCCTGATGCGCCGCGTCGCTGCCGTCGTCTACTATTACAATATGCTCAAAGCCTTCGGCGATCAGACCGTCGATAACGCCGCAGAGCTTCTTATCCGGATCGAGCGAGGGCAGGATGATCGCCAGCTCCTGCCTGATATCGTGTTTTTCGTCCAATGTGATTACCTTCTTGTCGGGGAATTAGAATTAATAGGAGTCGAGGCTCACGACGCGCATGTCGCTGAGGTTGCCGCTGATGTCCTTGACGATGATCTTGTAGTTGAGCGTGTCGTCATGGTGGCCGTTCGGCGAGTCGGAGGTGATGTGCGTGGTGAAGTCGCAGAGGTAGTTGCCGCCGCCGAAGCTGATGACGCTGTTGAGCGTGACGGAGTGGAGCACGTAATTCGTGACGTGCGACCAGTCGAGGCCGTCCTTCATCAGCTCGAGACGGTTATAAAGCTCCGTGCCGGACTGGAGGTAGCCGGAGAGGCGGTTCATGCCGTAGGTCGGGTCGATGGTGCCGCTCTTGTAGCCCTCGTAGCGCTCCGCGAAGCGCTGCACGAAGCCGTCCAGCGCGGTGGTCTCCGCGTCGGAGCAGGGGACGAGGAACTGGGAATCGTCCATGTCGGGGTCGATGGTGACTTCATTGCCGTTCGGGTCGGTTATGACAGGCTCGATGATGCCGATGATGTCGTCAAACTTATAGGTCGCCTTGACGGGCAGGCCAGAGTAGTCCTCGTAATAGTCCTCGAGGATGTCGTAGTGTATGTTGTCCTCAATTATGTACTCGTCGCCAAGCTTGTAGCCGTTTACGGACACGGTGTAGCTCTTCGGAATCGTTACCTCTACGGAGGAGTACAGCCCGGTGAAATCGAAGCTTTCGGATTGCAGCTTCCACGGGTACAAGCCCTCGTATTTCGTATCGGCGGAGGTGTCCTCGCACAGCGTTACGCTGCCGAAAACGCCTGTGTCACAGACGAGATTGTAGGTAACGGTGGTGTCGGTGCTGCCGCTGCGCTTATAGCTGACGCCGCTGCCGATCATGCTCTTTATAATCTCGGCGCACTCCTCGTCGGTCTGCGCCTCGTGCGGCATCGCCGCGATCGTGGCGGCCATGTCGTCGTTCCAGAAGCTCTTATTTAGCTCCTCGACGACCGAGTCCATCGTGTTTGTAGGCTGACTGTCTTCATATGCCACGGCGTAGCCCCACAGCCATGTGAGCCCCACGCCGACGAGCACGAGCACGATGACGATGTAGACGCACATGAATATCGCGTAGCCGTTTCTTTTTTTCTTTCTTCCTGCTGCCATATGCCACACTCCTTATTTCACAAGGAAGGCGTCCGGCAGCCAGCGAGCGCCGGAGCCGCCGGAGATGCTGTTGAGATATTCGCCGTTGAACCACATGCAGGTGGACGAGCCGCCGTCAAGGCTGCAGGCGTTCACCGCGCCGTAGTCGAGCATGACCTCGGCCACGTCCTGCTGGGTCGCGCCCGCGCTGTGCACCTGGCGCCCGTCGATGACAAGCATCAGCACCGCGCCGTCGGCGCGCTGGCCGATCGCGGAACGGGGGTTCGTACCGGTATTGAGGACTGCGGTGTCCTCCATCTGGCCGTTGACTATGAGCACCGGCTCAAAGGTCACGCCGTCCACGATGCCCTTCGCCTGTGCGTCGGCATAGGTCATATAGCCGGTGTGCAGGATGTGATTCGCGTCGAAGCCGACGAAGCTGCAGACTCCGCCGCCTGCGTCGTCGTAGCATACGCCGTCGATGATCGTCAGCCCCTGCGGCGTGCCGCCGAGACCCGCGCCGTCCACATCGTAGTATGCGCCGCCGTTGATGCCGCCGACCGCGCCGTAGCGCTCGCACATGGTGGCCAGATAGTCGCCGTAGCCGCCGAAGGATTCAGGCTTGCCGACGAACACGCGGCTGGGGTCGAGCACGACCATCATATAGCCCTGGAAGCCCTTCTTCTTGACCTGCTCGATGATTATCCCGTCGCCGTCGTCGTCAACGAGGCCGTAGCCGTCCGTGCCGTCGGGCTGGGCGGGGTCGGTCTGGTTGTCGCCGCCGGTCTCGGTGCTGCTCTGGTTGGGGAGCTTGATGAGGGAGGTGTCGGTCGTGTCGGTCAGGGTGCTCTGCTTGGCCTGCTTTATCGCGTCGATCTCGGCTTCGGAGAGGTAGACGTTTGCGATGAAGCCGAAGCGCCGCGTCTCGAGCATGGTGTTCACGAACATATTCCTGAGCGCGGGGGACGGCCCCTTGACCAGCACGTATTCTACCGCAAGCCCCGCGACGCCGAAGAGGATCCCCGTGGCGAGGATGAAGCCAAATATCCGGTCAATGACGCGCTGAACCTTTTTCCGTCGGGCTTTCTTGTCCCGTCGCTCCTGTTCTTCTTCGAAGAGCTCCTGCTCTTCGTCGTAATATGCAGTACTGTTCTTCATATTCACACCTTCGCAATTGATAGGTTGGGTATAGTTAAGTATAGTTAGGTCTACATAATTCGGTCTATTTTAGCATATACGCGGCCAAAGGACAAGAAATATTTGCGGGTTTTAAGAAATATAAAGAATTTTCCACACGAAAAACCCCAGAACTTGTCTGGGGTTTGGGTCATGTGTTCAGTTTTTCCGCGTCCAGGTCATCTCGATGTGCGGGATGCCGTCCTCGAGAAATTCCCCGGAGCTCTGCGCGAAGCCGCACTTTTCGTACAGCCCGCGCGCGTAGACTTGCGCTTCGAGCTTTATCGTCTCCGCGCCGAAGATGCGCTGCGCGGTCAGCTCGGAGAAAGGCTTTATGACAAGCTCCATTGCGCTTACAGGTCGAGCCCCTCCGCCCATGCGGCGAGCTGCTCACGGCCGGTGCTGCGGCGGAAGACCTTGCCCTCGATAAGCTTTGCGTTGGGGCAGCTGGGCGCGAGCTTCTTGAGCGTTTCACCCATGCCGGAGCCGCCGGAGGTCGCAAAGAGGACGACGGTCTTGCCGGAGAAATCGTAGCTCTCGAGGAAGGTGTTGATGATGGTCGGCGCAACGTACCACCAGATCGGGAAGCCGACGAACACGACGTCGTACTCGGCCATGTTGTCGCGCTCGGATGCGATGGCGGGGCGGGACGCGGGATCGTTCATCTCGACGGTGCTGCGGGCGCGCTTGTCCATCCAGTTCAGATCGGCGGGCTTGTAGGGGACCGCGGGCTTGATCTCGAATATATCGGCGCCCACCGCCTCGGCAAGCGTCTGCGCGAGGTGCGCGGTAGTGCCGGTGGGGGAGAAGTAGGCAACAAGTTTTTTCATGGTTATACCTCCTGAAATAGTGTCGGCGGGCGGCGGGATAAAAAATTATGCCGCCGTCCGGCTACATTATATCATATAGACAGCGTTAAAAAAAGAAGATCTTGTGAA
>OLYC01000796.1_pt1 | contig 23886 bp, 19 predicted proteins | sample 1674271 | NCBI WGS metagenome assembly OLYC01 (sample SAMEA103958154, study PRJEB25191) | human gut metagenome
ATAAGCCATTCTCTAATATACGACGTTTTTCTCCGCTCAGGATGACGAAAAGCGCTACCCCACCCCACTGAACCCACTGAACCCACTGAACCTATAGAACCTGCTCCCCCTCTTTCGCAAACAATCAAAGGGCGCCCCGCTCCATGGGCTGACCCTGAACCCTTAAACCCCGAAATCATGAATATTCAAATCATCTACTCTATGCTGTCCCGCGTCCTTGCGGCCAGCGGAGCGGCATTGCTGCTGCCGCTCCTGCTCTCGCTCTATGAGCGGGGGCCGATCCTTCCCTTTCTCGCGCCGATGCTTGTTTCCGCAGCGCTCTCGCTATTTCTGAAAAGAAAAGGGGCGGCGATCGAAAGCAGCCTGACGCCGCGGGAAGGGACTGCCATCACCGCGCTCTCCTGGATCGCCGTATCTCTGCTCTATGCGCTCCCCTACTGGGTGAGCGGAAGTCTCTCACCCTTGGACAGCCTGGTCGAGAGCATCTCAGGCCTCACCGGGACAGGCGCGACCGTATTTCCTGACCTCACCCGCGTCCCTGCGAGCCTTCTCTTCTTCCGTTCGCTCACCCACTGGCTGGGCGGCCTTGGCATCATCGTCTTCTTTGTCGCCCTCTTCCCGCAAGCCGGGCGCGGCACCGTGCGTATGATGCAGACAGAAAGCACCGGCCCCACCTCATCGAAAGCGCTTCCCCGCATCCGCGAGACAGCACGCGCCCTCTTTGCCGTGTACGCCGTCTTCACCTCTGTCTGCTTCCTTTCCTACCTTCTCTGCGGCCTTTCTCCTTTGGACGCACTGAATCACGCCTTCTCCACCATTGCGACCGGCGGCTTTTCGACAAGAAATGAAAGCATCGCCTACTACCACGACGCGCGGCTGGAAATGGTCATCGCTTTCTTCATGATCATTTCCTCTGCGAACTTCGGGATCTATGTCGAAGCATGGAAACGCGGCGTCTCCGTCATCTGGAAGGACACGGAATTCCGTACCTACCTATCCATCGTCGCCATCGCCACCATCCTCATGACGCTCTCCCTCGTCCTGCAGGGCGGCGCCTCCCTCCTGCCAGCACTGAGAGAGACCTTCTTTCACGCCGCATCGATCTCCTCCACCACCGGCTTTGTCGCCGCTGACTTTGACCGGTGGCCCGACTTCTGCCGCTTCCTCCTCCTCCTTCTGATCCTCGTCGGCGGCTGCGGCGGCTCCACCGCCGGCGGGATGAAAGTCATCCGCTTCATCCTTCTCGGGAAAAGCATCTTTTCCCTGCTGAAACTCCACCTCCACCCCCGTGCCGTTCAGGCCGTCTCCGCCGGAGAAAACCGCTACTCGTCCGACGTCCTTTACCGCGTGCTCTGCTTCTTTTTTCTCTACATCATGCTCGCCTTCCTGTGGGCCGCGATCATGATGTTTGACGGGCTCGCCTTCCTTGACGCTCTCGGCGTCTCCTTCTCCACCATGGGCAGCGTCGGCCCTGCACTCGGTCAATTCGGCGCGACGCAGACCTACGCCGCACTCCCCACCCTCTCCAAGATGGTCGTCTGCCTCTCCATGCTCTTCGGCCGCCTCGAGTCCATCACTCTGATGTGCATCTTCATCCCTTCCTTCTGGAAACGAAGCGGATGGTGAGAAATAGGGATTAGGGATTAGGGGCTAGGGATTAGAAATCAGATACCGCTCATTCCAATTCAAATCGGCAAAGTCGATTTTGCGATGCTTCGCATCGTCTAACCTCCGCCCTACGGGCACCTCCTTCCAAAGGAAGGAGGGAGCGATACGCGCCATCTAAAAACGCCGCGGCGCTTCTATATTTGATGCGCCGCTCCACCATTTCTCATTTCGCATTTCTAATTTCTCATTTTTATAAGGAGTTCCCATGTCCACCATCCATACCTTTCCCGTCCGCTACTTCAGCATCGTCACCGTACCGAAGGAATTCACCCATCAGATGGGCCAAATCGAAAACACCGCCCTTTCGGGCGGTGCGTCACTCAATCATGATGAAATTGTGAAAGCGATTTCTACAGGAAAGAGCCAGCTCTCAAGCCTCACACCTTATCTTTTCGTCCTATTTGAGATCGAAAACGGCGGCGCTTACTGGACCTACCTCGACCTCGCCGGTGAGCTTTCGAAGATCCATTTCACCGATGGAAAAACCAGTGAGATCAAAGCCGAGAAGGTCACCTTCGCCAATGGCGGATATATGTATGTCATGAAGGAAGTGTACTTGAAAAGGGAGTAGGAGTGACTGGCGACTGGTGGCTAGTGACTGGTGACTGAAAGCCACTTTTGGGCATCGCCCAATAAAAAAGACGGCGCGCCACCCATTTGAGTCCATACGCTCCCCCGTATCGTCATCCCGAGCGAAGCCGAGGGATCTTTATTGCACTGCCGCAATTTGCATGCATGCGCTCGCACGCAAACGACACCTTGGTGCTTCCTTTTTCGTCTTTCTCTCACCCACGGTTTACCGGTCTGCAAGAAGGATCCCTCCGCTTCGGCCCTCATGACACGCAAGAAAGATGGATCGTCTCACATCCTCTTTCTTACCGCTGCATAGAGTTGTGCCTCTCCGAGGCACTCTATCCTGCGCCTTTGGCGCGGGCCGTTTGGCCTCACAGGAAGGCGCCTTAATGGGCAGGCTAGGCGCCTCTTTGGATTAGGCCAAACTCGGAAGTCCCTCTGCGGGACTTCCGTCTCCAAGGGCCTACTCGTATCATCGGAGTGACTGGTGACTTGCGACTAAAAAGCCACTTTCGGGCATCGCCCTTTATAAAAATCGACGCAAAGCGTCGCTCCGCCTAGGCCTTCCCCATCGGGGAAGGGGACTGCGTCAGCGGCGCTCGGGTACTCTCATAAACGACGTACTTGAGACGCTCCTCCCTACCTACTTTCATAACGCCAGTGCCCTATCCGTCCTTTCGGGGCCCTTCCCCTCGAGGGGAAGGCTGACGATACGAGGATAGCACCAGCTAAGGATCATCGCAGCACGCATTTTCGTTCTCTTAAATCAAATAATCAAAAATAATTTAGCACTCTATTGACATGAGTGCTAAAAGTGCTATACTATAGTTGTTCAAGGGAGAACCGAAAGGGCTCCTGAAGAAAATTATAAAAAGAAAGAGGTCTTTGATATGCGTAGTTTGATTCCATTTGATGGTCTGTTTGGCAATACGGTTCTGGATCACTTCTTTGATGATGATATGCCGACGGTGTATCAGGATTACACCGCTGTCCCGAAGGTCGATATTGAGGATAAGAAGGATCATTACGAGATCACTTGCGATATGCCGGGGTTCAAGAAGGAAGAGATCCATATTTCTTATGAGAATGGGATCCTGTCTCTGGGTGCAAAGAAGGAAGACAAGAAGGATGCCGATGATACAGAGCATCACTACATCCGCCGCGAACGTGCTTCTGTCTCCTTCAGCCGTCAGTTCACGGTGAAAGGCATCAAGGAGGAAGGCATCAAAGCGGCGCTGAAGGATGGCATCCTGACCATCACACTGCCGAAGGAAGAAGAAAAGAAGGCAGAGCCATCGCGTCAGATCACGATCGACTAATGTCTTTCAGGAAACGCTGATGCGATCGCATAGAAAGCCCCTGATCGGAAATTTTCCGGTCAGGGGCTTTGTGGTGTATGGGATGGCTGGGAGATTAAGAGACTAAGGGACTAGGAGACTGGGAGATCGGAAGACATTAGCACCTTTTTCTCCCTCCTTCCTTTGGAAGGAGGTGCCCCGAAGGGGCGGAGGTTGGTCGCGTGAAACGGTACTCCCACATTCAGGGAAGCCAACCCCGCCTCGCTTCGCTCGTCTGCCCCTTCCAGAGGAAGGGGCGCGAATGATTTTTAAGGAAGCACTGATTCAATCATTGTCATTCGCGGTCAGGGACTCGCGCTCCCCCCCACATGTGCCGCGCACTTCTCCGCTTTCCTCTTTTTATTGTCAACTACAATTATTTTATTGATTGACACATTCGATTGTTTATTCTATACTTACCTACAAGGTAACAATTCAAAAGGGCGAGTGGCCCGAAGGAATGAAGGAAAGGGAGAATCATCATGGAAAGTGCTTGTGCAGAGATCATCAGATTGGCGGAGAAGGTCATGGATGGGGGTGAGATCACGCAGGAGGAAGCGAAGAGTCTCATCCGCACGAAGGATGAGGATACCATGCTGCTGCTTGCGATGGCCGATAAGATTCGTCAGAAGTTCAATGGGAATGCGGTGGATTTCTGTGCGATCATCAATGCAAGAAGCGGGCATTGCCAGGAAAATTGCAAGTTCTGCGCGCAGTCGGGCTGGTATAACACCGGCGCGAAGGTGTACCGTCTTCTGCCGGAGGAGGAGATCCTGGCGGCAGCAAAGAAGGCGAAGGAAGCAGGGGCTGTCCGTTTCTCTCTGGTGACTTCCGGCCGTAACCAGGATAATCCGAATGAGTTCGATGAGATCATTGATATCGTGAAGAAGATCAGAGAGCAGGTGGGGATCGAAGTATGCTGCTCGCTGGGGCTGATCTCCAAGGAGCAGGCGCTCCAGCTGAAAGAGGCGGGCATCACGCGCATCCACTGCAATATCGAGACGTCGCCTTCCTATTTCCCAGAGATCTGCTCGACGCATACGATGGAGGATAAGGAGGATATCATCCATACCGCGCAGTCGGCAGGGATCCGCGTGTGCTCCGGCGGGATCATCGGACTCGGGGAGTCTCTGGATCAGCGGGTGGAGATGGCCTTCCACCTGAAGGAGATGCATATCGACTCGGTACCGCTGAATATCCTGAATCCGGTGAAGGGGACGCCTTTCTATACGAATAAGCGTCTGTCGCCGCTGGGGGTGCTCCGCACGTTTGCGATGTTCCGTTTCGTCCTGCCGAAGGCGCTGATCCGCACCGCCGGCGGCCGTGAGGTAAACCTGCGAAGCCTGCAGGCGTATGCGCTGACAGGCGGGCTGAACGGCATCATGGTGGGCGGCTATCTGACGACAGGCGGCCGCGATCCGAAGGAGGATATCCGCATGACGGAGGATCTCGGACGTTCCATGACGACACCGAAGCTTTGAGAGTGACTCGGGACTGGAAATCAGACATCAGACGTCTGATTTCCAGTCCCGATTTCACAATAACCAGCACAAATGCATAGAAATATTCCCATTGTCAAATACGAATATTCTATTACGGATGACACGTAAGGTATGACAAAGGCAAGACCCGGCCATGCGGTCGGAGGATTTAAAAAGGAGTGTTTTACAATGGAAAGCAGCTGCGAACAGATTTTGAAGTGGACGGAAAAGGTTTTGAATGGCGGAGCGATCACAGAAGAGGAAGCGAGGACGCTGATCCGCACCGCAGGTATCATGCGATGAGGGATAAGGCCGCCACCTTCACACCTTCTATATACTTTTTGCGGGATCATGCAAGGGTTAAGGAAACGCTGATTAAATCGCAGAGTCGGATTTCACATGGATTTTTATACATAGCTTCGTCATCATCTTCCTTAAATAGCTCGCTATTCGCGTCAGATGATTCCTCGCTCTGTATAAAAATCCAAGAATGAAATCCGATAATGATTTAATCAGTGTTTCCCTAAGCTTCCTCCGCTCGTGAATGGAAGGAAGCTTTTGATAGAGACAAGTGGTTTCAGCAAAAGAAAGGAAGAGTATTATGGTTATTTACGGTGTAGCACTTCTGGCAGGCTGCTATATGGCAGGCAATGTGATCGGTGATATACTGGGCGCGCTTCTGGGCGTCAAGGCAAACATCGGCGGCGTCGGCTTCGCGATGTTGTTCCTTATCATCATTTCCGCTTGGGCGCAGCAGAAAGGCATCATGAAAGCGCCGGAAGAACAGGGCATCAAATGGTGGTCTGCGATGTACATCCCGGTCGTTGTAGCGATGAGCTCCATCCAGAACGTAGCAGCTGCCCTTTCCGGCGGTGTGGTCGCCATCCTCGGCGGTCTTCTGGCTGTCGCGATCGGCTTCCTTATGATCCCTGTCCTCTCTGGTAAGAAACAGAAGGAAACTGTGGCAGAAGACAGCTTGGCACATAGCAAGTGAGAAATGGGGAGTGAGGATGAGATTTCTCATACCTAGTCACAAAAAATGTATGCAGCACGCAAGGGCGTCGTGGTCGCTTAGAAATAAGGAGATAATTTCATCATGGATATCGCAGCAATGATTACCAAACTTTTCGTCAAGAACGGCATGATCTTCGGCTTCATGCTTCTCGGCGTCATTATGTATGTTTCGTTCAAGCTGGGCGCGCTCACCAAGGGGCGTGTCCATGGCAGCGCCATCGCCATTTTCCTGGGGCTTGTCCTCGCATACATCGGCGGTGAAATGACCGGCGGCAGCAAGGGGATCGCAGACGTTCCGCTCTTTGCCGGCATGGGTCTGGTCGGCGGCGCTATGTTCCGCGACTTTGCTATCGTTTCCACCGCTTTTGGTGCGGATCTTCGCGAGATCAAAAAGGTGGGCTGGAGAGGTGTCGCCTCCCTCTTCATCGGTGAATTCATCTGCCTCGTCGCAGGCATCGCTGTTGCGTATCCGCTCGGCTATACCAGTGTGGTCGATATGGTCACCATCGGGGCAGGCGTTGCGACCTTCGTTGTCGGACCTGTCACCGGCGCGGCTCTCGGCGCGTCCTCTGAAGTCATCGCCATCTCCATCGCTGCCGGCGTTGTGAAATCCGTCCTCGTCATGGTCGTCACCCCATTCGTTGCCAAACCGCTTTCCATCAATAATCCGCAGTCTGCCATGGCTTTCGGAGGCATCATGGGCACCACCTCCGGCACTGCCGCAGGCATCGCAGCGGTCAATCCGAAGCTCGTTCCCTACTGCGCGATGACCGCGACCTTCTTCACCGGTCTCGGCTGTCTTCTCTTCCCCTCTGTCTTCTACTTTGCTACAGCGATGATCTTCTAAAAAGATCCGGGGTTAGCCCATGGGAGCTCGCCCATAGATCGCGGATGAAAGATTCGCTTGCATGAGAAATTAGGAATGAGGAATGAGGAATTAGGAATGAAGGTGGCGGCTTCGCCGCGTATATATGGGGCGATGCCCGAAAGCGGCATTTCAGTCACCAGCCCCTAATCCCTAATCCCTAATCCCTAATCCCTAGCTACTAGTCACCAGTCACTAGCTCCCAACCCCCCTTTCCTCTTACCGCCCCTATTTGTTATGATAGGGAAGAAACAACAATAATAACTATAATAATGAAAACCTGTATACTTATATACTTATTTCTGTACAACCCTATTTTTATTGAAAGGAAGTCCATTCATGTTAGAAATCAAACCATGCAATAAGAACTGGCACACCAGAGGAGACGACACCGCAGCACGCATTGCAGCTGCCGCTCCGTATGCAGAGGGAAAAATCGTTGACGCAGCCAATACCGTCAAAGTCCTTGAAGCGGTCCTTCGCCCGGGCGATAAAGTCAATATCGAAGGCGATAACCAGAAACAGGCGGATTTCCTCGCGAAAGAGCTCTGCAAGGTGGATCCGTCCAAAGTGCATGATCTTCATATGATCCAGTCCACCCTCTCCATTCCGGAGCATCTGGATGTCTTTGATAAAGGCATCGCCAGAAAGCTGGACTTCGCTTATGCAGGCAGCCAGGGCAAGCGTCTGGCGCAGATGGTCCAGAATGACGGTGTCGAACTCGGCGCTATCCATACCTACCTTGAAATGTATTCCCGCTACTTCATCGACCTCGTGCCGAGAGTTTCCCTCGTCTGCGCTGACTATGCGGATGCAGCCGGCAACATTTACACCGGCTTTTCCACAGAGGACACCCCGGCGATCGTCGAAGCGACGAAATTCAATCAGGGCATCGTCATTTTCCAGGTCAATCAGATCGTTGACAAGCTCCCGCGTGTCGATATCCCGGCTGACTGGGTCGACTTCGTCGTCGAAAGCCCGACACCATACATGCTGAACCCGCTCTTCACCAGAGATCCGGCAAAGATTTCGAATGAACGTATCCTCAAGGCTATGATGGCGATCCGCGGCATTTATGAGGAATATGGCGTCAAAGTCCTGAACCATGGCGTCGGCTTCGATACCGCTGCTGTCGAGCTGCTGCTCCCGACCTTCGGTGAATCTCTGGGACTGCGCGGCAAGATCTGCACCCATTGGGTACTGAACCCGCATCCGACCCTGATCCCGGCCATTGAGACCGGCTGGGCGCAGGCCATCTACTCCTTCGGCTCGGAAGTCGGCATGGAAGAATACATCAAAGCCAGAAGCGACGTTTTCGCTGTCGGCCCGGATGGCACCATGCGTTCAAACCGTGCCTTCTGCCAGGCTGCCGGTCACTATGCCGCTGATATGTTCATCGGCTCCACCATGCAGATCGACCGCTTCGGCAACTCTTCCACCGCGACCAAGAACAATGTCGCAGGTTTCGGCGGCGCTCCGAACATGGGCTGCGATGCCAAAGGCCGCCGTCATGTCACTCCGGCATGGAAGAAAGCGGGCGAAGAAGTGGCGAACCGCTACGAACTCATGGGCGACCGCAACCGCGGCAAGAAGCTCGTCGTCCAGATGATCACGACCGTCTCTGAAAAAGGCTTCCCGGGCTTCGTCGATCAGCTCGATGCCGTCGCTCTGAAGAAGAATGCAAACCTTGATCTCGAACCGATCATGATCTACTCCGATGACCTCACCCACATCGTTTCCGAAGTCGGCATCGCTTACCTCCACAAGTGCCACAACATGGAAGAACGCATGAATGCGATCCGTGCGGTAGCAGGCAAGACGGAAGTCGGCAAGCTCGAAGATCCGGAGATCACCAAGAAGCTCAGAAAGGAAGGCATCGTCAAGCTGCCGGAAGATTTTGGGATCGATCCGTCTCAGGCAACCCGTGACCTCCTCGCTGCCAAGAATATGAAAGATCTCGTGGACTGGTCCGGCGGTCTTTACAACCCGCCGGCTAAGTTCAGAAACTGGTAATCCTATAGCAAGTAAAAACCGTCAGGCTCAGAGCCTGACGGTTTTTGTTTTGGGGTAACGAAAAATGAGAAATGTTGGTGGCGGCTTCGCCGCAAATATATATGGGGCAATGCCCGCTTGAGGCGTTAGAAGTAAGACATCAGAAGTCAGAAGTCTGATGGCTGATGTCTCCTAGTCTCCCAGTCTCTTAGTCTAATCCCTAGTCCCTAGTCACCAGTCTCCTGCATCGTCAGCGCCTTTGCCGTTCCATTGGCATCGAAGATGGTGATGCGGTTCTTTCCGTTTTCCTTGGAGGTATAGAGCGCGTTATCGACCCTCTTGTAGAAGCTCTGCTCAAGCTCGCCTTGGCGGGCAATGGTGACACCGAAGCTGGCGCTGACGGGGGAATCGTCCGGGAGGACATGGGCGTGGAGAAGGGCGTCCTTCATGTGGATGGAGAGCGCCTCCGCCGTTTCCAACGTGGAGCCGGGAAGGATGATGAGGAATTCATCACCGCCCCAGCGGTCGGCAAAGTCGGTCGGACGGATCATGTGTTTCAGGATACTTGCGACTTCGCAGATCACCTCATCCCCTTTGGCGTGACCGAAGGTATCATTGATATGCTTGAAGGTGTCGAGGTCGATCATGAGCGCGGAGAAGTTGAGCCTTCGCGCACGGGTATCTTTATGGCAGCGGCGGAGCATTTCCTCGATCGAGCCACGATTGAGGAGACCGGTGAAGCTGTCGTGGCTGGCAGCGAAGGAAAGCTGTTTCTGTGTCTCTGCGAGTTCTTTCGTCGTTTCCGTGACGAAGGTCGCAAGCCGCTGGATCGTAGAGAGCGCTTCACCAAGGACGACGGGGGCATGCGGCTTCCTCGTCGCAGCCACGAGGGGCGCCTCGCCTTCGCGGAAGCAGACGGAGATGAGGGTCATATTGGTCGCCTGTGTTTTTCCATCGATGCGGATGAGCTCGCCATTCACGTACCCGCCGGGCGCGACACAGAAGTCGCTGTAGGCAGACAAGATCTGATTGACATCCTCCTTCAGGTAGTAACGCCGCGTGACACAGGAGATGAGGAGCATCCCTTCGGGGGCAAAGCGCTCGATATGACCAAGTGCTTCGCGGCTGGAGAGAATGACCTGATCGGGGTCGCCGTAAGCCATCTGCACCTGATCGCCGATGTGGCTGAAAACATTTGTCTGAAGCGCACCGTCGCTTCGTGACTCGAGCGGGAGAATGGAGAGCTGGACCTGATGCCTGCTTCTGACGAGAGGGAAGAGCAGCTCGCTTTTTCCGAAATCCGTGCTGTGAAGATATTTCTGATAAAAATAGGCCGCGGGCTTGTGATCGAGGGAGCGGATGACGAGCGGGCCGTCTATCGCTGTGATGGTCATGGTGCGTCCGAGGGGCTGCCAGCCCATGACGCTCGTTGTCATGACCTTTACGTCACCGGAAAAGGTGACAAGAAGGATACCGCGGGAAAGGATGGCATCCTTGGTGAAGACGTAGATGCCATCTTCATTCCGATAGGTATGGGCATACCCGCCGCATATGGGGATGTCCTTTCCCAGCTTGTCGAGTGCGGTCAAAAAGGGCTCGAAGTCGTAGTAGCGCTGTGTCATCAGCAGAAGGAGCGCAGAGAGGTCTTTCTGCCTTTGGCAGAAGCTTCGCGCTTTTTCCCCGATCTCGCCCATGGGCTCTTGGGAAAAGTCATAGATGGCGGTGTGTACGTCACTCTTTTCAAAGAACTGAATGGTGACGACCGTCTGATGGAGCCGCATGCGGCCATTATCGATGCCGCCGGCGGTCGTCATGCCGGCGATCTCTGCCTCGGGGAAGGCAGCACAAAAGAGCCGGATCATCTCGCGGATCGTTTCCGGCTTATTCCAGTGTGTATATATGGAGATCAGAATAGACTGCTTCCCCGGCACATAGGAGGCTGCAAAAAGACGGATGCAGTTTTCTATGTCACCGAGAGAGCGGAGACAATAGGACTTTTGGATCATGAATCATCGAACCTTTCTAAGAGAATCTCCGCGCATTCATTGTAGAGGCTCCTAAGGAAATACTGATTGCAGGAAACAAATCCATGGTGCATGTTTTCAAAAGAGTCAGTATTTCCGATGAGGAAGCGGAAATCCGTTTCTTTCGGGTTTACGGTACGCCGCCCACCCATCTAAAGGTGAAATTTTTCGGGGGGGGGTAAACAATTGTTTGTAAATATACATGCGGTCTAAAAGAGGAACTCCAGATGCGCTTGGGGGGTATTTCTTATAAGCCACTGTGAGTCCTAAACGGTAGACGCCAAATTCTAAAGTCCCGATTTATACTTTGTTTATATGATGGATTATACCACTCCTTGTTCCGGCTGGGAATAGGTCATATATAGAAATATAGAAAATAATTAAACTGGATTGTGGTCGAAAGTAAGTTTGAAAGCGGGGATGAGTGACTGGTGGCTAGTGACTGGGGGTTGGAGACATTAGACATCAGACATCGACATCTGAAGTCTAATGTCTAAAGTCTAATGTCTCCGAGTCTCAAGTGGGCATTGCCCTATGTATACTCCACGGCGCTTCCTGATTAAATGCCAGTTGTTTAGAAAACGCAATACCAGTCACAAGTCACCAGTCACTAGGCACTGGTCTAGTCATCCCCTGTCCCCTGTGATATGATAGAGAAAATTTTTTACTATGAAGACCCATGATAAAGGAGGATCTCAGATGGAAGATCCCAATTATGAACAGACAGATATTTTTGCATTCATGATGGAAAAGCCGGCGGGGAAGAAGCAAAGAGTGCGTACCAAGAAGGCGGCTCTTTCCTCGGAGCAAAAACGTGCGAAGGCGGCTATCTCGGAAGAAGCGTCACTCTTTGGCGAAAAAATGGCAGAAGAGAAGAAAACGGCTCGCGGGAAGAAGGCTTCACCGAAAGCGTCGGTCGCTTCCTCGAAGGCAGCGCCCAAGCCAAAAGCAGCCGCGAAAAAAAGGGAAGAGAAGGAAATGAGTGAGGGAGGGAATGCCGCGTCCGGAAAGGGCAGTTGGCGGGAAAAGATCTGGGAATTCGACATCACCCATCCCTCGCAGGATATCAAGGACACGATGAAGGAGGCACTCGTGGTCGAAGGCTTCATGAAGCGCGAGGCGAATAAAGTCTTCAAGGGGCTTTTCTTCAAGGAAAAGATCTTTAATACGAAGAACCAGGCACTGGAGTATTTAGAGAGCGTCCCGACTTCGTATGCGGTGAAGTACAAGATCGGTATCGAGCCTTCGCCCAAGATGATCGCTCTTGCCAAACGTCTCAAAGAAAAGGAAGAGCGTCTCGCCGCTTATAAGGAGACACAGAATGAGAAAAAGTTCGCGGGGGACTTCATCACCTGCCCGCACTGCCATTCGCGTGTGAATGCGAACTTCGTAAAGCCGCCGCTCTGTCCGGTGTGCGGCGATGACATGCGCTCGGATACCGCGGTGAAGACCATCCGCACTCTTGAGGAAGCGGTAGCAGAGCTCAGAAAGCGCTACGAGGATACCGCAAGGAAGTACAACAGCAAATTCACCGGCGGTGAGAAATGGATCATCCGCCTCGTGAATCCGTTCTGGGAAGAAAAGTGATGAGAGCTTCGCCCCATAAATATTGCGGCGAAGCCGCCGCCACAACCCTGAAGTTTGAAAGCAGGGATGAGTAGCTAGGGATTAGGGATTAGGGGTGCCGAGTGACTGGTGACTAGTGACTTGTAACTTGAATGCTGCCTTCGGGCATCGCCCCATATATACTCGCGGCGAAGCCGCCACCATAACCCTGAACCCTGAACCCTGAACCCTGAACCCATAACCCTGAACCCTGAACCCTGAACCCTGAACCCTGAACCCTGAACCCCATACCTTGAACCTTCCACCCCATTGCTTTATAATAAAGTGGTCAAATTTCATATCATTGGCAACGAAGTCCATGGCAAAGTAGTTTTGCTGTGGACTTTTTTGAAGCGAAGGCTTCAGGAGGGAAAACTATGTACAGTATGGCAGCACCCCATGCGAAGGGGAAAAGCGCAGAGGATAATATTTTTGCCGCAAACAACCGCGCGATCGCGTTGGCAGAGAAGATCGGCACAGAGAATGTGGTGAATGCGACCGTCGGATCCATTCTGGATGAAGATGGCAGTCTGGTCGTGCTGGATGTGGTGAAAGAGGCTCTCTCGGCCCTCACGCCGAAGGAAATGTGCGCGTATGCACCGATCCAGGGATATCGCGCCTTTCTGGATGCCTGCATCGACCAGTGCTTCGGCAAGTCGCGTCCGGAGGGCTACATCGATGCCTGCTCGACCCCCGGCGGCACGGGCGTGCTGCATCATGTGGTGCATAACTACTCGGAGGTCGGAGACGAGGTCCTCATCTCTGACTGGCACTGGGGCGCCTATGACAGCCTGATCGATGACAACAACCGCAAGGTGCGCACCTTCTCTCTTCTGACAGAGGACGGTCATTTCCATGCGGCAGATTTCAAGGACAAGGTGGAAGATATCCTCTCTCGTCAGGACAATATCGTCATCATCCTGAATGGCATCGCGAACAATCCGACGGGCTATTGCCTCTCGGATGAGGAATGGCAGGCAGCCATCGATGTATTGAAAGAAGCGGTCAAGGATGAAACGAAGAAGGCGATCCTCATTCCGGATGTGGCATACCTCGACTACAGCGGCGAGAAGGAGAAATGCCGAAGATTCTTCCGTCTTTTCGGCGGCCTCCCAAAGAATATTCTGACGGTCTGTGCCTACACCCTGTCCAAGGGCTTCACCATGTATGGCCAGCGCATGGGCGCGATGATCGGGATCTCCTCCGATAAGGATGTCATCAAAGAATTCGTAGACATCAACCAGTACGCCAGCCGTGCGACCTGGTCGAACTGCAACAGCGCGGCGCAGAATGCGATGATCCGCATCTGCCGCGACGATGAAAAGATCAAAGCGCTCGACGCAGAGCGCGCCAAGTATTTCCGCCTCATTCAGGACAGAGCGGCGAGCTTCATGAAGGAAGCGAGAGAGGAGGGCGTGAAATTCGTCCCCTACATCTCCGGCTTCTTCATCACCATCCCGGTCACCAAGTCCCAGGCGGTCTGCGACTATCTGGAAAAGGAGCATGTCTTCATGGTACCGCTGAAGAAAGGCATCCGCCTGGCCGTCTGCTCCGTCTCCAAACCTAAGATGGCCGGTCTTGCCCACAAGCTCGCTATCGCGATCAAAGAAGCAGGCGCAGAGCAGTAGGGGGGAGACTGAGAGACTAGAAGACATCAGATTCCTGTATTGTCATTTCGAGCGAAGCGAGAAATCTTTGTCATTCGCGGTTTAGTGGTCGATGTGTGGAAACCCCAAACGGGAAGCCTGCCATCCGCAGACCTTCAAGCATCGCCGTTTACAAAAATCGGAGCTTGGGTACTGCCGTATATCGCCTGCTTGAAACGCATTTTCCCACTCTCTTTTATACCGCCAGTGCCCTATCCGCCCCTTTCGGGCACCTTCCCCTAGAGGGGAAGACTTTGTTTCGAAAATACCGCTATCCCCAGCCAACCTCCGCCCCTTCGGGGCACCTCCTTCCATAGGAAGGAGGGAGTGACCGCACGAGCCCCTTCCTTTGGAAGGGGCTGCCGAGCGCAGCGAGGCGGGGTTGGCTTACTTTTTTGCGGCGCTCGGGTGCTCTCGTACATTGTTTGCTTGAAACGCATTTCCCCACTTTCTTTCATACCGTCAGTGCCCTATCCGCCCCTGCGGGGCACCTTCCCCTCGAGGGGAAGGCTGACGATACGAGGGAAACCTTCTATCAAGAGACCTTCGGGCATCGCCCCATATATATTCGCGGCGCTTCTATATTTTATGCGCCGCACCAGCACTCCTCACTCCTCACTCCTCATTCGAGCAGCGCTTTCATCCATAATCCAGAGGCAGCACGCCCCACGGGCTAACCCTGAACCCAACCACAAAAGCCGAGATGAGCAAACCTCATCTCGGCTTTTTGCATACGATTTATTCTTCTGCCAGCACGTCCTTCATGATGGCGACCGCTTTCTTCAGCTGTTCCATAGGGATATTGAGCGCTGGGAGGAGGCGGATCTTTTCTTTCGCCGTGAGGACAACGACGCCTTTGGCGAGGAGCTTTTCTACGATCGGTCCGACAGGTGCGACCGGTTCGATGCCGAGCATGAGGCCCATGCCGGCGACGGATTTCACGCCTTTGGCGCCTTCCATTTCCTTTTTGATATAGTCGCCCTTTTCCTTGACGGAGGCAAGGAGAGCGTCATCGATCTCCTGCAGGATGGAGACCGCGCCGGCGCAGGCGATCGGGTTGCCGCCGAAGGTGGAGCCGTGGGTACCGTAGGTGAAGACGTCCTGCGTCTTTTCGCCGAACATCGTCGCGCCGATCGGAAGACCGCCGCCAAGGCCCTTGGCGGTGGAGACGATATCAGGCTGTACGTCGAAATTCATGTAGCCGTAGAGCTTGCCCGTGCGGCCATTGCCGGTCTGGACTTCATCGACGATGAGGAGGATGTCATGCTCCTTGGCATACTTGTTCACGCCTTCGAAGAAATCCTTGTCGAGGGGATGCACGCCGCCCTCGCCCTGGATGGACTCCATCATGACGGCGCAGACATTCGGATTCTTTTCACAGAGGTCGATGAAGGCAGGGAGGTCATTCGCCGGAGTATAGAGGAAGCCTTCGGTCAGCGGGAAGAAATTCTGATGGAAAACGTCCTGCCCGGTCGCAGCGAGCGTCGTGACGGTGCGGCCGTGGAAGCCATTGATGAGGGTCACGATGACGTTGCGATCCTTGCCGTACTTGTCGATGGAGTACTTGCGCGCGCCTTTGATGGCGCATTCATTGGCTTCTGCGCCGGAGTTCGAGAAGAAGACCTTCTTCATGCCGGTCTTTTCGCAAAGCAATTCGGCAAGCTCTGCATCGGGCTTCGTATAGTACAGGTTCGAGATATGGTTCAGCGTGTGGAGCTGCTTTTCCACAGCGGCCATCCATGGTTCGTGGGCAATGCCGAAGATGTCGACACCGATCCCGCTGCCGAGGTCAATGTATTCCTTGCCGTCCTCGTCGGTAAGGATCGATCCCTTGCCGCTCACAAAGCAGACAGGGTAACGGTGGTAGGCATGTGCGATGTATTTCTGATCTTTTTCGATGGTATTCATGAATCAAATCTCCTTTTCAGGTTAGCTCATGGGGGCGGGCACTTTGATGACGTTTGAAAGTTTCGCTTGAATGAGAAATGGGAAACACCGTACGATAGGAAAGGGGGAGATGCGGTGTTTCTTGTATAGGGCTTTCGAGATCGTTTTTTAAGGGACTTACAACAAGGATTTCTAATCCTTGGTCACCAGTCACTACTCTACAAACATGGTCCCAAGGCCTTCGTTTGTGAGAAGCTCGATCAAAAGGGCGTGGGGGACTTCGCCATTGATGATGAAGACCTTCTTCACGCCATCCTTGATGGCATCGGTGCAGGCATCGACCTTCGGGATCATGCCGCCATTGATGGTGCCGTCCTTTTTGAGGGCTTCTGTCTCTACGACAGTCAGCTTGTGGAGGAGGCTGTCTTTATCCTTCGGGTCTTTCATGACGCCGTCGATGTTGCTCATGAAGACGAGACATTCGGCATTCAGCGCCGCGGCGATCTTGGTAGCGGCCGTGTCTGCATTGATGTTGTGCGGTTGTCCCTTGCTGTCGATACCGACGGAGGAGATGACAGGGATGAATCCGGCGGAGAGTGCGCTGTCGATCACGCCCGTGTCGATATGATCGATCTCTCCCACGAGTCCCAGCTTCTCGTTCTTGGTATGGACCTGGATCATATTGCCGTCGATGCCGCAGAGGCCGATGGCTTTTCCGCCTAGGGCGCTAAGGTAGGCGACGAGGCCTTTATTGACTTTGCCGGCGAGGACCATCTGCACGACGTCCATGGTATCTTTATCTGTGACACGAAGACCATTCTCAAAGTGCGACTCGATCTTCAAAGCGTCCAGCATGGCATTGATGTCCGGGCCGCCGCCATGGACGAGAATGACATTCACGCCGATGAGATGGAGAAGAAGAATGTCCTGCATGACGTTTTTCTTCAGGACGGGGTCTGTCATGGCATTTCCGCCGTACTTGGCGACGACGTATTTGCCGGTATATTCTTTGATGTAGGGGACGGCCTGTGTCAGGATCTCCGCCCGAATGGCATTGTCTGTAATCATAGGGAGATGCTCCTTTGTGGGGGGAAAACAGGTTCAATGGGTTCAGGGTTAGCCCGTGGGCGGGGCGCCCATGGATTATGAATGAAAGATTTGCTCGAATGAGGAATGAGAAATGAAGGTGGCGGCTTTGCCGAGATCGATGGCTCAGGTCGCAGCTGTTCTGGCATTCGTTATATCACATACGACGTTTCTCACCGCTCAGGATGACGAAATGGGGCGATGCCCGAAGGTGGTATTTAGTCACCAGTCACTAGTCACTAGTCACTAGTCACCAGTCACCAGTCACCAGTCACCAGTCACCAGTCACTAAAGCCACATGCTGTCCATCTGATGACATCGAATGCCCGGAGGGTTTAAGGGTTAAGGGTTTGGGGACATCCGGTACATTCGGTGCCATCAGATGGACAGCAGGCTCTAGTGAGTGAAATGAGAAATGGCAGTGCCGGCTTCGCACGCAGACTTTGTGAGAAGTGAGAAGTGAGAAGTGAGAAGTCAGAAGTCAGAAGTCAGAAGTCAGAGGTTAGAGGTTAGAGGTTAGGAGTCAGGGGGCAGAAGTCTAATGTCTAATGTCTAATGTCTAATCCCTAATCCCTAGTCCCTAGTCCCTAGTCACCAGTCCCTAGTCACCAGTCACCAGTCACCAGTCACCAGCATTTAGTCCACCACGAGCCCTGTTTCCGGAGGAAGACCCAGCATGATGTTCATGCACTCGATGGCAGCACCGGAGGCGCCCTTGCCGAGGTTATCAAACAGGGATACGACCTCAATGCGTTCATCGTTGCCGGTGATGTAGAGGGTCATGGAGTCTTTGCCCGCATTTTCATTGGCGGCGAGGAAGAGCGCATTGGTTTCCTCTGTCGAGAGCGGGGAGACTTTGATGAATTTCGAGTCTTTGTAGTGTTTTTCAAAAATGGTATGGAAGTCTTCCAGTGTGATGTCGCCGGGAAGGCCGCAGGGGAGCTGGAGGAATCCGGTGTGGAAACCGACCGTGACTTCCATGCCGGCGTAGTAATCCGCGACGATGGGCGAGAAGAGCGGTGTCTCGCAGAGCTTGCAGACCTTCATGATCTCCGGAAGATGCTTGTGCTTCTGGGAGAGGCCGTACTGGCGGGGAGAGGCGAGCGGAAGCGTCTTTTCCTCTTCGTATTCCTTGATCATTTTTTTGCCGCCGCCGCTGTAGCCGGTGAGGGATACGATGTGGAGCGGGTAATTGATTGGAAGGACGCCTGCGTGGACGAGTGGATACAGGATAGAGATCGCGCCGCTGGCGTGGCAGCCGGGGACGGCGACCTTCTGTGCTTTGCTGATGGCTTTGTACTGCTCGGAAGAGAGTTCAGGGAAGCCGTAGACCCAGTCTTCCTTGGTGCGGTGGGCTGTGGAGGTGTCAAGGATGCGGATGCCGGTGCCTTCGGTGGCTTTCACGATCTCGCGGGAGGCATCATCGGGGAGGCAAAGGAACATGAGATCTGCATTCTTGGCATATTCCACGATGGTTGGGATATCTTTTCTTTTTTCATCGGGAAGAGAGAGGAGCTCGATGTCGCTTCGGGAAATCAAACGATCGTGCAGTCTCAGGCCCGTGGTCCCCGATTCACCAACAATGAATACTTTCGGCAGCTTTTGCGTAGTCATAATGATTTCCTCCTCTCTTACTTTTCGATGGGATAGTCAGCAAAGGTAGCGACCATGACGGCTTTGATGGTGGGCAGGCGGTTCGCTGCTTCCTCAAAGGCGAGTGAGAATGGGGCTTCGAAAACATCGTCGGTGACTTCGATGCCGTCCAAGCCGAAACGCTCGTAGATGTCTTTTCCGACCTTAGTCTCTGTATTGTGGAAAGCAGGCAGGCAGTGGCAGAAGACGGTGTCTGGATTTCCTGTGTTCTTGATCATGTCCATGGTGATGCGGTATGGCATAAAGAGCTTGATGCGCTCTCCCCAAAGTTCATAGGGGTCGCCCATCGTGACCCATACACCGGTATAGATGACATCAAGGCCCTTGACGCCTTCTATCGGATCGTCGGTGAAGGTGAAGGTCGCGCCTGTCTTCTTCGCGATCTCCTTGCACTTGGCGGTGAAGTCATCCTCCGGGAAGAACTGCTTTGGCCCGATGATGCGGAAGTCCATGCCGGCAAGTGCGGCGCCTGCCATCAGGGCGTGTGCCATGTTTGACTGGCCGTGTCCGACATAGGCATAGGAGATCTGGTTCAGCGGCTTTTTGAAGTGCTCCTTCAGGGTGAGGAAATTCGCCAGTGTCTGTGTCGGGTGGTCATAGTCGGTGAGGCCGTTCCAGACGGGGACACCGGCTTTTTCGGAGAGCTCTTCGACAGCGCTCTGGTCGAATCCGCGGAATTCGATGGCATCAAACATGGAACCGAGCACGCGGGCGGTGTCAGCGATGGATTCTTTCTTGCCGATCTGGCTTCCGGTCGGGCCAAGGTAGGTGGTATAGGCTCCCTGGTCACGGGCAGCGACTTCGAATGCGCAGCGTGTGCGGGTGGAGTCTTTCTCAAAAATAAGGGCAAAATTTTTGCCCTTTAATGTCTGGGCTTCTTTGCCTTCTTTTTTATCTTTTTTCAGCTGGGCTGCGAGGTCCAGATAGTAGGCGAATTGCTCGGGCGTATAGTCGAGCATCGTGAGGAAGGATTGATGTAAGACTGGATTCATGGTGGGATCTCCTATGGGGGTTAATGGGTTCAGGGTTCGGGGGTCGCTCGTGGGGTGCCTCATCCACTGATTGTGGATGAAAGCTTTGCTCGCCAGTGAGGAGTTAGGAGTGCTGGTGCGGCGCATAAAAATATGGAAGCACCGCAGAGTATAGATAGTGGCGATGCCCGAAAGTGGCATTTAGTCACCAGTCACTAGTCACTCGAGGCTCCTAATCCCTAGCTACTAATCCCTCATCCCTGCTTTCAAATTTCGCGTGGTTTATGTGATTTACTTATTCAAAGCCTCGATCGCCGCTGCGGCCTCCATCGTGACGCCTAAGGGGAGGATCGATTCATCAATGGCGAAGCTGGCATTGTGAAGGGCCGGCGTGCCCGGTTTGCCGGTACCGAGCCACAGGAAGGCGCCGGGGAATTTTTCCAGATAGGAGGAGAAGTCTTCTGCACACATGGACGGGTACTGCGGCTGGGTCAGGTGCTCTTCGCCGACGTAGGTCTTTCCGATCTCCTGCAGGAACTGGATCTTTTCCGGTGTATTGATGGTGGCGCTGTGGCCGCGGACGTAGTTCAGCTCCGAGTGTGTGCCGAACATCACATCGAGTCCCTTCAGGATCTCACCGAGGCGCGCTTCCATCTTGTCGCGCAGCGCCGGTGTGTAGGTACGGACGGTGCCTTCGAGGTAGGCATCTTCGACGCCGACATTGTAGCGTGTGCCTGCATTCATAAGGCCGATGGTGCAGACGACGTTTTCCATCGGGTTCATCTCTCGGGAGATCAGGGACTGCACGTCGATGATGAAGTGCGCGGCAGCGACCAGTGCGTCGGTGCCGTTGTGCGGCTGTGCTGCATGGGTGGATTTGCCTTTTACATGGACGTAGAAACGATCCGAAGCGGCCATGAGATTGCCCGGCTTTAAGCCGATGACGCCGACGGGGAGCTCCGGCCATACGTGAAGGCCATAGATCTCAGAGACATCATCGAGCTTGCCGCTTGCTGCGATGTGACGGCCGCCTCCGATCGCTGCCTCTTCTTCGGCTGGCTGGAAGACCAGCTTGACGGTCCCCTTGATTTGGGACTTCATCTGGTTCAATACGGCGGCCGCTCCGAGGAGGATCGCCATGTGGCTGTCATGGCCGCAGGCGTGCATCTTGCCTTTGTTCTTCGAAGCGAAGGGAAGTCCTGTCTGCTCGGTGACGGGCAGCGCATCCATGTCCGCACGGAGAGCGACGGCCTTGCCGGGCTGCTCGCCTTTGATCGTGCCAAGGACGGCAGTGCCAAAGAAGCCTGTCTCGAATGGGATGCCGAGCTTTTTGAGCTCTTCCTGAATGTAGAGGGAGGTCTCTTTTTCTTCACCGGAGATTTCCGGGTAGGTATGGAAATGGCGGCGCCATGTCACGACTTGTGGTGTGATCTCATTGACTTTTTCTTTGATTTCTTTTTCAAACATGAGTGATTCTCCTTTGAGGAAGAAAGCCGGTTTATGCATGTTATACAATTCTATTCATCTCTAAGAGGTGAGAATTTCTTGAAAATATTGGGTAAAACGAGCCTTCTTCGTGAATAGCTTTAAATTGAATTGTAATGATTATACAACTAAGAGAATAAACATGCAAGAGGAATTTAGAATATTTTTTGCAACCGGTATAGTGACTGGTGACTGGTGACTAGGTATCAGACATCAGATATCAAACAAGGCAAGCCCGTGAGGCGGGGCGTCCTTTGATTGTGGATGCAATCTCTGCTCGAATGAGGAATTAGGAATGAAAGAGGCGGCTTTGCTGCGAGTATATATGAGGCGATGGCATGCCCGAAGGTAGTATTCAAGTCACCAGTCACCAGTCACTAGTCACTCGAGGTTCCTAATCTCTGCTCTACTTTTATTTCTAATTTTTATATCAGCCTATTCCTACCCCTTTCGCCTATGTTATAATAAGAATGCTATGCAGGCACCGAGAGAACGGACAATCGAACGAAACAGTCATGGGAGAGACGCTTGTAGCGTTCTCTTTTTTTATGCCCGGCCAGACGCCGGAAGATGCGAAATGCATGAGGGAATGGATTTCCCCAGAGCCTGCTATATACATACATATAATATATACAGTCAAAAGGGCGAAGAACGCCCGGCGTACCCATGAGCGCACAAGGAGGAACTATGTACGACACATTCACAGAACTCGGCGTGAAGCCGGAAATTTTGAAAGCCGTAGAGGATATGGGCTTTGAAGAACCGACTCCCATTCAGAAAGCCGCTATCCCTACTGCGCTTACTGGGAAGGACCTGATCGGGCAGGCACAGACCGGTACCGGCAAGACGGCTGCTTTTGGCATTCCGATCCTGGAGCGAATCGACATTTCCGGGAAGGGACCGCAGGCCGTCGTCCTCTCGCCGACCCGTGAGCTTGCCATCCAGTCTGCGGAAGAGATCAACCATCTTGCCCAGTACCTGCCGATCCATGCACTGCCGATCTACGGCGGACAGGATATCGAGCGCCAGTTCAAAGCGCTCAGAAAGCACCCGAATATCATCGTCGCGACCCCGGGCCGTCTGATGGACCACATGAAGCGCGGCACCATCGACCTGTCTCATGTGCAGGTCCTCGTGCTCGACGAAGGCGATGAAATGGTAGATATGGGATTCATCGATGACATCCGTACCATTCTGGCCGGCATTCCGGAAGAACGCCAGACCATGTTCTTCTCCGCGACCATGCCTGCACCGATCCGCGAGCTGGCGGAAACCTTCCTGAAGGAACCGGAGATCGTGAAGATCAAAGCAGCGACTGTCACCATCGATCTTATCGAGCAGGAATACATCGAACTGCCCGACCGTCAGAAATTTGATGCGCTCTGTCGTCTGCTCGACATGCAGGATCCGGAGCTTGCTATCGTCTTCGTCCGCACGAAGCGCCGCTGTGATGAAGTGACCGAAGCCCTGAAGAAGAGAGGCTACATGGCCGAAGGACTTCACGGAGACCTTTCGCAGCAGAAACGAGACACCGTAGTCCGTCAGTTCAAGGAAAGCACCATTGATATCCTGGTAGCGACCGACGTCGCTGCCCGTGGTCTTGATATTTCCGGCGTCACCCACGTCTACAACTTCGACATGCCGCAGGATCCGGAGATCTACGTCCACCGTGTAGGCCGTACTGGCCGTGCGGGACAGACGGGACTTGCGACGACCTTCGTCATTTCCAGAGAAATGGGCCAGCTTCGTGACATCGAGCGCGTCATCCGCCGCCGCATCAAGAGACGTGCAGTCCCGACTCTCTCTCAGGTCATCGAAGGAAATCAGAAGGCGGCCATCGAAAGTCTCTCGGATACCGCACAGGCAGGGGGGCTCGAAGACTATAGAGAAAGCGCCGAAGATCTTCTGAATGATGTCGACTCCATCTCTCTCGTCGCTGCAGCGATCAAGCTCCTCACCAAGCAGCCGGACGTCACCCCGGTCAATATCACCGAAGAGCTCCCGAATTTCCGCAGAAGAAGAGGCAATGGCCCGCGTCGCCGCTTCGATGGCGGAGACCGCCCGAGAAGACGCTTCCACGGGGAAGGCCGCGATGGGGCAGAGGGCCGTGATGGCCGCCGCTTCGACGGACGCCGCCGCCGTTTTGATAATAACAAAAACGGCCGTCGCGATAACCGTGGGAAGGACAGCAAGGGCGCGCATGAATCGAATTTCAAGCCGTACTTCAGAGAAGGAAACTGATGAGATAATGTGAATCACGAAGCCCTCACTCATAAGAGTGGGGGCTTTTGTAGTGGGTTCAGGGTTAGCCTATGGGAGGGGCGCCCTTTGATTATGTTTGAAAGCCTCGTTTGAATGAGAAATTAGAAATGAGAAATGGTGGTGCGGCGCATAGGAACATAGAAGCGCCGCGGAATTTTGATAGTGCTTCGTGCTGTCGTCATCGGAAGCGTAGCCGAGGGATCTTTCTTGCACTGCGGTCAGTATCACATAAGCACCGGTACGGAAACGACGCCTTAGTGCTACGTATTTCTGCTTTCATATATCCTTCGTTTAGCGGTCTGCAAGAAAGATTTCTCGCTTCGCTCGAAATGACGAT
>OLYC01000798.1_pt1 | contig 23835 bp, 17 predicted proteins | sample 1674271 | NCBI WGS metagenome assembly OLYC01 (sample SAMEA103958154, study PRJEB25191) | human gut metagenome
TTTATTTTCTTCGGATTACTAGTCTTAGACCTAAGCCGCTTGTTTTCTTCGTATGATCAGAGGCATATCTTCTAGACACACGGCAATTCTTTTCTTCATGCCACCAACTTCCGCCTCGTCTAATAAAACAAGTGCCTTCAGGTTTAACATCAATAGAATAAGAATGAGCTGGAGTTTCTGTCCACTCCCATACATTACCGCACATATCATATATGCCAAGTTCATTTGGTTGCTTTTCACCAACGGGGTGCGTACTTCTATTAGCATTTTCACGATACCATGCGATTTCATCTATATTGTCGCTACCAGCGAACCTATAGTGTTTACTTTTTTGTCCACCACGTGCAGCATACTCCCATTCGTTTTCGGTAGGAAGAGCGAATTGTATATTTGTCATTTTTGACAAGCGACGAACAAATTCTATGGCTTCGTCATGTGTTATACTTTCTATTGGAAAATGTCCTATGTCAAATCCAATATTGTACATCATACTTGGAATTGCACCTACCACAGCTCCCATTGGAGGCCACATCTTCATAATATCTATGACATTCGATCCAACCATATTAAATGTTGTATTCTTATTTTGAGGAAGTTCCTCTTCCTTATATTTGAAGTGTGATTTATTATACCCCATGACAACTTCCCATATATTTTGGGTTACTGGGAACTGGGCGATATAAAAAGTCTGAAGAGTGATTGTATGTGAGGGGTGCTCATTATTTTCAGCGTAACCTTCTTGCTCTTTCGTTGCACCAATTTTCAAAGAACCACCTTCCACTCGAATCATTTTAAACCTAATATTTCCCAAACTTACAATATAGCTATCTCCGCTAATTTTTGTTGGTTTCGGCCATTCTTGATCAGGTATTAATGGCTTGTGCTCTGCCCATATTATATCAACATCTTTTTCTTCATCTACGTCAATATGCTCTTTCAGTATTTGAGATTCTGAAGTAATAGAATTAATGCATTTAAAACGGTAATCACCTTTTCTTTGGACGGGCAGATAAAAAGGCTCATCGACCATACCTTCAAGACTACAAACCAATTTGCCTTCTTTCAATACTTGACAATTCTCATTAGAATAGAACTTGAATACCGATGTCGATTTATTTACAGTTTGTGCTTCTGATGTAATATATCCTTTCTCGACCAATTTATTGAGATATTCCTCGAAATAAGAAAATGAGAACTCTGGAGCATTTTTCAATGTTAGCTCTTTTAGTTCATTAGGTAGAATTTCTGCATTAGGCATTTGAAAACCTTCAAGAAGAATAGGGATGATGTTCTTATTGTTTTTAAGTGCATGTGCAATTTCTTTGCAAAACCAATCTTTATCCCATTCTTCTGTTTTGCAAGCATCCAGGGAGCCTTCTTCAAGGATAACAAAAACGTCTTTTGCATTTTCAATATGATGCAGTAGCTGAACATCGAAGTTATCTTTCTTCATTTCGTCTAAATCGAAAAATGTAGAATAACCTCGTGTAGTCAGTCTATAGTATAAGTTGTTTGCTGTAGCAAGACTCTTGCGCTTATAGCTGATGAATATATCGTAAGTCATAAATACTTATTCGAATTTAGTAACCTTGTATGTCTGTGTAACTTTTATCTTCTTATATAGGGATGTTGAGTCTCTATTCCCACCTTTGAAATATTAGAGTCATCTTGTATTTCTATTCAAATAAGGTGTAAAAAAAATAACTTGCACACTTTTGCTATAAAGAACACCTTACCCATATTAAGGTATGCACCTCATAACTTGCGCAAGTTATTTTTTAAGACTTACTTACCATCACTGACCCATAATCTTTTCATAAGAGTTGCCTTCAGCATTTCCTTCTGTAAAGTGCCATTTAATTTTCTTAAATCACTTTTACTTTCAAGATATTCTATGGAAATATCCAAGACCCCTTCAAGTTTTTTCTTCCGTTGCAATTTACTATCGTTTGTATATGAAAATATTGCTTTATTCTCTTCAGGAATCTTCGCATATATTGCCTCGACCAATTCGTTTACCGTTTCTTGGCTATGTACATAATCCAAATCACCATTTGTAAAAGCCAAATAGGCTAACACAATCATTCTAACACATCTTCCTTTTATATAGCATTTATTGAATTCTTTCATTAACTTCAAGTCTTTATTACCTGTAGTCATCTGTCCATATACCCAATTGAGATAAGTATTCGTATAATCCTGTTCTGCTTCTAAATAATGATTAAATGAAGTTTCTTTTTCTATTTTAGACATATAAACTTTACTTTGCTCATACCTGTACTCATTATTCACTGGAATTACTTTTGTTATCAAGAAAGCCAACATAAGCATGAGAACAAAACTGCATATAACTTTAATCCAATTTATTTGCGGCTTACATTTCATAGCTTTTAGAAGTTTTTTGGAAGATTCCTTTGCATTCGTATCGTAATAAAATATATTGTAATCAACGATTGGTGATATTTCTTCCAGCTCATTTTTGTCAGGCCATGTAAAATCCTTATTAAAGGCTATCGGGATTATTTTTATGGAATCATCCTTTATCTCATTTATACTTAAGGCTATACTTATTTCTTTACGAACCCAATTTCCCTTATTAAAAAGGAAGGATATGTCATTAGTAGTTGGAAGTATAAGTAAGAAGACCCTCGAAGAAAGAATCTTTTCCCTTAGTTTATTGGGAAATTGTCCGATGTATTCCTCTCTGACATCCATAAACGCATTGAATGTTGCATCTGTATCCAATGCGTTTTTTACTAAAATAGCTTCTGGAGAAGCTTGCCCATTTATTCTTTTGTGAGAGATAAAGGCTTGAGTTTGTTTCAAGAAAAAATGTTTCATTGTTTGTTATTTTTAATGAGTATTTTGTTTAGATTTCCCACATGACTTTTATATACCGTTTGCTTCTTTTAATATTCTCACCATCGCTAACATCAAGAAGCAATCATACTTCATATTGGCAGGATCTATGCGATGCAGGTCTTGATAAGAACATAGGTCGATGTGATGACCTTTGTCTTTGAGATTTTTACGAAATACTTTGCGGGTAGAGCCGAAATTTTGTGCATCTTCCCATCGTTCTTCGAGAGAGAGAGGAGAGAAGCCAAGAATAAGTTTTTCAACATTCCATCGGGCATGCTCACATTGTGCCAAGACTTGAAGATTTTTCTGCACTTCACCCAAAACCTTTTTTTCATTCTTTTCGAGAAGTTCTTCAAAATTCTTGCACACAGACTTTAAACGAGTTGTGAAGCAGTCTGCACATAACACGTTGGAGAGTTTGTTGCGTAGTTTTATTTGGTAGGATAAGGTGTTTTTATTGTATCCATTACAGAGTTCTTCCCATTTTCTCAGTGTATCCTTGTGTGTCTGCTGATAGCAGAAATAGAGCAATGCTTTGCTATAGCGGTCGGCTGTATTAGGATCATCGGGTGGAAGATTGTCTATGTCGGCACCTACATTATATACCATATTTACACGGCGGGCATTGCAAACATCTATTTCTTGCACGCATGGGTTATTGCCAATTTTTTGAAGTTTTTCTTCATCGATAACTATTGACTTCAATTTGTTTCCGTTATTCTGGTTGGGGGAATAGTCAGGAAAATCATTATTATCGAAGGCAACCAATTCCAACTCTACATCAATATATGAGGAAGTGTGGTCTTCTTTTACGATTTTCCCCGTATTGCCATCTTTTATAACGTATTTACATACATCTGGCAAAGTGCAAAGATACTCTTGTTTTTTCAGTTCCTGCAATATGGCGATCTGACGATTGCGATTGTAGAGCAGGGTGATGATAGTTCTGTTTTTTTTTCCGACAGAATTTTCTTTAAAGTTAGGAAAATGGGCGACCAAAGCCACTTGCCGAGCAATGTACAAAGCTAAGGGATTGCCTTTGTAATGAATTATAATATGTACGTGGTCGGACGATGAAGGCTTAATGCCACTCGCCCCCATGTTCTTGTCGTGCTTTAAGAGATGATTTACAAAATCTCTTGCACGATACCAACCCTCTATGACATTTTTATCAAAAATCTCTTTACACGTTGCATCATCTCTTTCCTTATAAGCTGGCAACGGTCGCATATCTTGAAAAAGCTGCTCCATATTATATTTTTGTGAGTTTTGCATTGTCTTCTGTTTTTTTACGATAATCGGCAGATTGCTGTGTAAGGTAAATATTATTGTTACTTGCATCATAGCCCGAAGGACTCTGATAAAGTTGCAAATCGAACCATCCTAATGCTTTTATCACGTGTTCCATGATTTGTGACTGCTGCCATTCAAAGACATCAAGCATTGTGTCGGTAAGGTAAGCGAAGAGCTGCAAAGGCATACCCTCATCGGTCTGTTCAAGCCAACGCACTATCAAACGTGGCTGTTGTGAAACATTTTGATTATTCATCAACCAATGGTAGATGTAAAGGCGGAACACCTCAATATTTAGTTTGCCACTCACTACTTCTTTTAGTATGAAATATTCATCTGCATCCAATTCATTTTGCAAACGAACAACATCATCGTCTGTTAGCGGATGTATCCATCCTGAGTCTATAATGAAAGTCTTTTGCATCAACCGTCCTAAAGTCTTCCCCTCCATCATACGTTGGCTGTTCTTAAAGTGTTCGGCATGCAAGATGTAGGTGGGAAAAGCCGATGTTGTAGTGTCCCAATTCTCTATGGTCACGGTCGTAAGAGAAATGGAACGTACAAATCCTTCAATTCTTTTTGATGGAACGGCTATTAAATCGCCAATTTGCAACAGACCGTTGGCACGAAGATAAAAGAATGCCGCTACACTCTTTATGGTGTCTTGGAATATCCAACCAAGAACTGCGCCAATAACAGCAACGATTGTGGTGTTGGCATTGTGTAGATTCAAGCAGTAAATGACAACAATAATCCAAACTCCAAATGTTGCCAATAAGCAAATCTGACTCCAGGTTATCTTTGTTTCTTGTTTACGCAGACTATAAATCTCATTAAGGCTAATTGTTATTCTACACACGCATATAAGTATAAGCGTTGTCGATAATACAATACAGAATCTAAGAAAATAGTAGTGCTCTGTCCTCCATGAGTAATAAGCTAAACATGCTACAACTAAAATGAATGGAATAATATAATGTTCTAACTTTGCTTTAATTAAGGCTCCAAAGAGTTGCTTGTGCCATATATATGATGATAGGTATTTTTTGTAATTACAATTAATCAAAGTAAACCATGACACCAATAACATCAGCAAAAACAAAACAGGCAAGAAACCATCCCAACAAATTAGGGGAAGTAGTGAATTCTTGAAAAAATCTATGGTACACAATTGGGGGTATACACCTTTGCTAAACGGTGTGTCTTCCCATACTGGTAACTTTTGATTTATAACTCTTACAACTGCACATACCAACCATAATCCCAGTATTGGCAACAACAGCATCTTGTTAATTTTGCTTTTGAATATCAACATACTATATTTTCTTTATCTCAAACCCCAACTTCTTCACCAACTTTAGTGTCTGCATTGCCATTTCCCTGTCATACAATTTCTCGCTTTCTGGCAAGTTGCAGTAAGGCACCATGTCGGGAGTTTCTTTCTTTTGATCGTTGCGCTCTGGACCGTATGTCCAACCTTGGTCGGTGCGAGCTTTTGCCCATATCTCGTGAGCGTTCTCGGCTATTGCTTCTTGCAGTTCGCTGAGGTCTTCATCGAGGGTGATATCATCAAGGTGGATGGGATATGGTTCGTAGACGAACTTATCGGTGGTGTTTACCACAACGAGATAGTTGTTGGATTGCGCCCAGGCATTTAAGAATAGAGATAAACTATAGGTGGTCAGAACCTCCTCAGTGTAAGGGTTGAAAAGATTTATCCCATCTGTTGATAAAGAAACAGAACTGATGGCAACAGCATGGTTGGGTTGTTTGGTATTTTCCACAACATCATGCAAAAGCATACTATTGTCGATAACAGCAATCAGTTGGTTGCCATTGTCCAAAAGACGCACTATTTCTTCTATTGTTGAGTCGTAGCGACGACTGACCGAAAGATTGTTCTTCTCCAATAGTCTACCTATATTATATAGTGGCATACCTTGTTCTTTCAACCAACAGTTACGATAAGCCTCATCGAGAAGTGTCTTATGAGTCGTTTCTATACCAAACTGATGGAGAATGAATTCTTCACACTCGATGTCGCACAAATAATTTTCTTTTTTATGTGCAGCCATTGCGGTCATGGGGATGTGCTTTATTTCGGGCTTCATCATAGCCAAGTCTTCATCCACTTCACTTACAATGCGAATGATTTCCTGTAAATCCTTATCATGAGCCGCAGCATCCAATACACGCATTGTGTCTTCTGCGGATGTGTTGCCGTCTAAAAAAGCAGACAACAGTTCATCTGATATAATATACTTATCGTTCATAATGCTTCTTGTCTTTAAGTGCTACTTCGGTGAGAGCCTGCATTGCCCTGCGTTTGATATTATAGAGATTGTCTACGGTTACACATAATTGCTGTGCCACCTCTTCTGGTGTTTTATCTTCTATCATTAGCAAACGGATAACCAAGGCATAACGTTGGTTCTTCATCTGCCTTAATAATGTTTCGATATCCACTTGTGCTTGTGAATTTTCCGTTGTTGAAAGTTCACGATAGCTATTGTTAAGAGGTTCTTGACTTTCATCATCTATCACTTTAGCCTTATTCCTTAGCAATTGACAATGTCTTGTAGCCGTGGTCTTAAGCCATTGATAGAGTGTGCTTTCAAACTTAAACGAGCGCAACTTTTTGGCATCGTTTTCCATAAGTAGTATATACAATTCGCTGATAATCTCATCGTAGTCAACTATCTGTGTCCCAAACACATGCTTAATGATACTAAGGAACAACGGACGGCAATCCTTGAAAAAGAATTGTGCTGTTACCTTAGGGGCATGGGCGATAAGGGAGGAAACTATTTCTTGGTCGGTCATAGTGCCTATTGCTATTTTCAAATTGTTAAGTACCTCAAGTGTAAATCCTTCCTTTTAGATTTTAGTTAATGATCCATTTCTATATTTTTTGAAGAAAAAACACTTTGAGCTTTTTTATTTCCGCAAAGAGCAGCGTATTTGAGATATTGATTTGCTCGATGTTCATTTGCTGTTGTGCCATATCCAAATCGATACATTTGGCTTAGTCTGTATAAGGCATCTGCTGTTTGTGGATTTTTATAAAAAGAAAGATCTTCTTGTAAATCTTCAAATGATGGTACATCATTAATTAAGAATTCGTATGCTTTTTCGTAATCTTTTGAAAGGTATGTACCATCCATAAACGCAACTCCAATATCGTATTTGGATATTTTGTCCTGTGAGTTTATATAATAGCTTGTCTTATAAAAATCATAAAACAACTGATAGGCTTTATGCATATCCTTTCCAATATTTGGGAAAACCAACGTCGTGGAAGTAAGTTCAAAAGTATTTATAGCATTTCCAGTATTTTTTAAAAAGTGGGTAAAACCAAATGCGTAAACTTCTCCTAACAGATATTTTAGAACAGCACGCTTTTTACATCCTTTCTTAAGCCAGTATAAGGATTTATCATAATCACAAACACCATATCTTCCATCATTGTAGATAAGTGCCAAATATAATTCAGGCAGATATCGATACATGTCATATTCAGAAGCCTGCTTAAAAAAAGAAATGGCTTTCATTAAATCATAAATATAGTAATGAGCATGTAAATAAAAATGTCCTAGTCTGAACAATGCTTCGCCCTTGAAACGACGAGTAGATTCTTTCAGAGAGTCATCTGGAATCATTGCCAATTCATTATTGATTATTGCTGCAGCTTCCCAATTTCCCTGATTTTGATAAATAATGCATTGTTTTGCTTTTTCTCTAAGTTGCTGATAGCTTTGGCCATATAACATATTTATATAGAAAAAGCATCCTAATAGAATGAATATTTTAATGTAAAGAGATTTCATATCTTTTTTGATCGTCAAAAATTGCACTTGTACTTCCATTCTTCAAAGCCTCCCTAAAATAATATGATGCCTTATTTTCATCTTTACTAATACCTCTGCTATATGTATAACATTCATAAAGTCGATAGCAAGCATCTGCATATATATCAGAATAATACTCATCAGTAAGAGTTCCCCAAGCTCCTCCAACTTCATTGGCAATCCTGTAAAATAGTTTGTAAGCTTTAGAATACTCTATAGGTACGCCTAATCCTTTGTAATACATTTCAGCAATCCATAATGTCCTAATGCACCCTAACTCATTTACTTTTTTACAAAGGTCTCCATCAAAAGGGAAAAGCAAATCCTTTGCAAAGTCAAAATTCCCCATTTTAAGGAATAAAATACCTTGCTTGTCCCAAGGTCTAATTGCAGATGGAAGTGGAACATAACAATCATATATGCCACTTCCCCAAATATTACCTTCAGTTGGTTTTTCAAAATCGCCACAAATTTCATATAAGTTTGGGTTATTACACTCTCGCAATATTTTTCTAACTCCTGAAGCATCATATTTATTTGCTATAGTGTTATTACTAAAATATATGCCACCCAATGAATAGAAATCAATAGCAGTTTGTAAATCTTTCTTAGTTCCATATCCATGTTCGTAACAAAATCCCAGCATTGTGTAAGCATCCATACATGCTTCTGTAAAATCCATATTTTCTTCCTCTATCTTTATGCCAAGATTATTTTCCCTCATTTGTGTAAGTGCTTGTTTATAATAATATATAGCCAAAGGGTATTTTTCTTGGTGGAAATATGAATGAGCGAGAATTAGTAAATTACCTTTATGCCCTTTGCATTTAGGATTTCCACAACCTTTTATAATATGTTGTTTCGCATCCTTTTCCTGTAACTCAGACAGTATTCCAAAATCATATTTAGGAGTCAGCCAATAATCCCCCCAAGAATTGTGTCCATCTTGAATTAGAAACTTAATTAAATGATTAGCTTTTTCATAATTTTGTTTTGAAGCTTTGCGTAGCCAACGAAGGACTTCTATATGATTGGCTTCGGTGTTGTTGAGATAATAGCATGCCAGATTATATTGAGCTGTTGCATTTCCAGCTTCTGCTTTTGAAATTAGGGTTGTAACATCTTCAGCAAACACAATAGAGTAGAAAAATGCGAAAAATAGTGTAAGAAAAAATTGTTTCATATTAAAAATTCGGTTTTTTATAGTTGCTATTATCATAGAAGCCTAAGGCATCTATGTTGTTTATCAATTTCTTTGCTTCACTGACATCAACACGTGCTTTTATTGCCTTAGTTGCGTAATGATGAACTCTTTCGTAACTGGATACTCCAGAGGCATTGTTATAATAGTATTTCGCGAGTGGAATGTAGGCTCTTGCGTCTCCAGATGCAGCTAATTTCATAAGTTCATCAATGTCATATATGCGTAATTCTTGATTTCTTTTAACAGAATAGACAGGGTTGGAAGCTTTTGTTTTTATAGTACTTATTTTATTTGTTGCTTTTTGTTGCTTATTTGTGTTATGTGTATGTTCTATGGGAGTAGAATTCGTTTTTGGAACCTCCTCTGTTGTTATTCTATCTGATTTTTTTTGCGTTTGTGATGAGTAACCTTTTAAACTAACATCCTCTTTGTTGTTTGCAGATGTTGTTGATGTTTTAACTTTATAACTGGATTGTATTATGTTTTTTTCTTCAACTTTTGCCGTAGTTTTATCAGCTTCTGCAAAGTTATAACCATTAGGAGGAATAATTATAACTAAAGCAGTACTGCAGACTATACATCCAGTTACTATGGTTACCAAAATTTTTTTCCAGATAGCTCTTTTATCATGTAAAAATCTCTTTTTTAATGTCCTATAAAACTCATCAAAATAATATCGATTATACTCAGGACCATTTTTCATAGCAACTTCAGCTATATCATCGGGTAATCCGTCAGGAAATTCATTAATGCCAGATAAGAAAACAGGAATTATGTTCTTGCCATTTTCTAACGCATAGGCAAGTTCACATCTCAACCAATCTTTCTCACGTGGAATTTTACCTTTAATTGTTCGGTCAAATGCATGTTCGTCAACAATTAAGATGAAGTCTCTGCACATGTCGATGCGACTATAAAGCTGTGTATCAAAATTTCCACTTCTTAAAGTGTCTATATCGAAACTAACTCGGTAGCCATCTCGCGTTAATAAATCAGACAAGTGTTTGGCTGTATCAAATCCCCCTTCACGGCGATAACTTATAAATATATCATATTTTCTCATATAAAAGTCATTCAAATTAATTCTTTTCCACACTCCGAGCAAAACCTCTGCCCATCTTTCACTTCACTTCCACACTTCGGGCATTTCTTTGCATTCTTTGCTCTATCAATGCTTCCGTCCTTTTTGGCTTGTTTGTAGGATGCTTTTCCTTCTTTCACCATTTCCTCGATATCCGACTCTTTGATGATGTTACGAATGATGTGCTTGGTATCATCCGACTCTGAAACCTTAAGTGTACCATCGGGTTGCATCAGTTTTGTGATAAGTTTCAGATAGATGATTGCGGAAACATAAACGATGGTATAACCAAGTCCTGCATTTAAGGCAATGGCTGCAGCTTGTCCAAAAATAGGAACAATTGAGAGAATAGAAGAACCTATGAGAACGGCAACAAAAGCACCTGCTGTTGTTACTAAGTTTGTGACAACAGCAGAACCAATAAACTTTGCCGTATTCTCAGACATAGAGATGTCCAATGTTTTGTTAATCTTGACGTATGTTGCCCATACAAATCCTGCTTGTGTTAGAGCTGCAGCAACCCCAGCAAAACCTGGAGCTATGCCCGCTACACCACTTGCAATAGCAGCAGCTATGGCATAGTTGCCTATTGTGTCCTTTATCTGCTCTATCTTTGTGCCGTCAAGTGAATGGCGCATTGATTTATCAAGGTCCTGTAAAGCCTTGGCTAATATTTCAGGATGTATACTCATAATAATATTTTTTCGATTATAGTTTATGTCCGCAATGCTGGCAGAACTTCCATGAGGCATCTATCGCCTTGTGGCAATAAGGACATATAGGATTCTTCTTTATCATATTCTGATAATCTTCACTCTCAGTCCATTTCAACATTTCTCTAACACGAACAGAAGTGAAAGGATGGTCTTGATCCATTACGGCATAGGTTTGCAAAGTCTTGTTCCATAATCCATTCTTGCAGAAAGCATCATAAAGGTCGGCTTGTTCAGCAAGTTCTTCAAGATTAAGTTCAGACGTGATTGATTGCGGACCTCCAGCCAAGCGTGCCAGCATCGATGCTGCTGCTCTTGGGCCAACAATATAGGCTGCTGCACGGTCGCAACTCAACTCACTCTTACGTTGCCAATACATTAAAGCATAATGAATAGGTACGGCAAGCTTTGCTAACGTCTCGAACATGCCAGAGGCATTAGCTATTACTTGCGCCAATGTGTGATAGAGCATATGACGACAAGCTATATGTCCACACTCATGAGCCACAACGCCTATGAGTTCTTCCTCAGACATCATATTTACCAATGCCGAAGTAATGGTAATGGCGGTTTGCGTGTCGCCAAAGGCATAGGCATTGGGTAATGGATTCATTTCTAAATAGAACTCTGGCTCCTTGATTTCTAAACGCTCGCAGATAGGAGGCAGAATGTTATAAAGTCGTGGCAATTGTGTGGGTGATAACTTCACCTTTGAAGCCATGTTTAATCCTGTTTGTAACTGTTCTGCTCCTATGTCCATTACTTTCTTCATAATCGTTGAAAGCATAGGAATGGATTTCAAAGTCTTTAATGCTGCGGCATCCTCAGGATGTATAAATTCTGTATATTGCATTTTGTTTTCTGTTGTTTCAAAAAGTTTCAATGATTTCAATAAAAATCTTTTACTCTGAAGAATAAGCAAGTTTCATCTCTCGCTTACCCGAGTTTTTGTAAAAAGTCGTTGGGTATGTAAGCTGTTGCTACATTGCACATACCTTCAAGAATTATAAAAACGCGCTGTTGTCCTGCTGCTCTCCCTACACGTCCAACAACTCCAGTGAATGCACCATCAATAACTCTTACCAAGTCTCCATTTTTGAAATGGCAACGCTCTGGTGGTAACACCATTATATGCTCGCTGTTTACACTTGTCAACTTGATAAAATTGAGCATATCGTTATCGGAAATAATGACAGAAGGATTTTTACCTGTTTCTTTTTCTATAGGTTTTGTTTTGTTTATATAGTATTTAATCCATTTGGCAGTGAGAGCAGGTTCTTTTACAAACTCGTGCGTCTTTTTGCGGGTCATTCGTGCAAAAATAATATTGGGAAGCAAAGGTTCGTGCACGAACTTCCGCTTCCCATTTATCTCTTTGACAACATAATGCATAGGCAGATATGTCTCAACGTTTGCAGCTTGGAGTATTTCAAGAGCTTTCTCTGTTCTCCCATAAGTGGCACGCAAAACGAACCATTGTTTCTTTTCACTATCACTATGGGCACTATCCGAGGACACCCCAGTTTGTGAGTTCTCTGCTGAAAGGCTTTGAACTTCGGGGGAGGTGTTAGAGGTAAGTCTAACACTGGAGGGATTATTACCGCCTCGTCGGATATCTGCATTAGGCAATGCTGATGTATTGTTTTTAGATCCGTTTTTCATAATCTAAGGATCAGTCCCTTTACAAACATTTAATGCGTTGACCGAATGTTTTGCTCCTCAGTTGACTATATTAGTCTAATTGGTTTGCTATATATGGCTTCCACTCATCAAACGACTATCGTAGGTTTGTAAACAAGAATATCCGCAACAAAGATACGTTTTTTTTCTGAAATCATACAACTTTTTTATAAAAATCGGACATATTTTCAAATATCCTCAAAACAGATAATAACTTACGCCACATCCTGTCTTTTCTAATCAATAATCTTGTCTATAAAAAATAAAACATTGTGACGAAAGTGGAGCAAAATACTATCAAAAGACTGCGGATTATCACAAAGATTTGCTTTTTGTAGCGAACTCATAAATAAAGAATCTATTTTTACACCTTACCCTCCAAGATGTGCCATAATATACTATTCAATACATTTTATAAAACAATTCACACCGCAATGTCTGTTATGTTTAGACACTGCGGTGTGAGTTTTTATTTATTTGATGAGAGGCTAAGCACTCTGATATGAATGCTTCGTTTTTTTCTTTACATTAAAACTTGTATGTTATGGCAAGGTTTATGTCGCGACCTGAACGATAGCGGCGCGTAACCTCCTCAACGGTTTTGCTTGTGCCGTTGGGCAACTGCACTTTGTTGAACTGTTTAAACACTACGCGCTCAGCCAATACATCACGCAAACCTAATTTTAGGCTGAAGTGTCCCAAAGCAACCGAAGCTGAGAGGTCGAGCGAGTTGCGTGGCATTTCATAAGAGTCTGGAATATTCACTGTTTGATCGCCCGTTGCACCTAAGTTACGTCCCACACCAATCAAGCGTTTGCCTATTCGGTTATATTGCATTGAGGCGTTCCACTGCTTATGAGCATAGAACAAGCCGAGGTTGACGAGATAAGGCGACTGGCCTTGCATGGGGCGCGTGGCTTGACGTGAACCTGCGGGGAAACTTACACGGCTCTTTATGACAGAACCATTGAATACTAAGGTGAAATCTTTTAAACCCATAAAAGCTAAACTTTTGCGCACATCAAGTTCAACGCCATAGCTGTGTGCCTTTTGTGCATTGACAAAAGAATAGCAAACATCTGTGCCACCTGTCACCGTATAACTCCATTCTATGGGACTATCAAAGTGCTTGTAGAAGCCTGCCAACGATATTTGATCGCCCGCTGCGGGATACCACTCATAGCGTAGGTCTATATTGTCTATATGGCACGCTTGCAATTCGGTGTTACCTTGCACATTGCTCGAGAGGTCAAAGTCATAGAAAACCGAAGTACTGATTTCGCGGAACTCTGGGCGGTTTATTGATCTGCCATACGACAAACGCATTTGGTGAGCATCGGCAAACTTATAAGTGGCATTCACCGAGGGAAAAAGATCGGTTGCATTATAATGGCGTGTGTGGGTGCGGTGCTCATAGTCGCTCAAATTACTCTTGAGCGCCATACGCGAATGTTCTACGCGCAAGCCTGCATATACATTGAATGCCCCAAAAGGTAAATTGGCAGCTGCATAGGCTGCGGTAATTGAATGGGTGCCACTATAGTCGTTGGTGAGTTTTGTGTCGTCGAGCAAATAAAGTCCTTGGTCGCCATAGTTAGAGGGTTGTAACAGTTGGGTAGGAAGGTCAAGGTTACGAAATCCGTGTGGCAACAGGTTGTCGGTAGGGTCCCAAGCATAAATAAAACTTCGCGTGTGATAGGCGCGTGTACGATATTCGGTATATGCTCCAACAAAGAACTGCGGACGGAAGGTTCCGCGCGAAAAGTCGTAACGATAGTTGGCATTGGCTGAAAGGATGTGCTCATCGAGTTGCGTAAACTCGCGCGAAAGATTGTTACCCGTAGTCAGTGCTATTTGTCCTTGCTCTAACTGGTCATCAAGACTGTAACGTCGACGGTCGGGCAAATGGCGATTTGCGTAAGCATAACCTGCATTCCAATCAAAGCGGCTGTCATTGAAAAGATATTTTCCCGTGAATTGGGTGTTATAAGTAGTGCGGCTTGAATAGTAATATTCTGCCTCGCGCACTTGGTTACTCTGTGCGTCAACTCCTTTACGATTGGTGTAACGGTCGGTGGCTAATTGGTTAAAAATGTTTTTCCACTCATAGCGCCCTACCCCACGAGCTGGCACAAAGGTGAGATTTAGCATGGCACCAAGGCGCACTTTTTGATTGTATTGATTGTCAGTGTATCGGTGCAAATATACACTTTCGTCATGTGTAAGATCGTAGGCACCGAAGAAAGCATTCTCCATGTTGGCATACGTGCTGCGTGTGTTGCTATAATTGGCAGAAGCAAGCATGGCAAGCAATGCGCCATTGGCAAAATTGTGTGAACGATTGACGTTGGCTGCCCAATTAAAGTCAGGTAAAGGATGACGGCTGCGTGTGGTCCAACTATTGTTCAATCCATTATTAAGCAAATCGATGCCCTTGCCTCCTGCTGTGGGTTGCATATAGGCACTCAATCCACCACGCAAAGCGCGTAAACCATTATCAAATCCCAAAAAGTCGGTGCCCGACCCTTTGGCTGAGATAAAATTACTAAAGTGTGTTTGATCGTTCACAGATGTGCCCACCTGTATGCTGGCAGAGTTAGCATTGGGCACGTCCTTGGTGTCGATAAGTATAAATCCGCCCGAAAAATCGGCTGGATATTGTGGTGCAGGTGACTTTATGATTTGCATATTATCAACCTGCGACGAAGGGATAATATCAAACGAGAAGGCACGCGAATCTGGTTCGCTTGAGGGCACTGCTGCCCCATTTATCCACACGTTATTATAACGCTGCGACAACCCACGCACCATTACAAATTTTTGGTCGATGATAGAAATGCCTGGCACGCGCTTTATCACCTCAGAGGCATCTTTATCTTGCGTCTTAGCTATTTGCTGCGACGATACACCATTTTGCACCAAGAGGCTTTGGCGTTGTGCTGCTACCTGTGCGGTTTCGGTGTTGCGCTTAGCTTGTGCGATTACAGTGGCAACACCTAATTCGCTTTCGTTTTCATTCATGGCAATAACCATCACGGTATCGCACTTGGCAGGATTAATTACAAGTGAGCGTTGTTTGTAACCTAAATAGGTGGCAGTAAGTGTATAGTTACCTGCCGAAAGTCGGTCGAAACAGAATGTTCCATCGGCATTGCTCACCGCGGTTTGTCGTGTTTGAACCAGTTGTAGTGTAGCACCTACTAGTGCCTCGCCCGTTTTGGCATCAACCACGCGTCCACGAAACACGCCTGCCCACATAGCAACAGTTTGCAACAGTGCAAGCATCACTACAAATAGTCGTTTTTGTTTATCCATTTTTTATGTGTGTATTGGTTTTCAGTTGCAAAGTTCAATATAAACTGTGAAGCTTGCGTTGAGAGATGATTAAGATATAGTTAAGGGGCGTTCCAAAAAATCTCATGTCTGCTAACGTCTCTTACTCGTTTGGTTGTAACATAACATATAACCAGGCATGTGAATTTGGAATAAGCCCTCATTCACATGCCTGGCTACCTTATCTCGCTCCTAAAAGGGAGAATGATTTATGAAAATATTGAGGTATCAAGTAAAGCCTCATAACGTAAGTAATCATAAGAGCATTGCATGCTATTTTTTGCATTGTCTAAAGCACGAATCAGGTGATAGTTCACAGCAAATAAACGACAATCCACTCTTAAATTACTTACGTTAAAAGGAAATGTAATATTGTTTAGTAATCCGTATTTTCAGGATCAAAGTTTGTCCACTTTTGCAACCAATCGGCAGTTGAAGAGAAAGCACCGATATAGCTTACTTTGTCGAACCAAGCACTGCTCACACCATCGAACGAGGCTGCATTGAGCAAAGGACTGGTAGCTGTGGGCATAAAGTCAACATTCAAACCAGCAATAAGCGATTTACCTGTGAGTAAAAGCGTATTCATGTCTGCCACACGGTTGCCTTGTTGAGCCAAGAAGAAGGTACTTGAGAACGAAGGTAATGACTCGTCTACCACAGCTTTCTTTTCAACATAGTTAACGCGTACATCACGATATTCTTTGTTGGCATCCGAACCTGTTACACCCATATTGGCAAACCACACATTCTGCAAACGAATGTTTCCTTGCTGTGCTTGTTCACGCGTATCACCCTTTTCGCTGTCAATAATCAAGCCAATGGGCCAACCCATAGCGAGAGAGTTAATGCAGTTAAGACGTGAACCACGACGAATTTGCATGGCTGATTGATATTTACCAAGACCTGAGCCGTTGTTAGGATTCATACTACCACCTGTAATGTAGTCGGCATTGTTAACAAAGTTAGCATCAACTTGACGCGGACCTATAAAGGTCATGTTACTGAATATAGCATTGGTTATAGGAGAAGCAGTTGAACCACTGGCGTCATTGTCGCTTTCAAAACCATTGCTTTGGCTCTTATCGGCAATGCGCGGATCACGAACCGAAAGACCATATTGCACATGGCCCGAAAAACCATTATCTGTATCGAAGTCATCGTCCCAACCATTAAAGGCTATAAGGTTTTTGCAGTTAACGGTACCACCAAACCACTCGTAAGAGTCATCATTTGAATAGCTCACCTGCACGTGATCTACCTTGGTGCCATCGCCAACCGAAGCGAATGTAATGCCATTAATTTCTTGGTCGGTAGCAAAGGGATAGCCTGCAAATTCTACACGCACATAGCTCAATACGCCCGAATTGTCGTGTGCATCGTTACCACCATGCTTCGTGCGCGGTCCACCTTCTATTTGGGCTTGACCAGCATTATGAGGTGCATTACCACAAAGAATCACACCGCCCCAATCACCAGGCTTGCGTTGACCTTTAGGTTGTGCCGAAGTAAACACGATGGGCGCATCAGCTGTGCCTTGCGCTATGATTTTACCGCCTCGTTCGGCAATCAAGGTTGCCATAGTTTGCTTGTCACCCTTGATAATGGTTCCTGGTTCAATGGTAAGTTCTGCACCCTTTGCTATGTACACCCAACCTTTAAGAGTATAGGTGCCACGCTTTAGTGTTTGCTTGCCAGTGAACACAAATTCCTTATCGCCATTGCCAATTTGGTTACCATCAAAGAGAAGGTTGTCGGCAGCTTTTAGTCCACCATCGGTCGACCAATGGCGTGTGTCGGCTGTGGGATTGTCGGGTGTGTCGTTATCGCTACATGAAGCGAGTGTGCCTACAAGTGCAAAACCAGTAAGAGCAGCAAATGCTACGACCTTGATTGAATTCTTTCGCATAACTTTTAGTAGTTTTTTTAAGTTTGAAAGTTTGTCCTTGTTTTGTTTTACGGTGCAAAGGTCGGGAGTGTATGTTACAGTGTGGTTGCAAGAACGTGAAATTTGTGTGTAAGATATTTTTCACGTTGGGTTTGAAGGCTTTCTGACTATGTTTTTTTTGCGGTCATTGAACATTCTACATATCCCAAACCACCCTTAACTATTTCGTAACGCGGGCGTAACATGGCTGCAACAAGTGCGGGGTAACTTTGCAGCGTAAAATAAAAAATATTGAGTTTGTTATGAAAAAGAAAGAAATCGTTTATAAAGACTACGTGCCACGCGACGTAAGTTGGATGTACTTTAACCGACGTATCTTGCAAGAGGCAGAAAAAAAGCATGTGCCTTTGCTCGAACGTTTGAGTTTTTTGGGCATTTACTCGAATAACTTAGACGAGTTTTTCCGTGTGCGCGTGGCCTTGCTCAATCGCATTGCCGAGTGCGACGACAAAGAAACTCGTAATGAGCGCCGCGAAGCTATCGACACACTCAAGGTGATAAATCGACTCAACACGCAATATGCGAAAGAATATGAAAAAGCTATCAAACAAGTAAGCGCAGACCTTAAAGAAGAGCACATCAACCTAATAAACGACGAAGAGCTTGATGACGAGCAACGCCACTTTGTGCGCAATTTTTATTACAAGCAACTCGATGGTTACATTGCTCCCGTGTGGTTTTCGGCTTTGAAAGACTTGAACAACGAACCTGACAATAGCATTTACATGGCTGTAAAAATGCGTCGCGAAACCGATAAAACACATCCCGAATACGCTTTGTTGCAATTACCCGTAAACCTCGTAGGTCGCTTTGTGCAACTACCCGACCGCGATGGCGAGAGCTACATTATGTACATCGACGACGTGGTACGTTGCTCATTGCCCCTGATTTTTGCAGGACTCAATTATAACATTTTCGAAGCCTACGCATTTAAGTTTACGAAAGATGCTGAAATGGAAATTGACAACGACCTACGCACGGGCTTGATGCAAAAAATTTCGAAAGGCGTGAAAAGCCGTAAACGCGGACAAGCCATGCGCGTAATTTACGACAGCACCATGCCACGCGATGTGTTGAAACGTGTGCTCACAAAATTGCACGTTGACAAACTCGATACCATTTTGGCTGCAGGACGCTATCAAAATCACCGCGACCTCATGTCATTTCCCGACTGCGGACGCAAAGACCTCAAGTATGCCAAATGGACACCCATTTTAAAACCCGAACTCATGGGCGAAACCTCACTGCTCGAGGCTGTGCGCAAAGAAGACCGCTACATACACGTGCCTTACCATGATTTTGCCTCATACATCCGCCTTTTGCAAGAGGCTGCCGTGCATAAAGAGGTGAAAAGCATTCAAACCACGCTCTACCGTTTGGCTCACGACTCTAAGGTGGTTAAAGCGCTTATCAATGCTGCCCAAAATGGCAAGCAAGTTACGGTGGTTATCGAACTTTTGGCACGTTTCGACGAGGCTTCGAACATCAGTTGGTCTAAGAAAATGCAAGAGGTGGGCATCCACGTGATATTTGGTGTAGAGGGCTTAAAAGTTCACTCTAAAATTACCCACATTGGCATGCGCAAAGGTGCCGACATCTGCGTAGTGAGCACAGGTAACTTTCACGAGGGCAACGCACGTTGCTACACCGACTATATGCTAATGACAGCAAATAAAAACATTGTGCACGATGTGCGCCAAGTGTTCAACTTTATTGAACGTCCATACTCGCCCGTGAAGTATAAAGAGTTGCTTGTGTCGCCCAATGAAATGCGCAATAAATTTGTGCGCCTCATCAACGACGAAATCAAAAACCACAACACGGGTAAACCTGCCTACATCCGCATAAAAATTAATCACATCACCGACCCTATTATGGTAAAAAAACTCTATGAGGCTTCAGCCAATGGGGTACCCATCGACTTAATTGTGCGTGGCAACTGCTCGCTCGTTACAAACATTCCGGGCAAGAGCGACAACATTCGCATTGTCGGCATTATCGACCGCTACTTGGAACACGCTCGCATATTCCAATTCTGCGCTGCAGGCGAAAACAAAATTTTTATAGGTTCGGCAGATTGGATGCCACGCAACCTTAACAACCGTGTAGAGGTGGTAACCCCCGTTTACTCGCCCGCCATCAAACGCGACTTAGAAAGGGTTATCGACTTTGCACTGCGCGACACCATGCAAGGACGCATTGTCGATGGCACTGGCAGAAACTTGCCTTGGCAAACCGAAGATAATGTGCCTTTCCGCTCACAAGAGGAGATTTACAAGGCGCTGCTGAACGAAACTAAGTAATAAAAATAAGCACGCCCTCAAAACACATTTTCCACATTTTTTTTAGAAATATGGCAAGACTCAATTATGCCGCTATCGACATTGGCTCGAACGCTGTGCGCCTTTTAATAAAAAGCATCAGTAGCGATGCAAAAGACAAAACGAAGTTCAAAAAAATAATGCTGCTTCGTGTGCCCCTTCGCTTGGGCTTTGACATTTTTAAGGACGGAGAACTTAGCGAACGCAAGGCACGCAAACTGCAACGACTCATGAAGGCCTACCGCCATTTAATGAAAATATATGATGTATGTGCCTATCGTGCTTGTGCCACCTCAGCCATGCGCGATGCACGCAATGGTGCCGAGATTATCCGTCACATCAATCGCGACACAGGCATCAATATCGAAATTATTGGGGGTGCAGAAGAGGCGCGCATCATTTATAGCAACCACCTTGAGTGTATGGAAGACCGCAAGGGAGTTTACCTCTATGTCGATGTAGGAGGTGGTTCTACTGAAATAAACTTTTTAATGGATGGTGAGTTGCAAAGTTCTGTGTCGTATAACATTGGTACGGTGCGTTTGCTCACGGGCAAAGTGCGCGACGACGAATGGGCACGCATGCAAGATGATTTACACACCATGCTCACCCTCACCGACAAACCCATCAACATTATTGGTTCGGGTGGCAACATCAATAAAATTTATCGCATGGCAGCAGTTAAAAACACTGCCGAACAACGTATGCCCATCAGTTCTGTGCAAGCCGTCTACAATCAGCTCAACACTTTGAGCGTGGAAGAACGTATGGCACAATACGCCTTGAAGGAAGATCGTGCAGACGTAATTGTGCCTGCTGCCGAAATTTTTCTGCGCATAGCCCACATTGTCAATGCCTCCTACATCCATGTGCCCGTCATAGGCTTGGCTGATGGTATTATCGACGAATTGTATGAGCAGCATTTGCTAAATGCAAATAAGGGGAAGGATTAATTTAAGGAATATACACCCCCTTTACCAAAACAAAGGAGACAAAATTGCCGAAACAATTTTGCCTCCTTTATTATTTATAATGCGTGATTTTAAGCCCTTACTTCACAATCATCTTGCGAGTCACAGTGCTTGCAGTAGTGCTCACTTGGAACACATACACACCCGGTGCAAGTGTCTGTGTGTTCACCACCAATTCATCGCCATGTTGCGGAGCAACTACATGTTGGGCATAAACCACCTGACCGTTAGCTGCAATTACACGCACATTGGCATAGCTCTCATCGTTATTAAAGAGCACCTTCCATGCATCGTTGCCCTTCTGCAAAGTTACAGGAGCAACGCTATTCAGTGTTTGGTTCACACCATCTGGGCGCATACGAATCGCTTCTTTCAAGCCCTTGTAAGCATCAATCTTGCCATAACCCCATTCTTTGCTCCACGTAAGGTTACGACCGGTGTAACTATCCTTACGAGCCGTTTTTTGCAAAATAGCAGCCACATCGTCACTCGTAAGCTCAGGGTTGGCTTGCAACCACAAAGCAATGATACCCGTCACAACAGGAGTTGCCATCGACGTACCACTCATCACACCATAATAAAAGGAGTTACCACCACTCACAACCTTCTGTACATTCTCAGCTGCATCTGTGCTAAACGATTTTGCCTTCTTCGAGAAAGCCGAAATCACCACACCACCAGGGGCTGCAATCGTAGGCGTAGGCAATGCCTTCGGGTCGGTGCTGAGCGAAGGACCACGACTTGAGAAGTTGCTAATGTCGGCAACTTCGCCCACAAAACCTGCGTATGAATAAGAGTTACCACTCAGCGAGGTGAAGCTTGTGGCATTATTATAAGAAGCTACCGAAATTGAACTCGGAATACTTGCAGCACCCGCACCAGTGGCATAGTTACCATCGCCTTCGGGGGTAGTGTAAACCTTGTCGTCCAAAGTCAACTTGGTCTTGGCAAATGCGCCTGCTGCCAAGTCGGTGTTAAGCCAAGCGTGGCATTCGGCACCAGCTTTGCCTTCAACCTCCCACACAAACTCGCCCGTGTTCAATCCCATCTTGGTGAGCAACTGCTTGAAGTAGCCTGAGAATTTGCCATACTGACGGTTGTTAAAAGGCGACACCTCGGCTTCGAAGGTCTGCCCTGCGGCATTCATCTGCACAGCTGTGGGATAATATAACTTACCGCGCGACAACACGGCAGGACGTATGGTGAGCAAGCCCTCGCCTGCGTTGGCAGCCCACACCTCCGAATAAACCACACTGTTAGTGTTAAGTTGGTCATCGAGTTTTATGTAGAAATAAGCTTTTTCGCCATCCTCTGTGAATTTGTGCATCACATGGAGCTTTTCGGCACCCGAGTTACCCATAGCACCTACCAAGATACCACCCTTCGTGCTGAGTTTATCCATGTTTTGATCGGTATCAGAGCTACCATCGTGCGGACCTGAGTTTGAACCAAAGCTCATGTTGATGACCCAAGGCTTGCCCTCGCCCTCAGCATACTTTTTAATGGCTGCAGCTTGTGCTATGGTCGACGAAGTTGACAAGTTCGACATCATAGGCAAAAGTTCAGCCCCTGTTGCCACACCATAATAGTTGCAACCTTCCACCTTACGTCCTACGGCAATGTTGGCTACGTGTGTGGCATGTCCCTCGTTGTCGTTTGGGTCGTTAAAGGGAGCAGAATTTTTCAGCATACCTGATGTAGCACTGCTACCCCACTTTTTGCAAGCGTTCAAGAATGCAGGATGCTTAAACTCAAAGCCTTGGTCTATCACACCCACAACCACCCCCGTGCCATCGTAGGGAGTGTCGAGTCCTGCGCCCTCAGTCACCTTGGTCACACCCGTTTCGTTGCGTACCAAATGCATGGTCGGAAAAAGTTGCTCGCTCTTGTTCACATAGAGCACCTCGCTACGTGCTGCCAAAGTCTTAATAAAACTTGCGGGAGCAGTAATCACTGCCAACTGGTCGGTTGGTGCTTCTGCCTGATAGCCTTCGGCAATGGCAAAATCTGCCACAGTCTCAGCACCGCCCACGATGGTTGTAACCTGGAGTTGAAGATTCGTTTCGGGACTGACAGTCTCTGCACCCTTTCGCGTTACACGATGAATGCTATTGCCATTGAGCAAAGCATCGAACGACGAGTTCCATTTGCGACCCGTGTTGTAGAATTTCACTTCTTGCGCCGAGGCAGCTGCTGACATAAGTGCCAAACCTGCGGCAAGCAACAATTTCTTGTTCATTGTCTATTTTTTTCTTATTATTTTTCTTTAGGGTTGATCTGTGCCAATAACTTTCGGCATGTTGGTTTGTTTGCTTAATTATCAGCCAAAACGGTGCAAAGTTACGCATAAATGCTGACAAAATGAAAGTCACACACAGACAAAAGTGTCTGATATTCTTTTTCTTTTGATTTTTTAAGGAGATAAGGATAGAAAAACATACATTGCTAACATTTGACATGGAGATTTGAGGTAAGGTGTTTAAAAACCATCAAAGTTATGCACAAATTCATGCAGCAGATAATACGTGTATAGTAAATTATCCGTGGTTTAGAACATTTTTTTCTATTTGGTAGTAAAAGT
>OLYC01000803.1_pt1 | contig 23797 bp, 30 predicted proteins | sample 1674271 | NCBI WGS metagenome assembly OLYC01 (sample SAMEA103958154, study PRJEB25191) | human gut metagenome
ATCTTGTTCAATTCATCATACTCATCAATTGACGTAACTCCATCGGCGTCAATACTAAATTCAAGATTTGTATGCATACTAATTACAGCAATAGTAAATAATATATATCTATCAAATGAATCAATATGCAACACACCATTAACATCTTCTATACAAGAATCAAGTACTAAATCACACATTTTTCTTTTTAATGGAGTACCAATGTATTCTTCTACTTCTAAAACGTTTTTTAAATTTATCATCTGGTTCTTCTTATACATTTCTAATAATTCGTTGATCTTCATAATTATCAAACTCCTTTATAATAATTTATTTAATACGGCCCCGCCGTTAGATTTCAATATCAATATCTTTTATTTTCTTATTACAGAACATACTATAAGCAACCAATATACCTTCTGCCTCATCATCTGTAACATCAATACTAAATTTTGTTTTCACTAACTCAATAGCCTCTTGTTTGAGCTTTTCTCTTTGCACTTTTGGGCCCTGAACCAGCCCAACTTCTTTACGCCATTCTGCTGGCATTTTAAATTTAAATTCCACATTATTATCTGTTGACCACGAAATAATAGCTCCTGCCAAATAAGACAGAAGCTTTACAGTTGATATATTTGTTTTTAATAAACATTCCTCCATAACTACAACATCTGGGGAAAAACCATCCAAAGTTCTTTTAATTTCTTGCATCATTTTTGGAAGACGAACATGAGAATCTTTAATCTTGTGTAGGTCTATAAGTACGTGTCCACTATATTCTCCATCAATAAACAAACTTACACCTGTTTTATTCGTGCTAGCATCAATTCCACAAACCCTCATCCCTTTTCTCCTTTCTAAAAGGAGGCTTTCGCCCCCAATAATTATTTTAAATATTCACTACAAACATAACCGACTTTGCCATCGGATGTTTGAACAAGATACCATTCATTTGTATAATATCCATAACATTGAACAACAGCCCCTTGTTCAAGCACCTGAAGACTTCTCTTATTTGTACTAGCTCCAGCTCTTAAATGTAATCCCACAGATGGAACAACTGTATAACTTCTTGCTTTAGATGAATCAAAACTTTGTGCATAATCAATAGAATCATTTGATACCACTGGATAAACTACTTTACCAGCACTGTTAAATACATAATATCCAGAAGGACAAGCTTTCTTTGCATTCTCTAAATTTCTATATGCACCAATCTGAGACTTAGCATCGGCCCAAGACTTACGAATCCTATACATTTCTTCACTAGCACAAAGTCTTTTATTTACCTCGTTAGCTATGTATAAGAATTTACTTTGTAAATATGGCCCTGGGCAATTAGTTGGAACAAACATGTTGTGTCTTGTAAGGTTACCGCTAGTATCGCCAGTATAATTTAACTTTTTAATACCATTCCTGTTACAAATATCAACACAAAGATCAATTAGCTTCGCAATAGCAACATCACCAACATGCCAATCTGGCGCTCCTCCATCATTTGCTACTTCAATGGTTACGGCCATCATGTCGTTCTCTCTGTTAGCACTCGCCCAAGAACGATTCTTTTCTTCTACATACAATCCGACTCTGCCATCTGACCCAATGCCATAATTAGCACTAGCTTCTCTTGCGCTTGAAGCAAAAATATTGCCACAGGTTTCTACTGTCAAATTACCTGCCATATGATGGATTGTAATTTTTGATATTTTTCTATCTCTAACATTATAGTTTGGAGATAGTTTTGTGTAATTAACTAAAGAACTGTTCATTATATCATCTCCTCGAAAAAAGAGGGGAGCAGCGTTTCCGCCACTCCCCGTCATTATAAAACTACTTTATGTATGACGGTTACTTTTTACCGTTAACAACTTTACTCATGTCACATAGTGAGTCAATTAATGCACTAATGGCATCCATATCAACAGGATAATTAATTGAATCAGAGCTTGCCTTAATCATGGTCATTACCCATTCCTTACGGTCTGCACCTGTTTCAAACTTCTTCTCAGCTTCTTCCATAAGCTTCATTACCATAGAAACTAACTGATTCCAATTCTTTTCTTGTACAGCTTGCTTAACATACTTTACTAGCTGAACAATTAGTGGAATCGCAGTAGCTATACCAGTCAAAATTGAAACTATAATATTCACAACATTATTATCCATAATTGTACCTCCTCTTAATCCTTATCATCATTTTTTATTTTCCATGGTTGTCCATTTTCGTCTACGCCATATTTATTTCTGCTATTTTTAAGCCCAAAACTATATAGAATATACGATATGAATGCTCCAATAATAGTGATAACACTTTGTACGGCCAAAGCTGGGTCTGGGTCAAGGCCCATAAATACCTCTATGTTATATAAAATTCCATTTGAAATTCCATAAATTAAAATAATGGCCATAACAACTTTAGAACATTCTTTCTTCTTAGTTCTCTTCGCCATAAAATCTACCTCACTCAAACAAGAGAGACATGACTGCCTTACCAGCTAGTCCATCTATAATCATTTTATGCGTTGCCTGGAAACGTTTTAATGCCTCAACCGAATCGTCATTAAAATAACCATTAGCTCCAAATTTACCACATGAATAGCCATTGCAAATCAGCGCCGCCTGAATAATCTTTGCCCTATAACCAATAGAACCACGTTTAATGATTGGCCAGTCCTTAACACCAAAAATTCCAAAAGATTTTACATTAATTACTTGTTTTGCAACATTAGCTAAAGCTTCCTTGGTACATTTATCATAGATCCCAGTGAGAGGAATTTCTGAATTAAATTCTTCATTTAACCACTTCTGTATATCTATTATGGTTATTGGCCCATCAATTGTTTCTGCTGAATCATATTTAGGTCTTCCATATCCAGCAATTGATGCATCATCAAGCTCATAGCAATTACGACTAATTCCAAAAATTCCAAGACCAATGGTGTAAACCAACTTATTCGTAACAAGTTCAACCAATGCAGTATTTGATATATTGTGTTCATCATTATAAAAAAATATCTGGTCTCCAATTTTTGGTTCGCAATATAACTGTCCATAATATTCTATAGCAGAATTATAATCTGCACATGCATCAGTTGGTATGTTACACATCTCTTTAGCTACATTTGCACCAAATGCCTGTACAAAACACCATGGCACAAATACATCTCTTATACCATTTTGGCAAGTATTATAAAATCCAATATTGTCTAAATCTCTTGCATATTTTGTATAATGACCATTACCAACATTTAAGGTCTTTTCGTCAAGATCTTTATCTGTAACCTTTTCAAAATATCCAATTTCTTCTTTTGCAACGTTTATAACATCTTCTACGTAGTGCATCTTATTTGCCCTCCAAATCTTCAATTCGATGGTTGACAACTTTTATTTGTTCTCTTATGACTTTCATATCTCCTTCAACAACTGGCATCCGCTGAGCGAAATTATTATGAAGTCGTACTTCTCTTGTAAGCTCTTCAATTTTTTCGTCTCTAACAGCATTTGTAACTTCTATTTGTTGCAAAATGTCTCTATGAGCCTTATTGTTTGTTATGATGACAGCGATTACAGACGAAACCGCAGTAACCACCGTCCCAGCAAATAATAACCATGCTTCCATAAAACTCTCCTCCTTCATTATAAAATTTTCGAGTAGAGTATTTTATCATTAACTATACAAAACAGGAACCAAAACCCAATCTACACCATTGTGATATTTTAATCCACTGTTTGTATCAATCCATAAAACATTTGTATTTGACGGAGCCGAATCACTAACTATAAAACCGCCACCAGTACTGCCGCTTCCACCACCAGCAGAAGCTATTTTTTGGTCAACTTCTGCTTTAGTATATACATTTTCCATAGCAGTCTGTATTTTACTATCAATTTCGTTGTCAACATCTTCAAATGCATTCGCAATGGCCTCACTAACGGCCTTGCCACTGGCCGCATTATCAGAATTTGGATCATAAGTTGCGGTGCCTTTTGGAACGATTTCTTTGGTTAATTCTTTGATTAAATCGTTAAATTCATCATTTCCGCCTATAATTTGTAACTTTTTAGTAGCCATTAATGTGCCACCCCCTTAATAGTATGTGCTGGATCAGAATACCATTCACCAGTAAAATCAGCGTCATTATCTACGAATTCTGGCAACGGCCAATAATATCCAGACAAATACTGTACATCAATATAATCAACTGGCACATGAAATTTGTCACAAATACAAAACGTACATTTGCGCAAATCATAACATTTACCAGTCTCATCTACAATTGCATAATTGTATTTCATTGTTTCTCCTCCTTGCAGATGAAGTAATGCAATAAATATACATCATCACTGTTATTGGTTACATTAAATCGAATAGTTTTATTAGCTTCATCTTTTTCAACTCTAGAAATCCATATTCCATCTTGATAAACATTATTGTCTGCAATAAGCATCAAAACCTTATATGGATTATCTTTTGTTGAAATATATCCTTGCAAATAAGAATAATCCCACATATCATATTTATCTAATAGCAGAACCACATCAACATTAGGGTGTACTTCATGAATGCCACTCAAATCACGACATTTTGGATAATCATTTTTGCCATCACAAACTCCACCATCTCCAACAAATCTTTTACCTACGGCCACGTCTTCACTTTTTGCGGTAAAAACAAATGGAGCATCATCATCATTAAGTTCTATGACAACAGCAGAAACCTTAACCGTTTCATCTTTATTCGTAATTATATATGTTTTTTCAGGAGTAGTTCCTCCAACTCTATTTCCATAAATCATAGGAGCCCTCCTTACTTAACAATGCTATCCCATAAATTTTGAATAACTGTATCGCTTATTTCTACTGGTTTAATAAGATTAGCATAATACTTTGCGTTATTGTTATATGCTTGATGTTCATTTGTAATATCTTGGCCATCCATAGTTCCAACTGCCCATGCCTCAGCATCAAGAGCGTTTGCGGCAACACCAGCGACAGCTCTTTCGCTATCTGCGGCAAGGTCTGCATATCTCTTAGCCTGTGCAACAATTCCAGTATTTTCATCAACTCTTGCAGCTTCTGCATCTGCTCTATCTTTTTCCGCAACAGCTCTATCACTTTCTGCGCTTATACGAGCATTTTCGTTTGCAATACGAGTATTTTCATTATTTATTCTTTCTGTCTCTTGATTGGCAGCGCCAATAACAATACTTTCAACTTTTTTTACTTGACTAGCACTTGTTGCAGCACTGATTGCGCTTGCATTTGCTTCTTTAGCACTTTCTTCTGCTTCGTTTGCAGCATCTTCTGCTCTTTTTGTATTATCACATGTAGGCAAGTCTTGAATGAGCTGTGCAAAATCTTCCACTTTAATTTCACCTTCAAGCCCACCCTTAACTCGGATTGCATCAGCGATATCAGTTAATGTCTCATCTTGAATTATTTTAGCCACTGGCAATCACCTCCAATACTTTCTTCAATTTTGTTCTTGTTGCTGGGCCACAATCTCCGTCAACCGCAAGTCCATATTTAGTTTGGAACGCACGTAACGCAATAACAGATTTTGACCCAAAATCACCATCTATCTTAAGGTCTGAATTGACTATTTTTTTCAAATACCATTGTACCCATCTTGCGCCTTCGCCTTTACTACCACGTTTAACGGAAACAGTTGGTTCACTATAAGGACACTTCTCCTTAGATATTGGTTGCTGTACTGTATTATCAACAATAGTAATCAAAATCCAATATGGAATCTTGCGAGAAGTATAATATTCAGTCTTAGAATCTCTATAAGCTGTAGAACCTCCACCATCTCCAATAAGAGCTCTGTCCCATCCAGCTTTATAAAGTACATCTTGTAAACCCCACAAAGAAAGTCCACTAGAACCAAAATAAGTCATAAAATTGCTGCCTTTAAAACCAAATGCAGGACGGCTCGTATAACGTGGTTTAGTCTTTGTTCCATCGGCGTCCACATGACTAGTTAAATTTTCACGTTTCTTGCCATCTGGGATAACAACTGTATTTGTAAAATAATTATCATATTGTGGAGCAGGAAGTCTTGTCCACACTGGAGCCTCGCCATCATTCCACGCAATACCCCATTCTTGATAATTGGGTTTATAAATCACCTTACCGTGAATTTTCATATGAACAGTTGGTGAATAAGTTGAAAACGAAAAGAATGGCCCGTTCATAAGAATCTTATTCGGGCCACCGTATGTTTTCCATAAGGTTCGCATATTCTGTAGCTTCTTTTTATTATCAATAATTTCAATACGACATTTAGATAGTGAAATACTATTACTCTTAACCATATTTACCACCTCAATTTAAACTCTGCCAGAAGTAACTGCGCCAGTACAACTACCAGAACATTTTGCAGCACAGTTCAATGCACATGAAGTACTACAAGAACCAGTGCAGGTAGATTTACAAGTTCCTTTGCATCCGCCAGAACAAGTTGTACTGCATCCACCAGAGCAAGTTCCGCTACAAGTAGTTTTACATTGACCCTTACAAGTTGTATTGCATCCACCAGAACAGTCATTATTACATGCATGATGACAACTATCGCCACAATTACTTCCACAACTACCTTTACACCAAGAATCACAGTTGTCTGTACAGGCAGTAGAGCACGTATCTTCACAAGAACCAGAACAGTTACCATTGCAAGCTACTGCGCACATTGTGTCGCAATCACCTTTGCACGTGCTGTCGCATGTCCCACTACATGAACCACCACAACCAGTTCCACAACCGCCACTACAAGTACCGCTACAAGTATTAGTGCAATTACTAGCACAAGACGCTCCGCATCCAGTACATTCAGAAGCACAACTTCCAGCGCATAAACCAGTACAGCTTGCCGCACAACCAGTATTTTCTTGCGATACCGTAGCATCTATTTCAGACAATGCTTTAACCTTATCTTCCATTATCTTTATTTCTTCATCGGTAACAACATCAGGTTCAAGAGAAGTGTCAATGTCTCCAGTAATTGCATTTAACGGTATTGCATTTTTAGTATAATGTTCTTTTGCTATTACTCCACCCTTGACGGGCTCTATTTTATAATCATAATCGGTTCCAGCATAATCTGCCACAGAACCAGTATAAATTCTGCGAAGACATTCCTGTTTTACGGCAGTTTTTAGCTCTTTGAACCGACTAGCTGAAATAATTTTGTCCAAATTACTTAACCTCCTTTACTTATTTATATTGTGCAAAAGAGGATTATTATTTAATACGTTCAATGCGGACGCATCCAGCGCCGCCAAATCCACCATCATCATCAGCAAAATCATCCTCTCTATTAAATCTAAAGTCTGTGCATTGGCCTCCACCACCGCCGAAGCCACCGCCTCCTCCAGAACCCGATATATTGGACTTTGAGCTCAAATAATAAAAAATATGACCATTTACTCCTTCTCCTGCACCATATCCAGGAGGAGTTGATTCACCATAGTATTCATAATTACCAGTGCCACCATATCTATAATATCCACCATCTCCACCGTCTCCGCCAAATAATCCAGAACCAGCACGAGAAGTAGACACGGTATCATTATATTGTCCTTTAAGTCCGCCAAATGATTTATAACATGCAAGATTATAAACATCTGGTGGCGTAACATCTCCAGTTTTTGTGCCATTTGATGGGAATGGAATAACTCCATCACCAGAAACTGTTCCTGCCGTTTGTCCACTGCCACATGTTGCAGAAATTAATACATTGTCACCAATGGCAACAGAACTAACGCTGGCAGTAATAGTAGATGTCAATACCGTATCAGATGAGAGATAAATATCTAAATATCCTCCACCACCAGCGCCACCGTTAGAAGCAGTCACTGTATTATAGCTATCAATCCATCCATATCCATGTGCTCCGTGACCAATGGCACAAATTCTATACGTTCCAGAATAAGGAATTGTATAATCTCCACTCTCGGTAATCATCTGTAAGACTGGTTTAAAATTACTACCAGCAATTTGATTTATAATCATCTCGCCACCTCCTTACAGAATTGAAACATTTACAGTCAATACTGTAGTCGGAAGATTTTCGCAAGTAAATGTTAATTGATTTGCAGCTTGCGCAGTACATATCACTTCTGCATCAACATAATCTTTTTGTGAAGCTGGGTCTGGTGCCACATTAACAATATTAGATGTAGTGACACCAGAAGCAGCAACTGTCTGAGTTTTATTAGACCAACCAGCAACAGTAAGAGTAACAACAACTTTCTTTGCGGTTACTTGTGCTCCAATTGATGATGGTGTAATATTTAAACTTTTTGCAGTAGAGCCATCAAAAGTATATTTATTTGTTCCCTCAGTACTTCCACCATTTAACTGAACAGTTAAAGAGTTATTAACCTTATTGGCGGAAGTAGCTGCTCCACCAACACTTGATGAAGCAGCATAATTGTGAGTATGCACTTTACGTGCAAAATTTGCCTCAATTAAAGCAAATATTTTCTTTAAGGAGTTTTCTCCAGTATAATTCATCAAACCACTCCTTTATTTTAACTCTTTTGAGCATTTCCTTGACACCAATAGCTACAGTTGCTAGTGCATGCAGTTCCGCAGCTACCTTTACATTCGCCACTACAAGTACCGCTACAAGTATTTTGGCATCCAGTACACTCATCACCACATGCTTCACCACAAGATCCTTTACAAGTTCTGACGCATTGATCAGTACAACCACTTTCGCATCCCATTTGACAAATATCACCACAACTACCGCTACAACCACCACTACAATTAGTAGAACAAGACCCGCCGCATCCAGAACAGCCACCAGAACAACTAGAAGAACAAAGCCCAGTACAACTTGCTTTACAACCAGTACTAGAAGAAGTTTTGCTAATAGCCGCCAAAGCCGCTACTTTTTCTTCCATTGCTTTAATTCCAGCCTCTGTAATAATTCCAGGAGTAGTAGTAATATCACCACTAATAGCATTTAAAGGCACCGCATTTTTTTTCATAATATTCTTTTTTTTTATCATACCGCCATCGGCGGGTTCTGTAGTGTAGTCATAACTGCTGCCGCCGTAATCAGCTACTGAACCTGTATAGCTTCTTCGAAGACATTCTGCTTTTACTGCGGCTTTCAGTTCTTTAAAACGACTAGCTGAAATGATTCCACTCAAAATTAATCAACTCCTTTATTCAGATAAACTTTTCAATTTCTCATATTCTTCATGCCCAATAATTTCTTCAGCCCAATCTTGAGGAATCGTTAAAGAATATCTTTCGGGAGAGTTCTTGCGTCTATACCAATTATTCCAAAGATATGCAATACTCAAAACTCTAGCCTTGTGCATAATACAAATAAAAGTAGCACGTTTATTTGGAGTTCCGAAAACTTCATAATTGTAACCGCTACACCAAGAACAACCTTTAGCTATTGGACAATTCCAACATTCATCAGTAGATTGAGAACGACGAGTAATACACTCGAAACACTTAATTCTTTGTACTTCTTCATCTGTTTGCATAATACCATGTTCGATATTACCAATAGTATATGATGGCTGTTTGCCGCAAATAGCATTATCCATATAACGAACACATGGGAAAATATCTCCCTTCCAATCAATGGCGGTCATTAATCCAGTGCCACCGCACCAATTTCTATCATCTTCTTCTGGCAATGGGCCACCAGCCATATTATGGTCAAGTAAAGAAAGATAAATCTTATCAACAAGATCATTCTCGATTAAATAATCTGAAAGCTGCTTGCACTGTTCATAAAGCGTTCTGGCATGTTCTACAGTCCAACCTTCTTCATAGACACAATTTAAAAATATTTGTGTATAACCATTATCTATCATCGACTTTACTGCAGAAAAAAGATAATTTACATTTCCAGGAGCAATAGTCATTTTTGATCCAACCATTTCTCCATAATGTTCTCTATAATGATTTACAGCGGCAATAGCTCTATCATAAGTACCATCTCCGTTCACGTCTAAACGACATGCATCGTGAAGCTCCTTATTTCCATCTATACTAACACCAAGTGATAGGCATTCATGCCATTTCTCAATAAAAGCTTGAACCTTTGGCTCAAAATACAACACTCCGTTAGTGGAAATACTAATACGAAATCTTGTTGCCCAAGGATGATGCAATAGCATTGCTTGTTCTAAAAAGTAATCACAAATTTGATCAATAAGTTCTACTTCAAGAAATGGTTCTCCACCAATAAAATCTAATATAACTCCCTGACTAATTGTAGAAGTAATATATTGATTTGTGCGTTCATCTGCGACAAGAACCATATCAATAAAACGCTTTGCAACATCAAAAGTCATTCGATTACCACGCTTTTCATGCTGATAGCAATAAGTACAACGTAAATTGCAATTCTCAGTTACTTGAAAAGTAATTGACTTAGTAAATTTGCCATTCATACGAATGGGTTCATTATTTTCTTCTGGGAAAAGACGTGCTAATTGGTCTTGAAAACTTTCTTGTCTCATATTTACGCCTCCGTAATATAAATAGTATGAGTTGGAAAATCTAGTTTCCAATTAACATTCTGTCCATCCCAATCTTTCTTAATAAAGCGGTCATAAAGCTCCTGCTTAGCAATTTCATACTTCATGAAAAACTCTCTATATTCATCATGATACTGCTTAAAAGCATCTGTATCGCCCATGCCCTTGCCCATTGCAAATGTTAAAAGCGTTGATCTAGAATTTACCTCATAATGCAAAGACTCAATATAACTACTAAATTCCTCTGGAACATTAATTGTTGCAAGAATATTCTCCATTTTATATACCTCCATATAATCCTTTTTTATTATTTATAAGCTACTGGAACAGTAACCCATGCACTTCCGTCATAATATTTAAGACCATTTTTTGTATCAATCCAAAGCAAATTTATGTTATCTGGTGCGGTTGTTCCAACATGAAATACTTGAGAAATACCACCACCAGCATGTTCATCTACATACTTTTTAGTTGCAGGATGATAACTAGCAGTTGGTGTAAAAGCAGTTGTATTATCTTTCATTAAAACTAAATTACTCAATAAAGTTCCTGCAGCGTTTTGAACTTGGTCAACTAAAGTTTGTGGATAAATAATGTTACCTGTAGTTGAATCTTTTAAAGTAACTTTATCTGCCATATTTTCCCCTCCTTTAGATTTAATTATTACATATCTGTACTACCACCAGAAGAAGTTTTTCTGAAAGCGGTAGTAACATTATTAGCTGGCATTGTAAATGTAACTTTACGATATCTGTTCAAACCTCTAGTTACATAATTATTATAAGAAATATTAGCAGTAGGCACTCCAGTACCAGCCCAAGTTATTGCTGAAACGGTTGAGGTTGAAAAACTATTACTGTGTACAGTAATTGTATCCCCAGGCTTAGCGCTTGTTGATGTTGTAATAGAGCTTCCATTATTTATAAATATACTTGCTACATTATTACCTTTGGAAATTTTGTAAGTAGTTCCAGAAGAAACACTTTGTCTATTAAAGCTAATTATAACATCTTCACTTGGCATAATAAATGTAACAATTCTTGCAGTAGTAGAACCACTAGAAGTTGTGTGGTTAGAAGTGGAAGTTGGGCCACTCCATATCATACTATAAGCAGAGGCATCATAACCAGTACTTGTTGCTTCTACTGTTGCGCCAGCAGCTACTTGTATTGGTAAAGTAACCGCAGTACCATTAACTTTTACAGTATTTACATAACTTCCAAATTTAGATAATTCATATGTTGCCACATTACTAATAGTATTTTCAATACATTCTTTCCAAGCACCGCCAATTTTTACATAGGCACTTTCGCAAGCTTTCCAAACACCATTAACTTTAACAAAAATCTCATTACAATCATGCCATTGACCATTTACTTTTACTGGAATACTAATATTTGAAACAACTGAAATAACAGTGATACGAGCATATCCATTGCCCTCATGCCCAGTTTCGGTTCCGCCGCTTGTAGAGGGGAAAGATTCATTACCACCTACCGTAGTAGCTTCAGTTAGGTAATAAGTAGAGTTAAGTAAACAACCAGAGGGATAGTTAGTGGCAGTATCAGCGGTATATACATAGCCAGAACCACCACCGTTATAGTCTCTAATGTCGGATTCAGTATCAGAATAAGAAGTGGAGACTCCCCCACCATACCAGCCGCCACCACCGCCACCAGGGCCGTACTTGTAACTAAACGCACCAGTGGAATTATCAGAGCTAACGCTCCCGCCCTTACCAAAAGAACCGGCTTCTCCTACTCCTCCAGAAGATTGACTCCCTGCAAAATTAGCCGAAGCGCATCCGCCAGTAAGACCGCCACCATATTTAGTGTGGGCTTCATTACCATTAGAAGCAGAACCTCCACCGCCACCAGCAACAATTACCCTAGCATATAAACTATCTTGGCCAATACGGATATCTGTTCCACCACCGCCACCTTGCCCATAGGTATAAGTACTGCTATAATATCTATTGCAACCAGCCCCGCCACCATTGTAGCCGCCAGGGGTAATAGTTTTAGTAGTTGATACCGTAGTAGGCTGACCACCGACATAAATATAAAAATCAGTAGCTTCAGTAAGAGTCAAAATGCCAACAGAATACCCACCAGCACCACCATAATTGGTATCATAATTTCCACCTTGCGCTCCCCATACTTCTAACTTATAGCTACCAACTGGGAGCGCAATAGACTGTACACCACCAGTATAATCATAGTTTAGGACTTGCCCTTTTTTTACTGTTGTCACAATTCCCATTCATCCTACCCCCTCTCACGCCTCATATTTCAGCCAAATATCGCCATTATTCCCACCAGAGGGGTCAGCAGTAGAAATAATGACATTGCGCATTTGAGCTGTAGTATAATTTGTATTTGTTCGTGCAACAAGAGCACCCGTCATAGTTCCGCCTGATTTAGGAACAAAATAAGAGGTAGCGTGTCCTTCTAAAGTATCTGCATTGACTTTCGTAGTAGCTTTAACAGTAGTATTACTATCATATTTTACGAGATTATCAGAAATGCCTAAATCACCTTTAGTTTCGGCCAAAGTACGATAATAAATCCAACCATCATTGTCAATAGTTGCAATTCTACCTGCTTTGTCAGTTGCTGCAGTAGTTTGTAGCCAAGTACCAGTAATGTATTTACCAGTAAGATTGCCAGTTAATGTACCACCACTTAATGGTAATGCACCAACATCAGAAGCTGTCAAACTTACCGCACCAGTCTTACTATTGACACTTGTAACGGGTGCCGCTGGTAATGTAACTGTTTTAGTATTAACAGCAGTTACATGGCCCAAATTATTGGTTGTAATGCCGTCAATTGCAGTAAAAGTACCACCATGTGCTGGAGAACCAGTAGACGTAGTGTTACTTCTCGTATAAGTAGGATGTGTATATACAGTGTCGCTATCAGTAGATGTAATGGTAATATTACCATTCGCATCACTTGTGACTTTAGTGGCACCACCGCCAGTAATTTTATGTGTAGATTTAACTGTACCAGTGCCTTCGATATGATTTAAGTACACACCATTACCAGTCACTGCTCCATTTGCTGTTGACGTAGTAGCTGTACCAACAATATTTTTACCGAGAGTATCGCTATCAGTGGGTAGGGTAACTGTTTTTGTGTTGACAGCCGTTACATGTCCTGTGCCATTAGTGGTGATACTATCAATCGCAGTAAAAGTCTTTCCATGTGCAGGAGAAGCTGTTGATGTTGTATTGCTTCTTGTCACTGTTGGGTGAGTATACACAGTATCTGTTGCCGCAATCGTAATAGTATCATTGGTTGCATCTGGAGTAAGTGTAACATTGCTACCAGAAATTAGTGTCAATGTATCAGTCTTGCTATCAGCAGCTACGGTTGTCTTACCAACAACGACATTACTAAAAGCATTCTGGTTAACCTCTGCACCTGTTGCAATACCAGAAAGCTTAGTTTTTTCTGCACTAGTATAATCCTCAGTAGATAGTCCCTTACCTGAAACCACAGTTACCTTATTTGCAAGTTTGGTATCTACAGAGCTGTTTGTCGCAAAATCACTATCGTTGGTCAAGTCGCTAGTTTTAGTTGGAACAGTAATATCAACTACTCTATCAGTTGGTGTTAAAGCAGTACCATTTCTTTTAATAGTAACAATTGTATTGCGCTCAGCATTTGATGGAGCATGAGCTGACGTACTATGAGTATAAGCAGAATTTAAGTTATCCTTCAATGCAGTAGTAAAGTCATTGGTAGATAGAACCTTATTACCATCCTTATCAACCTTACTATCAATATCAGTTTGCATAGTAGTAAGTTTTGTGTTGATAATTTTATTTTGGACTGGATTTGTACTAGTGCTACTTAAAGCATCATCAACAGTGGTCTTGTTGGCACCTTCTTCAATTGCATTGAGCTTTACTTTGTCTGCGGCACTCATAAGACCAGAAGCACTAGTTGTTGCATCTGAAATATCAACCGTATTATTGGCAATAGCATCATCAACATACTTTTTATTGGCTGCGTCAGTATCATATGTAGGTGCTTTTATATTTTTAACAAGAACAGGGTCATTATTATTACAAGTTAAACTTAAAATTCCTGATTCTTGAAACCATATAGAATTTGATTTTCCAGTTGCATTTTTTCTGCTTATATAAATTTCTCCAGTATCCTCATTTGGGTTTGCACTAGAATGATTTCCTGTAATTAAAACACGATTTACGTGAAGACCTTTATTAGTGCCACTAACATTAATATTTAATTCACCTGTCATAGTATCTCCAGTTTTGGAGACCTTCCCATCTAACTTACCATCAACTTCACTTTCAGTATAATATCTATCGTCATGCGTATGAGTAGAGTCTGCTTTATCTTCTAGCTTAGTATCAATTGAAGCATTAGTGGCATAATCGCTATCATTAGTTAAATCACTAGTTTTACTAGGAATCTTGGTGTCCTTTGAAAGAGCCCCAACATTTTCAGCGGTTAAATTTACATTGCCAGTTCGATAAGTAGTCTCATTGGCACCCTTAACACCAGTAACCTGTTCACCGCCACCAACTAAATACAATTCGTTACTATTTATTTTATTAGCGGCCACCATAGCATCATAAACTTCTTGGTTTTCAACCTTGTTAATTACAAGAGTTTCAATATTCTTTTCTTGCATTTAGACACCTCCTTAATTTCCTTTCTTATATTTTGTAGATGTACTAAATAAAGAGCTTATGTCGGTTTGTTCAACATAGACTCCGTTAACTTTTTTATAGACCTTCTGAACTTCCGCATAAGAACCATTGGATTTCATATATAATCCAGTACCAGTTTGAATTTCCTCATAAGTAATTTCTACATAAACTTGCGTAATACGAACATAACCGCTACTATCTTTGCTTGAAGATTTATTACCAGAAGAAGTTACTACTACAGTTAAATTATCCAAAGAAGATAAATTGCCAGTTCCTGTATATGTAGAATAACTAGTTCCTAAACTTGAAGCTGAGGCCGTAGCAATAGTTGTATTATTTTGTTTTAAAGCCGCAGATGCAGAAGAAGTAACGTTACTATCACTATCTTTCGCAACCATTACAATTTTTGCAGAAGTTACTTTAATATTAGACAATGAGCTCTCAGAAAGTCCAAAAGTAGAATTTATTGTTGCACTTGAAGTAGAACTAATTGTTTGGTAAATATATGTAGAGTCACTATCTGACGTAGATTCGTTTATTAAACTATATCCACTAGACCCAGAAGAACAACTATGTCTCAAAGAAGAATCAGAAGCTGGACGTAAAATTAAAGTAGCCATTCTCTCAACTCCTCCTCTAATTCCTCAAGTGTCATTCCTGTAATAAACCCTGGTTGTTTAACGGCATCACCACATACTTGCTTTACCAGCTCAGATTTATCACTAAATGAAACATAAGCGACAAATCCATAATAGTTCTCAGTTTCAAGACAAGCAGTTCCAATTACTTTCTTGCCATCAACCATAACGTCATTGTTATTAATTTCAGCATTCACATTGTGCTTCTGGAAAATTTCAACCAGCTTATTCAAAAAATACTTTGAGCGATATTCAATGTGTGATGGGAAAAAGATTCCAATAGATAAATCTCCAATTCCGCCAACAATGGTTCCGCCCATATAGCCACCCTCATAAACAGTTATGCCAAGCTTTTCTGCGGCTTCATGATTATATTCTTCGTCTCCATGATAAATAAAAAGAGTCGCATGATCTTCAAATAAAAGAATTGGCTTTTCATTTCTTAAAATTTGCCCAATTACTTGAAATGCAACATCACTAGTTGTATTCATCTCATGAAAATCAAGACTAGAAAATTCAAATTCTGTTTTCTGTTTATAATACTCTTCTAAAGAATCAAACCCATATTCTTTTAAAATATCAATAAGTGGGGCAGTTTCAATTCCATCTACTCTATCTTGTATATATTGTTGTTCTGCTTGAATAGCTTTCTTAATCATTTAAATCACCCCATATCAAAATATAAATCACCATCAGAACCAAGGCTGTTACTTGGAGCTCCGCTACCAGTACGATAAGTCTGGTATGGAACATTAACAGTTACTGAGCTAAAATATTTGCCAGAAGTAGGAGTATAAGTACCATTATCAGTAATACTCTTAGTTTCTGTCTGAATTGCGCCAACCGTAACAGGGGTTAAATATTTACCACTATCCGCAGAAATAGTTTGCTGTGATGTGGTTGGAATTGCTGTTTTAGTTTGTGTATTAATAGCATTAACTGTAACAGAGCTTAATCCATCATATCCATTATCGGCGGTAATAGTTTGTTTAGAAGTTGTTGGTGTGACAGTTTTAGACTGCAAAGAAGGAGTCGCCCCACCACTACTAGGAACATTAACCGAAACACTAGAAAAATATTTCCCACTTGTTGGAGTATATGTACCATTAGACGTAATTGACTTTGTTTCAGTACTGATTGCACCTACTTTGACAGCACCAGTGGTATAAACTCCAGAAACAACAGCAGTCTGTTCACTTGTAGTAGGAGTAACAGTCTTAGCGGCCTGAACAGACAATTGTTTAGTTGCAGTCTTAGTTGCACCAGCGGTATAGCCAGCGGCTTGAGTATTCGTAGCGGTAATCTGTCCAGTGAAGGAAACAGAAATTGATGGAGTTGCAACTTCTTTAGTGGGGATTGTTCCAGAATACTTTTTACCCTTAGAATATGCACTAGCACCTTCAAGCATTTGATCTCCACTAGTTAAAGTAGCGTCACTTGTATCAGTACCACTTGTACCTTCAAATGTAACTCCTACATTTCCAATTTGAGTTCCATTAAAATATAAAGACATTCAATCACCGCCTTATACATCACTAGAAGTCCAAGTTCTTACTAGTATTTTATTATTTAATGCGTCAGAAACAGCCTTTGAGGTAGGAATCTCAGTTGTGCTAGAACTTAGTGCATTTGATATTGACATGCCAGTTAGTTCTTCTGCTTCTTTGGCGTTAATTTGCTTACGTTTTACAGTATCATTATCTAAATAATCAATCCAGAAAGTACCATCGTCAATACAAAAATATGCATAACCGTCGGTCTTTTGCTCTGGAAGATTTTCACGTTTTCCACGTAAAGTTTTAAAAAGTGCCATATTAATTTATCTCCTCTCTGAGTAAGAATTAAGCAATACGATGCCAACAATATGCGGCCACTGATAATGGCGTAATATCTACTCTAGAAAGAGCATTACCAGTATTGCCACCATTGTTGCTAGACGTATTTGCTGTTGAACGAATACGGTTCGCACCATATTTAACGCTACCTGCAACTGTGCTACTATTAAATGTGGCCTCATCACCAGTTCTTGCGGTAGACCATCCGGTTGGATTACCATTACCACCATCTAATGCACCAGTCCAGGAAGCCGTTTCTACAGCAACTTCTCCAACGTATGCGGCAACCTGAAAACCATAAGTGTGATTATGATTTGGGGTCGAGTGGCTATGCTCTAGATTGATATTTTGATTACCGTATTGCTGTCCAACAGTATGGCTATCACCAGCGGCAATTATGAATTTATCCTTAATTTGTTCCCATGTTCCCATTCCAAATAAATCGGCAGGATTTGTATCTACAGAGCTCCAATAATATGATCCAACTGGGTACGCACATTCTGCTAGAATCTTTTTCAAAACATCTTGATCTATGGCATCATGAGTATGATTTGCGGTAGCAAACTCAGATGCATTATGAGAAATAATATCTCCACAATCGGATGTATTAACTTTACTGTTAATATCAGATTGCAATTCTGATAAAGATGTTCCTTCTAATAATTCTGCTTCTTTTGCATTAAGTTGCTTCCGTTGGAGCTCTCCATTTTCGTCAGTATAATCAACCCAAAAAGATCCATCAGTACAAAAATAAGCATATCCATCAGTTTTGGTAGATGGAAGATTTTCACGCTTACATCTGCACGCCTTAAAAAGCGCCATTAAATCATTCCTTTCTAAAGAATCGATTTTGTGTTGGCTTTTATATAAACATTAACTTTGCGTATCTTACTGTCCAAAGCCAACTAGTGTTTTCAAATTTAATTAATTTTAAACTTAATGTATTTCCCAATTGGGATGTCTCCATCAAATTTAGACAATGAACCTGGAGTATCTTCTCCACGTTCTACTATTGTTGAGTTTGCGCCGACAGTAATAAAACCATCTTGTGGCACATTTAATACAATTGTGCATTGTTTATTTAAATCATTATCCGAAATAGGATATTTAGTTCCTTCAACTGTCCCATAATAACTGAGACCACATTTACGACCATCGTAGATGTATCCTTTATTTTGTGTAATATAATATGTAATTGTCACAACATCTCCAGCAGAGACAGTAATTTTAGCGACCGCCATTTCGCCTTTTTCATTATATGGAGCAATTATTACATCGCTTTTCTCCCAAATAACACCATTTGTAACTGATGTTATTTTAACAACAGTTCCTTCTGGAATTGTAATACTTTTTATTAGTGTCAAATCCATTATTTAATCACCACATTTTTAGTAACGGTAGAACCATCAGATAAAGTGAAAGTCCATGTTTCGTAATTTAAAGTCACATCTCCTATTTTCCCATCAACAGATTTAACTGGATTTATCTGTGAACACTGTACGTCTCCATTCTCATCAACACAATCTATAAACAAAGAACTGTCATCATTGCAAAAATAAATACATCCATCCGTTTTAGCAGCAGGTAAATTTGCACGTTTACCTCTACGTATATTAAAGATGGCCATTATACCACCTCCATAAGCTTTTTAAAGGGCTGACGAGTTTCCCCGCCAGCCCATATAGTATTAATTAAAATCAACCCAAGTTAGTTTGGCATCAACTTCAGCCTGAGTATAAGTCTCAGTCTTCTTATAAGCATCAGTAATGCCATAGCCAGCAAGAGTGGTAGCCTTGTCAGCCTTCTTAGCAATCTCAGCTGCATTAGTCTGTTCGGCGGCAGTAGCACGGTTAATCTCTTCGGTTAGAGCTGCGCCAGTAGCCTTTGCGTCAAGAGCGGCTTGTAGACCATCAACATCAGCAATGGCATGCTTTTCAGGATGAGTGTAGACAACAGTCTCAACACCATCAATCTTGATGTTACCATTTGTATCAGACTTCTCGACCTTGGTAGCACCATCGGAAACATTCTTATCCTCAATCTCCTTTACACGAGAGCTAACAGCATCAATATTACCTTGTAGTGTGGTCTTGTCAGCAGTCTTTAGATAGTCTGCCTTAATGGCATCAACATCGCTCTGTGCAGTTGCAGCAGCAGCCTTAGCTTCAGTTACACCAGTGGCGTTAGCTTCTTCAGCAGCACGAGCGGTAGCGACTTCATCTTCAATTGCCTTCTTATTTGCAGCAATATTCTTTACCATCTCGTCAGCGGCAGCACCATGAGTAGTAATATACTCCTGAATTTCCTTTAGAGTATCAACAGCGGCATCGCCAACATCAGCAGCATTAAGGAATGCATCAACATCTTCCTTGACACCAGCAATAGCAGTGGCATTCTTTGCGATGTCTTCCTTAACCTTAGTGTCATCATAAGTAGCAGCAGCCTGAGCTTCTTCAATCATCTTAACGACAGTCTTACCCTCGGCAACAGTACCAACCTTTGCCTTTAGAGCATCAACATCAGACTGAGCGGCTTCACCAGCGGCCTTAGCCTCGGCAATAGCAGTATCCTTAGCGTTGGCATAACCCTGAGCCTCGGTCTTAGTAGCATAACCCTTAACCTTAGCCTCAACTTCGGCCATAGTGATCTTAGAATTGGCAGTATTCTGAGCAGCATCAGCAGCAGCCTGTGCATTCTCAGCAGCAGTCTTAGCTTCAGCGGCAGCAGTAGCATTTGCAGCTACCTTGGGATCATTGGAAGCCTTATATGCATCAAGTGCTTGCTTAACGGAAGCAGCAGACTCAGAAGAACCACCAGTGGCGGAATCTAAAACTTCCTTGGCCTTCTTGTTGATATAAGCAATAACATTAGTCTGTTCCTCATAACCTTCAGGAATAGAACCAACATAATCAGAAACGACCTTAACCTTAGAATCAACATCAGCAGCGGTCATGTAAGTAGCGCCCTTAGTTAGAGTGAGCTTACGGCCAGCAGCGTCATAACTAGCAACAGTAACAGCATTGCCATCACCAGTGACCTCGACAGAAGTCATACCAGTGTCCTTATTAATCTGAACATACTCTTCACCATTCCACTTAGCAAGGCAGTTAATGTCAGAAACATAATATAGAGCAGTGGTATTGGGATTTGCATTCTTAGTTAGTTCTGCGACAGAAGCAAACTCCTGGAAGTCGCCAAGACGAATACGAGACTCGCCGTCAACATCTAAATAAATTGCACGTTCATCAGTAGTTACATAAAAAGTACCAGCGGTCTTCTGTGCAGGTAGATTAGCAAGTAAACCTTTCTTAAAAGAAACAAGTGCCATAAAAATTTCCTCCTATAAATTTAATTTTGTATTGTCAATTACCATTGATAAATAGTAACATTGGCAACCTTGCCATTAATAATAACTTTTGGCATGGTTTCACTATTTAAAACAGTATCTTTTGAAGTATATCCAGCATAAATAATCTGGTCACAAGGTAACTCATTGCCACTCATGGCGATAGTCATCTTGGCAAAGCTAGTAGTAGACTTATTGTAAGGCTGAATAGTAACAAGACCCTGATCCTCAGCAGCATATGCAGGGTTCTCAGCAAGAACTTTATTATTTCTTACATTAATAGAGCAAGTCTTGTCGCCCTTAACGCCAATTCTAATACCACCAGCGGTCATCTCAACAACATTACCATTAATATTGATTTCACTGTTATCAACAGCACCATAAACATTAATGATATTATGAGCACAACAATCAGCGGCAAAATAGTTATTACTAATAGAGCTACCATCCATAAATTGAGCAGTAGGCTCAATCAAGTTGTACATCTTATTAGAACCAGAAGCAGGATTGTTACCAAAGAAACAATTCTCAACAACTAGTTTTACAGGAATATCATTATAAACATGTAGTCAGAAACTCTTAGCAGCTTCAGGAACAATCCCGTAAATACGACAATTCTTAATAGTTACAGCGGAAGCATTCTTGACCTCAACATAACCGTTACCAGTAAAATCAAAGCCATCAAGAACAACCTCAGAACCAACACCATTAATAGTTAGTTTCTCAGAAATTACAGTTGCCATAAATTACACCTCCTGAGAAAAATTCTGTGCAACGCCAGCATTTGCACCTTCAACTGTTACACTCTTATCGACAGAAACAGCCTCAGAAACAGTGCCAGCATCAACCTTCACGATTGCACCATCGCTTACGGCGGAAAGATTAGCAACGACACTTGAAGCAGCGGAGTTCACAACTTAAGGAAGCTCTTCCCAAGAATAAGAAGTATTCATATCATCAAGAACGTCACTTAGCTTCTTGCCATGATAAACTATCTTATCTGTATCAAGGCTATCAATGTTTAGGACGCCATTCTCATCAATAGTGAACTGTTCTGCATTTGGAGTACCAACAGTTTCAGAGATAATAGACTTAACATCATCCTTAGTTGCAATGTCTAGATTCAATAGGCCGCTAACAGCGGTAAACATTTCCTTAGACATAGCACCGTTGCTCTCAGCGCTAGCAAGAGCAAGAGATAGACCAGTACCATCAACATAAGATAAACCATTTGCATTTGCGGAATCAATCTTAATTTCAGCACTTACGTCTCCACCAATATCACCCATTGGAATATAAATATGACTCTGATTTTCATCATTGAACGCCATATCAATATATTTATCCCCAACTTTTGCACCTTCATAAGGCTCATCAGCAGTCTCAACAGTTCTCATTATTGCACTTTGTAGAACCTTATCCTTTGGAACATTTACAGAATCTCCAACATAAGTAGACTCTCCGTTCTCAGTTCTCTTTAGCTTATAAGTTGCAATAAAGCCTTCCTCTGAAACTTCTTGCTTTTCAATTGAATATTCAGGTACAGATGTCTTTGGTACAAATAGAGCTCCATCTACTTTTGTTAAAGTATTACCTTCACTCGAAGAAATACCTACACCAATATTCTTCTTGCCATCTTCACCATCGGTGATTACGATTGTACCATCAACTGGTACAAATTCAGAAGCGCCTTGGCCAGAACTTAATGAATCAAGCTTCTTTTTATCTTCAGAACTCATTAGACCAGCGGCCATAGTAGTAGCATTGCTTCCAACGGCAATTAGATTTTCGCCCTTATAAAGAGCACGATAACCATCAACGTCTTCAATAAAGTATAGAGCTAGTGGATCTTTTTTTACTAGGGCCTCATATTTCTTTCTGTCATCAGTAAAGAAAAATCTTACATTTGAATTAGCCAAAACCTTTCTCTCCTTTCATAAAATAAAATTAATATATTTGGAAAGCTATCTTAGCTTAATCCACATTATAATTTCTCCCAAACATAAGTTGATTTTTGTTCTACTCCTTCAACTGGATTCCAGTTATTAGAGCTATCAATATCAAACTCATATTTTGGTTCTTCTGCCTTGTCTTTCAACGTAAACGTCAAAATACCATCGTCAGAATAAGATGGGATATAAACACCAGCACAGGCTCCACCACTGACTTTCCCAATATTCTCAGACCTACCATCAGAATAATTAATAATCAAATTGCCATCCTCATCAATAGTCATAGATACAATATTAGAGTCAGAACCTTTAAGAGTAACTTGATCTCCAATTAGAGAACCATTGGCCGTAAGTTGTAATGTATTTGTAGATTCATCATATCTGATATTATCTGCTTTATTTTGATCAAGATAACTTGTCATTTCATTTGCAGCTTTCATCATGGCCTCAATTTCAATTAGACGTTGGTCAAGTGCAGACAATGCACTATCTGGAATAATATTGCACCATGCAGGTACAGCTATAATCTGAATAGTTGTTGGACTAATCTTTCTAACATGCTGTACAGTTGTGCCATCTGCAAGCATCTCTACATATATAAAAGTAAGTAGTAATTCTATAGAGCCAGCCTCTTTTGTAATTGAAGTATCAATAGGAAACTTAAATTCAATATGGTCTTTATACAATTCTTCAGACTTATCTAGAATTTCAGTATGTAATTCTCTACTGACTGGAGTAATATACTCAAGCATTGCGGTAAAGTTGTTCATATCAAAATCTTTATATGTCTGTGGCACCAAAAAGTGCAAATTATCAACAAGCTTACTGCGTTGCATAATACGC